>Ga0233440_1000204_pt1 | contig 78083 bp, 131 predicted proteins | sample SI_123_September_5_FD_182791 | JGI IMG/M metagenome (GOLD analysis project Ga0233440, IMG submission 182791) | Seawater microbial communities from Saanich Inlet, British Columbia, Canada - SI_123_September2016_120_MG | ecosystem: Environmental > Aquatic > Marine > Inlet | place: Canada: British... | reverse complement strand
GTTAGGTATTGGCGCACTGACCGCAACATTATGGGTTGAACTAACCAAATGGATTTTAATCACATTTGCAGGTGGTAATGGTTTTGAACATGCCGCTGGAGCATATAAAGCAAAAGCTGGGGAATAACAATGAAAAAGGGATTATATGAATCAATAGCTAAACAATGAGAAAATTTTGTTGAATTGGATGAAATCGATTTCAAAGATCAAGCCGAATTTGATGCATATAAAGAGAAGCATAAAATGCGTGATTCTACAAAAGTCAGGGTAGGTGGAAAAGATACTACGGCTGGGAAAGCTTCAGGCAAGAAAAAGAAACCGATGGTTTCATCCGATCATATACAAATGAGAGGATTACCTGGTTGAGAGCTTGAATCATTGGAAGGATATTTAATAGGTCCTAATGGTGAAGAACTTAAACCCAAAACTAAAGAGTGGAAAAAAATATATAAGAAATTGACTGGGTTTGATAAAAGGGATGTTGATGACGTTCTTTGGCAAAATAAAGATAATGCACGTATAAGTCGCTGACCATCTATCCCCAAATGGATTAGATAATGAAGCACATCAAGCTCACATCTTTAATGGAAGGTCCGAAATTTACAAGTATTAAGGACGCTCCAAAAAAATCCAAACCACTTCCAGATGATCTTATTCAATCATACAATGACAATGAAATGCAACTTAGATACCAACAAACACATGGGGCTGGGCTTGGTTGGCACATGCAAAATGAACAATATGGTTCAGTAGGAAATACTAGAATATATTTATGGAAAAGCTTTCAAATGGGTGAAAAGAAATTTCTTCAATTTGGAGTTGAACTTAATGGCAAATGTGAAATTTCAATGAGTGAGTGGGATGGCAAAGAAAGAAGTTATACGGTAGATAAAGTTCCATTTAAATTAAATTATGATGGGATTGAGTGGGGTGATTATTGGCACGACGATAATAAAAAACGTCAAAAAGAAGATGCTAAAAGATTTGATAAAGTTGTGAAACACGCCAAGAAAAATTGGTCTAAATATGCAAAGAAATTTAAATAAGAGGTTCTAAATAGAACAAACAAAAACAAACAAAAACAAAAGGAGTTACTATGAGCGAAGAAATGAAATTTCCTAGCGAAATTGTTTCGCTTCCGAGTAAAGGATTCTTCTATGCAGAAGATAATCCGTTGAGCTCAGGCGAATTAGAGATGCGGTATATGACCGCAAAAGATGAAGATATTTTAACATCACAAAACTTAATAAGAAGGGGGGTGGTTATTGACAAGTTATTAAAGTCCCTCGTAGTTGACAAATCTATTGATTTAGATTCAATGCTTATTGGAGACAAAAATGCATTGATGGTAGCGGCCCGCGTATTAGGATATGGCAAAGATTATAACTTTGAAGTCGATTGTCCTGCATGTTCAGAACATAATAAGGATAGTGTCGATCTAACCCTATTAGTTGAAAAGGATGTCAGTTTTGATGGTCTTGAAAAAGGAGTAAATGAATTCAGTTGAACACTGCCAAAGTCGAAAATTGATATTAAATTCAAAATGCTCACCCAAAAGGATGAACGTGAAATTGATGCCGAACTCAAGGGTCTAAAGAAAATTAGCAAAGATGACGTTGAAAGTGATGTCACTACTAGACTGAAAAAGGTCATTACAAGTGTCAATGGAAATTCAGAACAAGCTTTCATTAATAACTTTGTAGATACCAGCCTATTGGCAGTAGATTCAATGCCATTCAGAGAGCACCTTAGAAATATCACACCAGATGTTGATATGTCATACAACTTTGAATGTTCATTGTGTGCTCATGACGAGGAGGTGACTGTCCCTATGACGGTCCAGTTTTTTTGGCCTTCCGCCAGAGTATAGAGTAACCGTACACGAAGAAATCTATACTTTGTGTTATCATGGGAACGGCGGATTCAATCATACTGAGGTGTATCACATGCCCGTATGGCTCCGCCGCTTCTATATAAAAATGATTCAAAAATCTATCAAAGATGAACAAGATGCACACGATAAAGCCCAAAATAAGAATTCGGGTATTGCGCGTGGTCCACAACTGAAAACTTAGGAATTTGATATTTATATGTAAATAGATAGGATTGAACTATGAGTTCATACAAAACAATTAAGAATGAATTTGAACGGTTATGTAGTAAATATTTAATCGAAGTGCCGGACATTGTGCCGGCACTGGTTGATGATAAATGTGATACTACCAATCCTCCATATTTTATAAGAATAAAAGAACAATCATGCGATTCCATATATCAGGCTAGACATTTATTTGGGCATTATTTATCAGATTTACATGCTATAAATGACGAACAATCAGATATCGTCGCGGATATTATTGCCAAATTAATCGGAGAAAATTATGAGTAAATTAAATGAGGGCATCATGGATATATTGGATAACTTTTTAACATTTCTACTTAGAAATGACACGAAAGGTGCCAAGAAGTATATAAAGAATCATCCAGAAATAAAAAAACATAGAAAAGAATTGGATCGACGAATAAAATCGGCAAATGCTGCTTGGGCAGAAGTGGATATTGATAAACTTGAAAGGGTTATTACAAAAAAAGAATTCATGTCTGAATATTTCAAACGGTAATGGATTGGTAAGGATTAAATAAAATGGCAAAACGAACTTCTAGAAATATTGAGGCCAAAGAAACACTTGATTTAATGCGAGCTCAAATCACGAAGCTTGATGAGCAAATTGAAAAGGCCGATACTTTGGCAGAAAAGGGTAAAAAACGTAGTGCGGCCGAAGAAGTAACATATCAAAATATAAAAAAGCAAAATGCCGAATTAAAGAGAAAAATAAAAAACACCGCTACAAACGAAACTCAAATAGAAAATCTCGGGAAAAAATTTGCCAATCTTAGCAAGTCACAACAAAAGATTCTACAAAATACAGTCAATTGAACTGACAATATGGCAACTCTGCAAGGAATTACCCTAAAGGAATCGGAATCACTGCAAAAAATACGAGATTTATCTAGTGAAACTATGGATTTGGGTTTGGCTATGGTACACAACCGGAAGAATTTAAATTCTGAAGAATTTGAAACGGTTGATTTATCTTCACATTTATCCGATCTGATGAAAACTAGAAAATCTCTGGCCGACGGTGAATATGATATTACGGAACAAGGTGTTGAAAATAATATTAAACTGATAAACGCTCAAATCAAAAATGTTAAAAGTATGCAAGCACAGTCAAAAATGCATGATTTGATAAACAAAAAAAATACAGAATTAAATTCAAAAATTGAAGCTCAAAAGGAAAAATGGGGTGATATAAAGGCCAAATTGATATCCATTGTCACCAATCCAATAACGGCCCTTAAAGTTGGCATTTTGGCTATAGGGGTGGGGTTAGTAGCATTGGGTAAGAAAATGGTTGATTTCGGTAATGAAACTGGATTTTCATATGGTCAATTAATTCAATTTGGACCGGCCATATTGTTTGCGCGAGAGGAAGCGAAAGCACTATTGGCTGAGTTTGGTTCACTTGATATAGCGACAAGTCAAAATTTAATGAAAATGAAATTATTGGGATTCCAATATGGGGTATCCGCCGAATCTACAGCTAAATTGGCTGAAATGATGATGGCTGTATCAGGTTCATCCTTTTCAGCATCAATGCATAGTTTGGCAATGGTAGGTGAATTGGCTCGAGCAAACAAAGTTGCTCCAGCGGCAGTTATGGAAGATTTGGCTGGGGACACCGAAATGTTCGCCACATACGCAAAAGACGGTGGGGACAATTTATTTACAGCGGCAATCGAAGCTCGTAAATTGGGATTGAGTATTGCAACGACTGCAAAAATGGCTGAAAGTCTATTGGATTTTGAAAGTTCAATCGAATCTTCAATGGAAGCATCAATTCTATTAGGCAGAAATATCAATACGGATAAAGCTAGACAATTGGCATTTACAGGTGACTTGGCAGGAATGCAACGAGAGGTATTAAAACAAGTTGGTAGTCAAGCGGAACTGGAAAATATGCAGTATTTCCAAAGGAAAAAATTAGCTGCAGCATTTGGTGTGGGAGTTGAAGAATTAACAAAAATGGTATTGAATCAAGAGCATTTAAATCATATGTCAACCGATCAAACTGCCGCTGCAGAAAAACACGCTGCAATGGTAAAGAATATCGGGACCGCGTGGAACGACATTACTGGGGCTTTAAAGAAAAGATTTCAACCAATGTTAGAGTCCATTGGTGAAAAAATACCTGCAATATTGGAAACGATGAGTGGGTGGATAACTGACTATATAGCTCCAGCATTAGAATGAATGGTTAAAAATTGAAAAATAATAGCTATAACAGTCGGCGTACTTTTACTACCAGTTATTGCGATAGCGGCAAAATTTGCATTGATGGTGGCCTCCGTTGGTTTATTGGTCACTGGTATTAAAAAACTGTATGAATATTCTCCAGGATTATTGGCGAGCCTGACAGCTCTCGCTGCGGTTGCTTTATTATTCAGAAAACGAATTATTGGCAATGGAATGCTCACAAAGTTGGGCAAAATGAAAGGTTTGATATCTGGAATGGCCTCTTCAAAGGGTGGATTATCAACAGATAAGGCTGGCAGATTAAGAGATGCTAAAGGAAGATTTGCAAAAGCTCCAAAGCCAAAGGGTAAGGCTGGACTTGGATTCGTGGAACGAATTAATCCCAAAAAGATGTTGGCTGGTGCTGCAGCAATGGTAATTGTGGCTGGTGCATTATACATAACCGCACAGGCATTGGTGGTATTTAATAAAGTGGATTGGCCCAGTTTGGGTAAGGCCGCTTTAGCATTGGGTGGATTGGTAGTAGCGGTATTAGCATTGGGGGCAATAATGTCTAGTGGTGTTGGAACTGTGGCAATTTTGGCTGGTGCGGCAGCAATGGTAATAATGGCTGGCGGATTATTGGTATTGGGATATGCTATTCAGGCGATAGGAACTGGATTTACTATGTTATCTGCTGGATTTCTTAGTTTTGAACCTATACTTACAAAATTGGCCCCAATGACATCTTCCATAATAAGCTTGGGAGAAGCATTTGGTAAACTTGGTTGAGGTATGGCAAAACTGGCTGGCGGGGCATTATTATTGTCTCCATTTTTGCCTGTATTGGACAAATTGACTGGAATAGGTGGATCGTCGGATGTGACTGTTTCTGGAGATGGAAATACTGTTAATCAAGCGACTGATATGGCCGAAACGAATAAATTATTAACTCAAATAGTGGGTGTAAATAGGGAATTATTAAAACAAAATAAGGATTTGATGAACAAACTGACTGGTAAAGTTGGAGAACTGGGAGTATCGGACTAATGAGTATTATAGATTTAACAAGTGATTTATCAGCTGGTGCTGGAGACAATTTAAGTCAACATGGTGGACGCCATGGTGGATTATCAAATGAAACTCCATCCATGCCTGCACATTCAATTGAGCATTCTCAACTTGATACTGGAGTTGGTAATTCAAGTAATGCACAATCATTTAATGATGGTCATGGATATACTGTTACTGGAAATAAAGAATTTGATAGACCCAATGAAAGTGCATTAGCTAATATGCTGGAAGCGGTGGGCAGTCAGGTACACCCAACTGGTGAAGGTATTCAAACTGGTCCTGTTAATTATTTTAGTGGGGTTACTGGAGAATGGGGACCTGGGACATTGCCCGCTGGATTTACTTTTAATATGGCATACGGGGACTCAAAACTGGCACCAAATGACACAATGGCACTAAGTACAACCAGACATACTGTGGGGTTAGATACATTGGAACCTATCATCTTTGCGGCACCTAATGCATATGACAGCGATTTTATGACTACTCCAATTGCTAATAACATAAGTAATCTGCAGGGATTTTCAGATTCATTAACTCATAATGTAAGTATGATTACATTAACTGGACCAACCGCTGGTGAAACATATCAAACGGCAATAAATACGACACCCAGTACATTGGGCGCACATGGGAGTGATTTTATGACTACTCCAATTGCCAGTTATATTAGTAGATATGCTCCTCCAATTGAAACATCGGTAACTAATCCTGATATTGTTTATGACACTCCGGCGATAACATTGCCAATTTCATACGCTAAAACTAGAGCGGCATTTAATCATCACACGGCGATTCCATTTGCAGATTCTGTTCAATATATGACAGGAGACATAGCTGATACTGGTGTTCCAATATCATATGAGAAAACAGACCGAACATTTTTTGATCATTATCCAGAGGTAGATTTTGAAGATTCATTGCATTGGATTGAGGGTGATGTCAATTTGGCCGCACACAATCCAACTACTATTAGAGCTAGACAATTATCTAGAATAGCGACTGCTCCAGTATGATCCACAACTAAAGATGCTATCAATACATCATTTGTGGATGGAAAACAACCTACATTTCATATTCCAAAACAATATAGTTTTGTTGGTAATTATGGATTACAGACTAGAATACTGACCGATTCGGATGAAAACATTGATTGGGCTGGAACATACCTACCAAATAAAGCGTCTACTAAACCTACATCAACATTACAATTTGCCAGCTTATTTGGACCAATTAAAGACAGTAGATTTAAAACCGGCGATGCAATAAACATGACATTTACGGATATATTTGGGCATGCATATGAAGCATTGTCGTCATTGAATTCCAATATCGCTTTACCTACAAAAGAAGATACTCCAAGTCCTACGGATTCGTGGTTTAAAACATTCAGTATAGGCAAGTCATATACAAAAACATACAAACGACGATCTAGAATTCAATATTTTGATACCAGTACCACATTGACAATGGAACCATATACTAGAAATTTTCAATTGGGCAAACAGAATGAAAATTCACCAAAATTTCTGAATACTGGTTTTTATAGGGGGGAGGCTTATTCTCCTTCCGTGGCCAAAATTGGAGAGGGCAGCTCAATAACAAATAACACACGTGGTGATCAATCACGCTTAAAAGATTTGCATAAAGATTCGTGGGGAAATGATGATGCTACAAATTTGGATAATTATTACGGCCGTGGATTTAAAGACGGTGATGAACTCAATTATAGAATTGGAGATGGACATAATGATATAGGATTTAACCAACCATTTTACCTTCATGATATAGGAGATAAATATGGATTGGGTAATACAGGCGCTTTTGATGAGGGCATAGTACGTGGTGGATTAATTACATCCATATCAAGAACTATTGCCGATGTATTCAGAATCGGCAAATTTATACTTTCGACTAAAGGTGTTCTATTTGGAATAAAACAAGTGGCATTGCAGACCCTTAATACTAAGGAAGAAACTAGAACATGGAATCCATTGTCATTGGGTTCTATAACGCCTACAGTTCATATCAACCGACATTGGAATACTGGATCACCACTTGTATCATCTACCGTTTTGGAATTCGAAGCGGCCAATCCTTTAGATACAAAACTTGTTGATTGGGGTGAAAATTCATTGAATTATCATTTCAGAAAAGAAGAAGCAATTATAGATAATCCGGGAACAAATCCGTTATTATCAAAACTGGGAAGTCTACTGGGCAATAATGCGGAAGCAAGTAGAGAGATAGATAGAATTCGAAAAGATCAATTTGGTGATGATGAAAAATTTGCTGTAATTGATGTTGGAGATCAAAGTAATGCTGGAATTCTTAGACAATTTACAGATGGGTCTGAAACAACCGGAGATGGATTTTTCTTTAGGCCCGAGACATTTAATGCCGGTTTGAAAAAGGCTGGTTTTAGTCATATTAAGGCCGATTTGGGATCGAGTAAGCTTATGACAAGTAAGGTTGACAAAGTTAATGCCCTACCATACGGGAGTGTTAATGGAAAAGAGCCAAAGGAAATTAACAATTTAGAAGTACGAGATTTCATTCCATTTAAATTTAAAGATGTGGTCAATAATAAATGAATCATTTTCAGAGCCATTCTGTCTGGGATATCGGATAGTGTTACACCAGATTGATCAGAAGAAAAATACATAGGCCGCCCCGATAAAGTATATACATACGCTGGAGTGGACAGGGAAATAAGTTTCAATTTCAATGTATATCCAAAGACGAAACAGGAACTGCCAATTTTATGAGAAAAAATGAATTATTTAATTGGAATGTGTTACCCCAGCTGAAAAGATTTTTCCAATAGTGATATGGAACGAATGGTATCTCCATTTGCCGAATTGACCATTGGTAATATGTGAACGGGGGCTCCAGGATTTTTAACCAGCTTATCAATAACGGTAGAAGATAACACCACTTGGGAATTGGATGATCATTTCAAATTGCCCAAGCATTTAAGTGTTAGTGTTGGGTATAAATACATTGGAAAACACAAGCCGGCTCAAAAGGGTAAGCATTATGATTTGGATTGGCTGGATTATAAAAATAACAATAATAAAAGTTCCACTGCATATTTGGATAATCCAAATGGCAATTATCCCGATAGGCATTCCGATGGGATGGATTTAAGGGAATTGTTCGCGGAAATGGGGCAATCTGGAAAGGGCGATGGACCATTTTCATGGTCTGATCCATCGTGGGAGGATTAAAAAATGGGTAGATATACACACACCAATATAAAAAGAAATTCTTTAAAAAACCGTGTATTTAAGACTACATTGTATCCCAAGATTCCAATATTGGATTCTGATATTTTCACAATGTCCAAAAAAGGTGACAGGCTAGATTTGCTTGCATTTAAATATTATGGAGACACATCGTTGTGGTGGATAATAGCACTTGCCAATGATATAGATGATGCAAATTTTACATTAAAATCTGGACTGGATATCAGAATACCCACCGACACTGCACAAATATTTAGTGATTTGGAAGAATTAAATAGGGGGTTTTAATAATGATTAATCTACAACCCATACATAGTAAAATTAGGGCGGAATTGCACAGACGACAAAAGTTGTTAAATAGAGAAGGCATACTATTTGAAGGTCCGCAGACCGATGGTACTGGGAAAAAGAAAGCCGACGCAAATAACATTTTTGCAAAATCGACTTGAATCCGGATGGTTGGGCTTATCAAAGATGATAAACCTGTAATAATAGGTGGGGGATTGTTAAAAGAAAATCAAGAAGCATATTATGGTTTTGAGGATATGTATAATTCTCCTAGAAATACTGGTGATAATCAGTACAGACCAATGCCTGGAGTAAAAAGTATTAGTGTTGAATATAAAAATACATTGGCGACATTGCGTACTGCTACTATTAATTGGACTTGTTGGTCATTTGACGATGTTACCAAATATACTCCATATTTTTTAAAACCGGGTAGAACTGTTATTTTAGAATGGGGATATTCATATTCGGACAATGATATGGTATTACATGATATAAATGAAAAAAGCCCAGATATGATATTGGCACATAAAAAAATGATGGAAAATTCATTTAATTCCAATGGAACTTATGATGGTATGATTGGTCTCGTAACCAATTTTGAATGATCGACTAGAGACGATGGGGGAATCGATTGCACTACCAATATTTCTTCAATGGGATTAGACATATTAAAACAACGAATTACTCCAGTGGACAATATAAATGTCGCAAAAACGGATAAAAATGATAACCGAAAAGTTGAACTTAAACAAAATTTCCAAACATTTCTAAGGGACATTTCAACCAAACTTGAAAAATTTAAACATGTGGATGATGGTGGAATTGGCAATGAAGGAATGCCATTACAATGAATTAAGAATAGATTTGAACCATCTACCGGTGCCGATCCGAGATCACATGAATTATATATATCATGGGGATGAATAGAAGATAATATATTAAATAAATATTTAAGCAAAGTGGACGCTCACGGTGTAGTAATAAGTTCAATTCGAAGTATAGAACCTATATTAAAAGACAACGGGGATCAACACACAATCGAAACGGCTGGATTGGCTGAAACTGAAGGATTGCCCCCAGATCAGCTGGCATGACAATCAACTAAAATATCAAGTCATGATAAATTGATTTCTCCAGATTATAAATTTTTTATTTTACCTGGACAATCGCATAGAAATGTGGATGATCTTACTGATGTTCATCCGATATTGCGGGATTTTAATAAGGATTTCCCAACGTTCCAAGTAACTGATGATCCAGCTGAATATAAAAATTTAAAGATAGGATACATGCGAAATATAATGTTCAATTGGAATTATTTGATAACAAATGTATTCAATGACGCGTCTGATATCACCAGTGCACTTAAAAAATTGTTTGAGAGAATGAATGAAAATGTTGGAATATGAGATTTGCAATTGGTATCTGCACCAGATAGACCCGGTACATTAAAGATTGTAGACATGAATCTTACCAAACAATCTGTAAAATCGTTGCTTAAAATTCCGAGTGAATTGGATAAATATTGAGAAACTGTTACTGGTGGTTTATTCCATTTCCCAGTTATGGGTAAGGATAGTATTGTTACTGCACAATCATTAAATGCTAAAATTACAAATGAAATGGCTATGGCGATGATGTGGGATAATGCTGAGGAAATTACGTCACCTTCCCAAATGGGAGGCATTAAAATTGTCGCTGCTAGTAAATTGGGTAGTGCTCCTGGTGATAAAGACGGGCTGATTCATGATATTAAACCCGGTTGAAATTTTGATAAATTTGGTAATAAATCCGCTGGGGTAAATTCCAAATTTGATACGGAAAGTGGTCCCGATGTTGGTATTGAGGCCATTGATAAAAAAGGGTCAGATTCAGAAAATCACGATGATGAAACCGCCGAAACTGTCAAAAGCATACATACGTTGAAATTTACCGAAAAACAATTTTTTGATTTTAATTTCAAATCGGAAGATAAAGACACATTGACTGGCAGTGTTTATGGATATTGGGGGAATTTATTAAATACCAAGGACACTCCATGATTGGATGTCATGAAATATTTAATTACATACGATGAAAAAGAATCGGTTTCTATTGATTTTGATCCCATGGTCGCGTTGGAAATCTCATTAACATTGGATGGTATATCTGGGATTTTCCCAGGAAATTGTTTTACAAGCAATTATCTGCCTTCCCAATATAAAGATCGGGTATTATTTCAGGTTATGAGTTCTACACAAGAGCTGGACGCGTCCAGCTGAAAAACTTCCATTGTGGGAAAAATGAGAATATCCGTAAGGGATCAACTTGACACGGAAAAATCCGACCGAAATTTCCTAAAAGATGAAAAGGCCGAAAATGAAGAACAAATTGAAAGGACTGAGAACTCGGAAACGAAAGCTGAATTAATGAGACGATTGGGTTATATTATTCCGGATGCATTATAAAAAATGATAAAAAAAATTAAAAATATAAGAGATAAAATGGATCGTAAATTGACTGGTCGTATCACTGGGATAAATGAATTTACCTATGACAATGGTAACTGGGTTAGAGCCGACTTGCCATATTCTATATATTACACAAAGGATAAAATTGAATATTATATTACGGACACAATTGTTCCAGAAATAATTACACTAAAAAAGGGTAGTACCGATTTCGCCAAATATAAAAAGTCCAGAAATGGCAATATAGCATCCACCTGGTTTGTAACACCATACGCCGTGGAAGTGAAGAAAAAAGATATCAAAAATGGATATTTGGACAGGTATTTTGTTCAACGATTAAACGACAATCATTCTCCACTAATCGAGATCAATAAATCCCAATTTGGAAATCCATTACCATATTATACAAAAGGTCAAATACGCTGGGTCATATCTGGAAAATTGAATGATGTGGTAGAATCAAATATAAAAGCATTGGACTTGCTGAGAGACATATTTCCAGAGACATTCATATCAATTAGCTTCACAGAATACTGGCAGGATGTCCCAACAAAAAAGGAAGCAATCGAAAAAAAACTGGGGTTTTAAACATATACGCTGATACTTATAATAAAGGTTGTATAAATGGTTATTGAAACAATATCACAATTGGATGATTTTATGGCACTATGGGGTTCCCATGAGTGGATTGTAGTGCCCATTATGTCCGACACCAAAGTACACCCATTACAGAACAAATTATGTGTCCTATACGTCAAACCCATAGAAAGTGATACCGACGCTATTTTGGCATTCGATCATACAGAATCATTGAATCTTCCATATGACGCTCTGGCCAAATTAGAGACTGGTCAGAAAAAATATGTGTACGATAAAAAGGAAATGAATCATATATACAAATTTGACAATGTAATCGATGTTAATATGCTCCACTATCAGATGAACAACAAGCCGCTGTTGATCGATAATATCACGACTCCAGCACACCAGTTTTTTCACGTTAGGCATTATAGAAAATCGAATTTGAACTCGGTCATCCCTATAATGAAGCACTTGGAATATTGCAGAAATTTGGCTGGCGAGTTGGGAATATGGACATTCATACCACCAAATGATTTATATAATAATCAGTATATGGACAATATGGAATACATAGAATCGGCGGGATTGCGGACATTAGACGGCATGGCATATACGAATTACAATATGTACACTAGTACGGGGAGACCTTCAAATGCGTATGGTGGTACTAATTACGCGGCATTGAATAAATCGGATGAGACTAGAAAAAAATATATCAGTAGATTTGGCAAGGATGGATACTTGATTGAATATGATTTCAGCGGTAATCACTTGTATATCATTGCTGATTTAATAGGATTCAAATTTACAGAATCTCCCCACGATTACCTTGGAAAAATTTATTTTGATACTGACAAGCTAACCCCAGAGCAATATAAAGAGGGCAAAGGGATCACGTTTCAATTATTATATGGGGGAATTGATAGGGAATTTGAAAAAATCGACTTTTTTGCACAAGTTAATATGTATATACAGAAGTTGTGGAATAAGTATAAAATGCATAGCGTAGTGTCTCCCATAAGTGGGAAAACCATATACAAATCAAATTTAAAAAATATGAATCCACAAAAATTGTTTAATTATATGTTACAATTACTGGAGTTCGAAGATGTACATGAATACTTGAATCAAATTAAAATTATATTGGATAGATCAGAAACTAAGCTTATACTTTACACTTATGATTCGTTACTATTCGATTTTAACGGAACTGACGGTAAGGAATTACTGATTGGAATTAAGAGAATTATGGAAAGCCAAGGCAAATTGGTAACTGTAGATATGGGCGTAAATTATTATGATATGAAAAGTATCGATAATTATTTTGTGTAATATTTATATATAAAGAATGGAGAAAAAAATGAGTTTTGACTTTAACACCGATGAATATTTGGACGCACTATTAATAGAGTGGGGCTACAGAGTCCACGATGGAATGCCAAATCCCAATGATTTTGGTCATCAAATGGCACTTAGGGATATATTAACCGAATGGGATTGGGATATACCCACGATCAATGAATTTATTACAAATTTGAAAAATGTAAAAACATTGAATGAAAAAATAGGGAAGGTGTATGTTCAGAATGATAAGGATGCACCGGCCGGAGCGGAAATCGAAACTGGACCAAAGGGTGGCCATTATTACAAGGGTGATCCTAAAACTGGAGAACCGGCAAAATCTGATGGTGAATCTGGAGGAAAAGATGAGCCAAAATCTGATAGTCGGGACAATGGGGATCAAGGCACTGATAAAAAGCATGAAGAATTGACTAGTACTGATCATCAAAAAACCGACTCCGCTCTAATGATGACAAAAGAAGGTGCTAAAGCTCAGGCGAAACAAACGGGAATAAAGGGTGTCGGTGCCGGAACAGCGGAATCGAGAGCAGGAGAAGCCGCGGTTCACAAAACATTGAGATTGCTTAAGAGTGGAAAATCCATGGATGAAATCGAATCTGAATTAATGGATATTGCTAATAAAAAGGAATCCGTTTTAACTAAAGAATGGGTAACGGCAGCTATCGCGTCTGGCAAATCTATTGAAAGCATGTTTGGAATGGATAATATAGATGAAATTATGTGGGATACTCCAGAAGGAAATTCCGCTATAAATACTACTGGTCATGGGACTTCTTCGGATATGTTTGTTAAATTAAAAGATGGAACTAGAGTTGGGATAAGCCTTAAAAAGAGCGGACAGGTATTTCTGAGCAATGGTGGATATGGAAAAGTATTTGACACAATATCGGTAGAATTAACCAAAGGTGGGGTGAGCAAATCCGATCTTGAAGAATTTAAGAAAAAGGCTGGTAAAAAGTCATATGTTGCCGATTTGAAAAAACAGGTTAATGAAGGTGCCAGTGCATTTGCGGAAAGTGCAAATTCAAATGAAATTTTGAAAAAATTATTAAAAGACGACAAATATGCCCGAGACACATTGGGCCCAAATTTTGAAAAATATAGAAAACGGATCGACTCGGAATTTGTAAATAGAATTTCTGGGAAATCTGGGAAAATGAATGGACTTGATGTTAGGACGTTTGCTAAGATTGCACAATCTTCATCTTTTAGAGAAACCAATCCGGAAGTATATAATAATATGAGAAATGCTGATGCTAGACTTCTATCTAGATTTTTGGAATCCGTTAAGGACAATCCACAGATTGAAGATGGATTTAAAAAACATATTTTGCATGGAATTCATATTGATGAAACATTGGGCATTACTCCCAATAAGAGTTTGGATAAGTTTATTACTGTTTATGGTATTCCACCAGATGGGTCGAAATTGAGTGAAAAGACATTGATGACGATATTTGGTAACAAATCCAAAAATATACTCGAAAAATTCAGAGATGCTCCAGATAATGAAAAAGATAAATATAAAAAAATGTTAATGGATGAAATTGAATCGAAATTGGTAATTGATTATAAAGACGGTTCAAGGGATGGGTCTATAAAAATAAAACACGAAGATGGAACTGAATATCCATTATTCAAAATGTCGGCCAGATCAAGGGGTATAGGAGCTTCACCTACAATGGAAATAGTGCAAACCACATTTATGGCTAACGCTCTACAATATGGTATGGATATTGATCAGTGGCCACCACTTCAAGAAAAGAATTTTCTAAAAAAATCCATTGCTGAATATAAAGAAGAATTAAAAGACGCGGCACCAGCTAATGCTCCATATATTAAAGAAAAGATATCGGAACTTAAACAGAAATTGGTGGAAATCGGAAATAAATAATCCCCCGCTACGAAAGGAAATGCAATATGCACACGCAATTACTTTGCTCATTCACAAAACGGAATCAGTTGCACGATACGATAGATTTAATCATTGATTACCATGAAATACTATTCAATAAAATATACGTGTTTCAAAATGAAGACAATTTCCACCAGTTGATATGCACATACAATATAGAACAGGATACTGAAAATTACCTTACAAATAAGGATACCATTTCCTTGCATAGAAAAAAACAATCCAATACACTATATACCATTAACGCTCTTAATGAAGTGATTAGGCGTAAGAACAATGGGGTACTGGATAAGACATTTCCAATAGATTGAGACGAATTCAGAAATAATTTATTGCTTACGAACTCCTCTGGGTTTGTTAAAATACCCACCCGGATATATACAATCATTAATGTAACCGAATGAGAATCTAAAGAAAACTAAAACTGCCCCCGATTGGGGGTTTTTTTTGCGGCATTGCAAAATAAAGCTTGACTTTGTGCGGATAATCTTGTATCTTCATCTAAGGAAAAGAGGACAAAATGACTGACGAACACACACTATTTGAACTACCAGAAGATATGGATGGGACAATATCGGATGTAATAAATTCAGATAATTTAACAGATGTTGCAGAGGTGGCCAGACAGGCTGATAATGGAACATATCATTCTGGATTGGGATCGGTGGAAATCCGAAGATCACGAAAGGCTGTGAATATTTCGGTATCATTTCGTGGAAATATGGGTACTCGCAAAGATAGTGTAAAACAGGCGATGGATACAATCTTCGGGATTGAAGATACATTGCACAAATTAAAATATCATCCAAAGGTCATAAAATATCAACCAAGTGGCCATTGGGATTATTTATATGAGATAGAAATAAGGGTAAAAAAATGAAATTAAAAGATTTACAACCATACGATTCATTGACATTCAGAAATAACAGGGTGTATCTAACTTATGCTGGAAGCATTTGGGGCACACATAATGAAGACTTCACGTCTAAGAAAAACATAAAATTTGATATTGTCCGTGTGGAACGTGATGGTAAAATCATATTTGAGGACGAGGATTATAAGAGGTTACATAATGTTACTAACTAGAAAAGAATTTGGGATGCAGGTATTTGAACGTGATATTTCACTATGCGTAATATGTGGTGAAGAGGCGGTCGATGCACATCATATAATGGACAGGAAACTGTTTAAAGATGGTGGGTACTACTTGGACAATGGGGCCTCATTGTGCTCCAAACATCACTTGGAAGCGGAAAATGGTGATATTACTCCAGCCGATCTGAGGGAAATTATTGGCATTGAAGAAGTGATTCTCCCCGATGGGACATACGATCCAAGATTGGATTATGACAAGTGGGGTAAAACACAAAAATATTTCAAGTACCCACGAACGTATCATTTTCCTTGGTCGGAAGGACTTCAGAATGATGACAAGATGATGGAAAATCCTGATCAATTTATTGGCAAAGAAGTTGTTGTAACTGTGAAAATGGATGGTGAGAATACGACAATGTACAACGACCATTTCCATGCTCGATCATTGGATAGTAGACATCACAATAGTCGCAATTATGTAAAGGGAATCCATGGTTCTATCAGGCACCGTCTCCCTGCAGGGTGGCGCGTGTGTGGTGAAAATTTATATGCAGAACACGCTATCAAATATAAATATCTGGACAGTTATTTCCAAGCATTTTCAATATGGCAAGCTGACAATATTTGTTTATCATGGAAATCTACACTTCATTATATTGAAGATTTGGGATTAACACCGGTCGCTACAATATATGAAGGAATATATGACGAATCGATAATTCGTGAAATTGGAGACGATTTGATGATAAATGGGTTGGATGGTGATGAGGTTGAAGGTTATGTAGTTCGTCTGGCTGACAGATTTCACTATGACGACTTCGCTGATTCGGTTGGAAAATGTGTCCGTGCTGGTCATGTCGGGGCAACTGATGATCATTGGATGTCCAAATGGAATGAAAAAATGGTAAATAAATTAAAATAATAGCAGAAAACGCTTGACTTTGTCATTTTTATCTTGTATCTTCAGGTATGATAAGAGAGGAAATACCAATGTTTACAAATATTACGAAAAATGAATTACGACTATTAACTGATATTTTTAGGAGTGATTTTTTGCGTCTCGCCGAAATGGGTGATTTTGTTGAATATCCCGTGGGTGCAACTATATTTTTAAGTGGTATGAATCACAACCCAATGACATCGGAATTAAAGCCTAAGGTTTTAATACCCGAAGTAAAATTTAGTGATTGGGATAAATTGGTATTAAAACGGGCATTCCCCACATTTAAAGGAATTAGTATATAAAATGGCTATAGTAACCAAACAAGAATTTGATAAATTAGAAGCATTTTTGAACCTAAATTTGGTTCAATTGTTTAAGAAAAGTCCGTATATTTCGATTGAAATTGAACGGGTAAGAGACCAATATATCAGAATTTGGGGTAAAAACACTTCTGGTAAAATTGAAAACGAAAACGAATTCAGAATTTCGATTACCCATACTGAAATTTATTCAAATGTGTCTCCAGGTAGATTTGTATATGAACCGGGATACGCTTCTTTTCTGTACCACAGAGATCGTCGTGAAAAGAAATTGGGTAAATTTAAGAAAATATTCACATTGGCCAACGACGCGATGAAACAATATGAGCAACATATTCGGCAATTAATCGATGAGAAAAACAAAGTTGAAGATTTCAAATACAACGCAATTTCAGAATTCGATGATGGAAATTTTAATGTCACAACTCGTGGGACTAGAACTATTGATATAGCTAGTAAAACCCGTGAAATGGAAAAACGTTCCTATTATGGGCAAGAGACAACAACGGTTCCATTACCTTTATTGACATTATCAGCTCAGCCCGATGGTCAGTATTCAATCGATTCAGGCTCTGGAATGATTAGAGAATGGGACAAATTTGAATTTAAGGCCCATCACATCAAGGAACTGGCAGAATTTTTAGAAAAAGTTATGTTTGAAAACGAACACATGACCGACTATTTGGAGGAAGATGATGATTGAGAAAGCAAAATCGTACGCAGTACATAGACACAGCATAGCAAATCAAACCTATGATGGAAAACCATATGAAACCCACTTGAGCGAAGTGGTAAACGTGGTTGAAGAATTTAAGCATCTAATTCGGGGATTCTCCGAAAACTACGAACAACTGATTTCAGCGGCATGGAACCATGACGTATTGGAAGATACAGATACCAGCTATGGAGATTTGGAAAAGGTGGTTGGAACGGTAGTTGCTGATTTGGTATATAGAGTTACCAACGAATTGGGAAAAAACAGAATTGAACGGGGAATGAAAACTTACCCCAAAACAAGAGAAAGCCACGGAGCCACGTTTCTAAAATTATCGGACAGGATTGCAAACACCCGCCGGTCAAAGAGGAACGGGCATCGCATGTTTAAAGCATACACTAAGGAATACCCAACATTCAGATACGCTCTAAAGCGTGGGGTACTCTTTGCAGATATGTGGGCACATCTCGATGAACTATATGGATATGAGGAAGATTAAAAATGACCAAGACAATTGAAACTGAATATTATGGAACCATTACGGTAAGGGATGCTATGGCGTCTCCCGACGGGACAAGTTTACAACCATTGATTGAAATCCGTGGGGAAAATGTGGACATTGACATATACGAGATGCATTCCGATGAAGTCACCGAGGATAACATCGATGAAATCATTGAAGACAACGAATCGGGATATTAAAAATGACTAATCAAACATACGAATATGACGAATCGGTATGTTGTGAATTATGCGGTCAGGAATTACGGCGTATTAAACAACTGATTAAATTGGATGACATGGGTCACTTCCCTAGTGATTGGGAAGCGACAAAAGAACAACACGGAGATTTGGCCAATTGTATCAAATATTTACGAAAAGAATTGGACAGCGTTCGAAGCGCGCAATATCCAACGGAAACTAGAGGATTTAGATAATGAATAAATTAATTATAATGGTGGCAGTACCAGGGGCTGGCAAGTCCACTATCGCCAAAGAAATAGTGCGTAAAGACCCATCAAATTGGGTTAGGATTAACCGCGACGATCTCAGAATGATGATGAACGGCGGAGCATATTCGGATGAACTAGAAATGGTTGTAGCTAAGACTGCATTCGATATGGCCAAAAAGGCATTGAAAAAGGGTCTGAATGTTATTTCAGATGATACCAACTTAAAGGGGAAAGTGCGTAAACAATGGCACAAAATTGCCGAAAAAGTCGGTGATGTTGAAGTAATTGAAAAATATATCGATGTAGATTTAAAGACCGCTTTGAAGAGAAATGCTGGCCGTCCTGTAATTGATCAAGTTCCAGAGGGTGTGGTTAAAAAATTCTTCACGAAATTCATCAACAAGAATTTAAACATAGTTCCTAAGAGCTATTATCCACCAAGCACAAATGGGTCGTTCTATATCAAACAGGATGAGTCATTACAAAAATGTATCTTGGTTGACATTGATGGTACTATTGCAAAGATGACCAACAGGGGACCATTCGATTGGTCTGCTGTATATAAGGATGATGTAAATGAACCAGTACATGAGTTGTTGAAATTCATCCAACATTGCAATTGGACTGATATGGAACATTGTATTCCTGAAGAGGATATGGTTAAAATCATATTCTTATCAGGCCGTGATGGACACGCTCGCGATGAAACAATCCGATGGTTCGCTGATAAGACTTGGTTCCCAGTAACATACGGGGACAACCTATTCATGAGAGCACCAGATGATATACGCCGAGATTCAATCATTAAAGATGAATTATATGAGGCTGAAATCAAGGGCAAATACAACGTGTTATTCGTATTGGATGACCGTGATCAAATGGTTGAACACTGGAGAGAAGTGGTCGGAATACCATGTTTTCAAGTGGCCGAGGGTGATTTTTAAATAAAGGAGAAAGTTATGAAGCTTTACAGAATCGAGCACAAAGCAACAACTGATGGAATGTGGACAGTTAAATTTGATGGTGAGTTAGTACTTGAAAAACTAACCGATAGGAGACTGGCCGAAATGCCCATGCCCCATGATGATATTCATAGGACAGACGGTAAGATTTGGAAAACTGCAGTTGGTAGCATGGCTGATATGTCTTATTGGTTTTCTAAACGGGACGTTCAAGAAATGGTTGACAATGGATTTATAATGATTGAATTTGATTGTGAAGAAACCATCGAAATGGAACATCAGATTATATTTAATGACGCTCTACGGGAAAATGTGGTTGATGTAACAGCCAAATTTTTGGAAAGTGTTTAAAAATAAATTAAAATAATAGCAGAAAACGCTTGACTTTGTCATTTTTATCTTGTATCTTCAGGTATGATAAGAAAGTCAAAACAAAACACAATTGGAGAAAAAAATGGATAGAAGACGCGCACGTGTATTAGGAACAGAATTAGAAACCGTATTGGCAGAATTTGCTGCAAAGAACGGTTTGGAAGTAGAGAATAAGGGTGGGAAGTTTGATTCACTTTCATTCGCTCCCAAATTTGAGTTCCGCGAGGTCGGTGTGGAATCCCGTGAGGCGTTGGATTTTAAATCTGAGGCACATTACTACGGTTTGGAACCAACCGATTTGGGTCGTGAATTCATGTCAAACGGCAAGACATTCCGTATCACTGGTTTGAAAACTCGGAATCGTAAGATGCCCATCATCGCTGAAAATGTGGTTAATGGGCGGAGTTACAAATTCCGCTCAGAGAATGTCAAAATGGCATTGAGTCGTTAAGATACACTTGTACACCGAAGAAAGCATCAGAAATGGTGCTTTTTTTTTGCGAAAAAGCAAAATAACGCTTGACATTGTCATTTTTTTCTTGTATCTTCAGGTATGATAAGAGAGGACAATCAAATGAGAAAAATAACTGGAATATTTTGGTATGAAACTGAGTACGAACTAATGAAAGACGAAGAGGGTTTTTTCGTTAAAGTTGGTGAGGAAATCACTCGGTTAAAGGGTGTACGAATGAGCAAGAGTATTGCTTTTCAGTACATTGATTTTCTAAACAAAGCAGTGGTCGCTTTAGGTGGTAACACCTTTGGTTACTTCTCTGGATTTAACAAATATGATTTCCCTGCTGAAAAGGCGTGGGACGGTTCATTAATAGCTAAGAATTATAAAGGATAATATAATGACAAAAAGTGATCAGATTGAATTGCTAGAAAACGCTCAAATGAAAATTAATGAGGCTATCGAATTAATCGAAGAAGCCGTATCGGGTACTGATAATCAAATGTCAGTCGATGCGTATTTAGTGGCACACTTGGATAACTGGGCAAATGGTGGAAATCCATACGACCAAACTATTCCAGTATTAATAGAAGAAATGGAACAAGAGGAAAATTAAAATGACATTACAAGAATTTATTGACGACAACAGAGCCGAATTGGATTTAATGATTCGAACGGCTATCGACCAACCAAATTTCGATTTGGATGATGACGAACGTAGATTGTGGATTATGAACGATGAAGGTCTCTATAACTGGGCACTTGAATCGGGAGTAGAGGAAATTTAAGATGGTATTACTATCGGGCGCTTTGGCGTCAATAACAGTAGCATTGGGATTTATGAAATTGATTGAAACATTGCCATCATATCCCAACGATAATACAAGGGAAAATGGATAATGGAAGTCGTATTAACTCCAAAAAATGTAAATGATTATCATTTGATATATCAAAATGCTCCACTCCATACTCAAGTAATGGAACGCATTGAATCCGGAGAATCGGTCAAGCTTGAAGTGGAAATTCAAACCAATGCACAATTTTTAGTGGTAGATATTGAGGGGAATTTGAATCTGAGATAATAAAAACTTCATAAGATTATTTTAAAAAATAGCGAAATAAAGCGGCGTTTTTCTCCGCATGCTTACTATATATTAATGTGAAAAGGGTTTTATTTAATGAATAATTAAATAGTAACAAGTAAAACATTAACAAATAAGCATTGAAAAATTAGGAGAAAAATAATGACCGATATTAATGCATTGAAGAAGCGACTAGAACAACTTGAATCATCAAACCACCGTGTAAACAACCTGTGGAAACCTTCCCCAGGTAGAAACCTAATCAGATTAGTACCTTATAAAATGGATATGGATAATCCATTTATTGAGCTGTACTTTCACTATGATCTAGGTGGAAAAAACTACCTATCCCCAACATCATTTCAAAGACCAGACCCAATTGAAGATTTCGCTAAGAAGCTCCGTGCTTCAGGCGACTCCGAAGGTTGGAAATTGTCCAAGAAACTGAGTGCAAAAATGAGAACTTATGTTCCTATTATAGTACGTGGTGAAGAAGATCAGGGCGTTAAGTTCTGGGGTTTTGGTAAAACCGTTTACCAAGAACTTTTAGGATTCATGTCTGATCCAGATTACGGTGATATTGTCGACCCAACAAGTGGTCGTGATGTCCTCGTGGAATACAAATCAGCAGAAGAGCTGAATGCAAACTTCCCAAAAACGACCATTCGCGTAAAGCCGAATGTCACTCCATTAACAGATAACAAAGCACAGTTAGATAAATTCTTGAATGAACAGAAGGATATTCGTGAAATTTATCAGGAGCTCACTTATGATGAACTAGCTGAAGCTCTAAACGCATACCTTAGCCCAGACGACGAAGAAGCGTCCGATGATGGTGAGGGTGTTACGAAATCTCAAATGCAAGAATCCATCGAAGCTTCATCAATTGATAATTTTGATGAAATTTTCGCGGAAAAGAAATAAGATAAATAATAATAGGGGGACTTCGGTCCCCCTTAATTTAGGAGACGCATATGAGAGATCGAGACGAATTAGCCTCAGTAATTGCCGATTCATTGAATAGTGCCGCTGATGATACAGTTGCATATTTTCTGGATGGAGAATCAACACCTACGGACGTATCCGATTGAATTTCAACGGGATCGTCTGAATTAGATTTAGCAATATCTAATATTCCACATGGAGGAATACCAGTAGGTAGAATCACAGAATTTAATGGACTTGAAGGAACCGGTAAAAGTCTTATCGGTGCCCATATCCTAGCCAATACTCAAAAAAAGGGTGGGGTGGCCATTTACATTGATACGGAAACATCTGTTAGTCCACAGTTTTTAACAGCGATTGGCGTTGATGTTAGAAATATGATTTATGATCATGTTGAAACCGTTGAAGAAATTTTCGAACACATCGAAAGTATTATACTCAAAACTAGAGAAACGGAAAAAGGTCGATTGGTTACTATATTAGTTGACAGTATTGCCGCTGCTAGTACAAAAGTTGAGATGGAAGCCGATTATGATAAGGATGGTTGGGCAACGACCAAAGCTATTGTGATTTCAAAAGCCATGAGAAAAATTACCCAGACGATTGGCAAACAACGTGTGGCGTTAGTATTTACAAATCAATTAAGGCAAAAATTGGGAGTGGGATTTGGTGATCCATGGACTACTTCTGGTGGTAAGGCTCTGCCATTCCACGCTTCAGTTAGAATACGATTGAAGAATATGGGCAGAATAAAAGTTGGTACTGGTACAAAGGAACGGATAATTGGGATGAAAATTGGAGCCCAAGTAATCAAAAATAGAATGGGACCACCATTGAGAAAAGCCGAATTTCAGCTCGATTTTGCCTCTGGCATTGACGACTTGGGAAGTTGGATCAGGATATTGGCCGCATATAAGATTATAAAACAAGCTGGAGCTTGGTACACAATTGAGTATGAAGATAAATCGATAAAATTCCAAGCTAAGAAATTTGAGGAAGTTCTTGAAAAGAATCCCAAATTGAAAGAATATCTATATCAACAAATATGCGAAAATGTTATATTGAAGTATAGAAATGTCGCAAATGACGATGAAGAAATCGTAGTAGAAACGGTTCCAGAAGAACCGGATGACGAGGTTTTAGAAGAAGAATAGAATCTTCTATCAAATTAGGGGTGTTTTTGTTTTGGGTTATGAACTCCAATAATACATACATAAATATATAAAACTTGAAAATGCCCCTTTTTACGAAAGGAATTATGAATAAACAGACGTTGCAAAGAATATTTGATCAGATTCAAAAGGAACATGATGAAATAGAAGATTTAGAATTTAATAGCAGGGTATTAATAGTAGATGGATTGAACACATTCATCCGAGCATTCAGTGCCGTACCAATGACTAACACCAATGGTGCTCATGTCGGGGGTATAGTTGGATTCTTGAGGTCTCTAGCATTCACAGTAAAAACATTAAATCCTACCCGACTGATAGTTACATTTGACGGTAAGGGTGGATCAGTGCGCAGGAGAAAATTATTTCCTGAATACAAAGGCAAACGGAAAATCTCCAAATTAAATAGGGGTGACGTGTATAGTACCGCTGAAGATGAACACGAATCAATGATGATGCAATTACGCAAGACGATAGATTATCTGGGAACACTCCCATTGTCATTGGTAGTTATAGAGAATATTGAAGCGGACGATACAATGGCGTACATCGCGAAGCAGGTTTTGACCGATAGTAAAATCACATTTATGAGCACCGACAAAGATTTCTTGCAGTTGGTTAGTGACAGGATTTCAGTTTGGTCTCCTACCAAAAAAATATTATATACACCAGAGAGAATAAAGGAAGAATACCAAATTCCACCTAATAATTTCTTAGCATATAGAATCATGGAAGGTGACGTATCGGATAATATTCCTGGGGTAGGTGGAGCAAAAATCAAAACAATTATAAAAAGATTTCCGGATATTCTGGATGAAAATGTAAATATGAAAATCGAAGATTTAATACAGCATGCCAAGTCACAAGAGAACAAATTGAAAGTATATGAAAATGTGATAGACAATGAAAATATATTACATTTGAATTGGAAGCTGATGCAATTGAATGAAGTGGACATTAGTAATGCTTCCAAATTCAAAATTCTATCCGCCATTGACGGTGAACATCAGCAACTGAATAAGCTAAAATTTGAGAAAAGATTTATCCAAGATCAATTGCAACAATCAATTCCAAATGTGGACACTTGGTTGAACCAATCATTTTTAACATTGGATAAATTTGCAAGAGAGCATAATGGGAAGAAACAAGAAGTATAATACCGTAGAAGAACGCAAAGAGGCCCAAAAGAAATGGCAGGCCGATCATTATGAACGCAATAAAAAAGAAATATTGAAAAAGGCTAGAGAGCGTTATCGCGCTAAAAAAATAGAAAAGGCCAAACGTGACCGAATGAAAAAATTATACGATGAGTAAAAAATAAATGAATATAATTGAAAATATATCAGCGTTTTTTGCCATATATACGATATCTATATACACGGAAAAGAACATAGGTCACGGGATTAAAGGAACAAATTTTTATGTCAGATGAGCAATCAAAATTCACAGGTTATGGGTCTTCATTTCAGACAAAAGTAATATCTTCATTACTAGCTGATACGAAGTATTCTCAAACAATTGGAGATATATTAGAACCAGTCATGTTTGATAGTGAGGCCAATCAATGGCTAGTGGACATAATAAAAGAATATTATGTTGAGTACAAAACAAATCCAACTCTGGATGTATTAAAAATCAAAATAAACGATATACAGAACGATATACTACAGGCATCGGTCATTGTTAAATTAAAAGAAGCGTGGCAACAAATGGAATCCACGGACTTGGAATTTATCAAAGAGGAGTCCTTAGAATTTTGCAAAAACCAAATCCTAAAAAATGCGATTATAAAATCGGTTGACCTATTACAGAATAAAGAATACGATTCGATTAAGGGGTTAATTGATGGTGCCCTTAAAGCTGGATCAGAACGAGATATAGGCCATGATTATATTGTGGGCTTGGAGGAACGATTGACAAAAAGCGTTAGAGATACGGTAGAAACCCCTTGGGATTCTATCACAGAATTAATGGACGGGGGAGCTGGAGCTGGAGAATTGATAGTTGTGGTTGCACCGGCTGGAATTGGAAAAACTTGGGTGCTACAAACCGTAGCCGCTCATGGTGTAAAAAAGGGTTTAACAGTAGTACATTATACACTGGAATTAAACCAAAATTATGTTGGGTTGAGATATGATACTATCATTAGTGGAATACCAACCGCAAACATTAAATATCATCAAGATGAAGTGAAAGCTGTAATTGATGCATTACCGGGAAAAATGATAATCAAATACTGGCCGACAAGATCGGCATCGGTACAAACGATTGCGGCACACTTGAAACAAATGGAAATTCAGAATATTATACCAGATTTGGTTGTAGTTGATTATGCTGATATTTTAAGAGACGCGTCGGGTGCTACAGAAAAAAGATTTCAACTTGGTAATATCTATGAAGATTTGAGGGGCATGGCTGGGGAATTCAATATTCCAGTATGGACTGCATCTCAAGCTAATCGTAGTGCACTGGAAGAAGAAATAATTGATGCGTCTAAAGTCGCTGAAGATTATTCAAAAGTAATGACAGCAGATTTTGTAATGTCTATTAGCAGGCAGGTGTCTGATAAGATTGCAAATACGGCTAGGTGTCATGTGATTAAAAATAGATTTGGTCAGGATGGAATAACCCTGCCAATGAATATGAACACGAATGTAGGAAAAATAGAAATCTTTGAAGGTCAGAGTTTTGGCGGTAAAGAGCAACAGAAAAAAATGAATAACGGGGATGAATATGTCCGTAAGGAATTGAAAAATAGATACAAAGATTTAATGAATGATGATGGAGAGAAAAAATTGGATGGGTACGAGTAGGAGAAAATAAATGATAAATTTTAAATTATCGGATAAATTTATAGATGGGTTTAAGAGAAAACGGGCACCCTTTGGGTTTAACGGTCTCGGGGCATTGGTGTATATGAGGACATATTCACGCATTAAAGAGGATGGTTCAAACGAACAATGGTGGGAAACTGTCCAGCGTGTAGTTGAAGGTACATATAGTATGCAGAAGAAATCCATAGAAAATGACGGTCTGGGATGGAATGCATGGCAAGCACAGCGATCGGCACAAGAAATGTACGAGCGTATATTTGAAATGAAATTTTTACCACCCGGACGTGGATTGTGGGCAATGGGTACTCCCATCACCGAAGAAAAGGGATTGTATGCCGCACTTAATAATTGTGCGTTTGTATCTACTGAAAATCTTAAGGATGATTTGGCCAAGCCATTTACATTTCTTATGGATGCGTCGATGCTGGGCGTTGGCGTTGGATTTGATACAAAGGGAGCTGGGGCACTTATTGTCAAAGGTCCCAATATGACTAGACCAGTTGAAATATACCAAGTTCCAGATTCTCGTGAAGGTTGGGTAGAGGCAATGAAACTTGTAATCGAAAGCTACTTTCAAGGAACATCTGTGATGGAATTTGATTATTCATTAATCAGGGGTGAGGGAGAACCAATCAAAGGATTTGGTGGAACGTCTAGTGGGTATAAACCATTGGAAGATGCCATTGAACGTGTGAGGGATACATTGCAAGATAATATCGGTGCCCCAATTACAATCACAACTATTGTGGACATTATGAACCATATTGGCAAATGTGTGGTTGCTGGAAACGTAAGGCGTACAGCTGAAATCGTATTCGGTGATCCCAATGATACCGAGTATCTTGACCTTAAAAATTATGAGGTAAACCCACAACGTGAAGAATTTGGATGGACTTCTAATAATTCAATCTTTGCCGAACTGGGCATGGATTATACGGAAGCGTGCGAACGTGTGGTTAAAAATGGAGAACCTGGATTTGCATGGTTAGAAAATATGCAGGGGTATTCCAGAATGAAAAATGGCAAAGATAATATTGATCATAAGGTAAAGGGTGGCAATCCTTGTGTTGTCGGAGATACTTTAATTGCGGTGGCGGATGGTAGAAACGCCATCCCTATTAAAGATTTGGTAAATACGATATATCCAGTTTATTCAGTTAATGATGATGGGAAAGTAATAATAAGTCAGTCAATTAAAACTTGGAAAACACAAGAAAATGCTGAAATATGGAAATTAATTTTAGACGATGGTTCTACTTTATTGGCAACTCCCAATCATAAAATTATGTTAAGGTCTGGCGTGTATAAAGAACTTAAAGATTTGCAAGAAGGGGATTCGATATTTCCATTTAATAGTTTTAATAGAGGTTATAGAAATATAAGTGGAACGGGTAAAAAGGCGAGTGGAATAAGGCAATACAGACTTATCACGGAAAATAAAATTGGATATATGCCTGACGCTAAAAAGTATGCTATTCATCATGTGGATTTTGATAAAACAAACGATGAATGGGATAATTTGGATATTATTACACAATCTGAGCATAGTAGTTTGCATAGATTAATTGACAATCCAATGCACAATCCGGAATGTGTAGAAAAGATGAAAAATACAAGGGAAGAAAGAGGATATAATTTATCGGAAAATAATCCAATGTATGGCAAATATCATAAAAAATCCACATTAAAATCCATAGGTGAGAAATCGAAGGAAAATTGGGAAAATCAAAAAGATTTCATGACAGAATCTATTAAAAATGGAATGACCGCCGAAGTTAGAAATCATATATCCGATAAAATGAAAGAAAAAACAATTTGGGTTGATTGGAAATGCCCAGTTTGTAATAAACAAAAAACATTAACCGAACATCAAGCTTCTACTAGAAAAACCTGTAGTTACTCCTGTTCCAATGTTAAGCGGGGAATGGAAAATAGGGGCATTTGGAATCATAAAGTATTGTCCATTGAATTTTATGGACATGAAGATGTTTATGATATGACAGTTGAAAATACCCATAATTTTGGAATAATAACGTCAAATGTTGACGATAAATATATGGAATCGTCTGGAATATTTATTCATAATTGCTTAGAACAATCGCTCGAATCATATGAATTGTGTTGTCTTGTAGAAACATTCCCCAATAATCATACGTCAAAAGAAGATTATCTACGGACATTGAAATATGCATATCTCTATGCAAAAACGGTCACACTTGGGAAAACTCATTGGCCTGATACAAATAGAGTCATGCTCAGGAATCGTAGAATTGGAACATCTGTATCTGGTATTGCACAGTTTATCACAAATAGGGGCTTGGGGGTACTTAGGGAATGGTTAGAAGATGGGTATGTTGAAATTAAAAAGTGGGACACAATGTATTCAGATTGGTTATGCATCAATAAGAGTATAAAAATTACAAGTGTCAAACCGAGTGGCACGGTGTCATTATTAGCTGGATCAACTCCCGGATTACATTATCCAGAGAGCCGATTTTACATCAGGCGTGTTAGATTATCTAAGAATAGTAAACTGATAAAACCACTTGAAGCCGCTGGTTATAAGATCGAACCCGCATATGGTAGTGAAGAAAGCACAGTAGTATTGGAAATTCCAATCGATGAGGGAGACGGAATTAGGACAAAGCAGGACTTAACTATGTGGGAGCAGTTGGCTCTAGCGGCGTTTATGCAACGGCATTGGGCGGACAATGCTGTTAGTTGTACGATCACGTTTGATCCTGAAACTGAAGGTCCTCAATTAAAACACGCGTTAAACTATTACCAATATCAATTGAAAGGTATATCATTCTTGCCTAAGGTTGAAAAAGGTGCATATAGACAAATGCCATACGAAGAAATTACTGAAGAGAAATATGATGAAATCCTATCTGGATTGAAATATTTGAGTTTTTTACATGTTGACGGTGAAATGGCAAATCCAGACAAATACTGTGGAACTGACGTATGCGAGATCGATGCCGAGTGGGCACAAATTGAAGAAGAACAAAAGGAAAAATAATATGAAAAGAATTACAATGAAAATCGAAGAACTAATCCATAATGGTAAAAGTCCATTGCCACTTGAAACCATCCCCAACAATATGGGAATAAATCTGTGCTCGGTTGATTCGATTAGTTGGGAACGCCAAAATGATGGTCAATTGAAAAATTTAACCATTAATTTTAAGCCGGAAAATTAATATGTACACATTAAGAATAAAACCACTACGAGATGATGTAGCAGAACTATATAAAAATCATACCCATTATCACCAAGGAGATTCTGGGTTGGATTTATTCTGCCCCGATGATGTAATGATCCCAGCTGGAACTTTGGGTAGGCAAATAAAAATGGGAATTGCCTGTGAAATGTTTTATGGTATGAATGAAGCGGTATCATTTAACATTTATCCACGATCGAGCATTTCAAAAACACCACTCCGATTATCAAATTCAATCGGATTAGTAGATGCTGGGTATCGTGGTGAAATTATGGCACTATTTGATAACCACAGTGATCGTGATTATCTAATTTCTGCGGGAGACAGGTTATTACAGATTGTGGCTCCAACGCTCCAATCATTTTATATGTCGATAGTAAACGAGTTATCAGATTCAGATCGTGGAACTGGTGGGATCGGCAGTACAGGCAAATAAATGATGATTTTGAAAAATAAATCGGGTCTTTGGGAGATTTAATACTATTTATATATGCGGCTGAGGTGTAACAGGATTGCATGTCAGCTTTCCAGCTGAAGGAGTTGGTTCAAGACCTTCCAGCCGCTCTAAATAAAATGCGATTGAAGTGTAACAGGTAGCACGCTGGTATTCCATATCAGAGGAGTGGGTTCGAGACCTACCAATCGCTCTTTTAATGCAAAGGAAAATAGGTTATGACATTTTCAAACAAGTTTTTTGATATCAAGCCATTTGATATTGAAGAAGAGAAACAAAATTTAATAAACAACTTGGATTTTTTACATTCTATGACAGTAGAAGAACAAACGCTATACAAAAAATGGCAGGAGTTCAATAAGAATGAGTATAAAATCAGAGAAAAAGCACATCTGTTTGATGTGTTTGAAAAAAGGTTATGGGCACCAACGGACATTAATGACGTTGAATTGACTGTAAAGGAAATTGAAGCTCTCGAACCGATAGTAGAATATGCTGGAAGTGATGAAGCTTCAGATTGGTCATTGTACAGGATGTTAATTCACACAATGGATTGGTCAGCTAATCCGGGTAGAAATATGAAATTCTATGTAAAGGATGCTGTCACTCGGAAAGTGTTAGGACTAATATCAATGGGCTCTGATGTCACCAGTATTAAGGTCAGGGATGATTATATTGGTTGGACAAAAGATAATAAATTCGTAGAACACAAGTTGAATAACACAGCTATAGCCAGTACAATTGTATCGGTTCAACCGCTGGGGTATAATATGCTTGGTGGGAAATTGATAGCCACATTGGCAACGGTATCAACTATCAGGGATAAGTGGTTTGAAGTATACGGTGATGTATTGGCCGGAGTTACTACCACATCATTGTACGGAATTCATTCACAATATAATGGCATTCCCCATTGGAAAACGATGGGTGAATCAGCTGGTAAGATCAGAATCAAGCCAGACGATTCGGAATATATGAAATGGAACAAATGGCTCAAAGAGAATCATCCAGAGCAATATGAAAAGGCTATCACTGGAACGGGTCCCAAGCAGAATGTGTTAAACAAAGTATTCAGTCATTTGAAGATCAGGGGTTATGAGCATGGATTTCATAGGGGTGTATATTTTGCATCAATATATGATAATACAATACCATTCTTGAAGAATGAAATCGAAGAATCAGAGTTGAAAATGAAGCTTAAATACGAACAGGATTATGAATATATCAATCGTTGGTGGAAAAAGAAAGCCATAAGACGATATAGAAATGTGGTTGAACAGGGTAGAGTCAAACCCGAAAAATTATTTTATGGTGATATCGTAGGGGTAACTTGGGATGAATGTAAAGAAATGTATTTAAAAGAAGTGGGAAGATAAGAATGGATAAATTAGAACAAGCCGCAAAGGAAATATACGAATCGGCACATTGGATAACCAATGACATTGATTTGCCAGAACAAATTAGGTTGTGGGAACAGTTGCGTGATGCACTTGGATTAACACCCCCACCAAAAACGGTTGAAATTTTAACCGAAGATGTTGATCTTGATACACATATAGTTGGCAGGGGTCGGGTCATCATGGTAGATATCAATAAATATCCAGTAAAATCTGGTCAGGTTATCATGTATGATACCAATTTTTTCAAAATAAATGCGATTGAATGTCGTGTTGGTGATCCAAATGTAGGTCTTATAATTACAGGGATATCTAAGTAGATGTATCAAGGGATATTTTTCGAAGCTGAAAAGCGAAAACTACACATCTGGGATGATCAACGTGGATATTTCACCGCACCATACAGACGTTATGGATATATAAAAGATAGAAATGGTGCGTACACATCATTATATGGTGATAGACTTAAGAAAATTCACAAGTGGGACAAAACTACTACTGGATTATTTGAAAGTGATGTGCACCCAGAAACTAGAACATTAATTGATTTATACACCAATGATGATGAACCTTCAAAGGGTCACAGAACCATTATTATTGATATTGAGGTCGAAGTTACTGATGGATTTCCAACAGCGACATTGGCTGAAAATAAGGTTACGGCTATATCGATATACGATTTTGTTGCCGATAAATATCATGCTTTGGTATTGGAAAATGGCAAGGGTATTGTAAAACCATCGGTTACTAAGGAAATAAATACAGAAGTATTTGATACTGAAGTCTATTTATTGAATAGATTTTTTCAGATATATCTTGAAATAAATCCATCAATAATAACTGGTTGGAATGTTGATCGATTTGATGTAACATATCTATACAACAGAGCATGTAATGTATTGGATGAAGATGTAGCCAATTGTTTATCTCCAATCGGCCACGTGCATTGGAGTGATTTTAGGGGTGTGTATAGGATAGCTGGTGTAGCTACATTGGACTACTTACAATTGTATAAAAAGTTTACATTTACACAACAGGCATCATATCGATTGGATGCTATAGCCGATTTTGAATTGGGCGAGCGTAAAATTGAATATGACGGTACATTGAATGAATTATATGAAAATGATATATTAAAATTTGTTGAATACAACATCCATGATGTTAGGCTAATCAAGATGATGGATGATAAGTTGAATTTCATAGAAATCGCTCGTGGTATATGTCATAAAGGTCACGTGCCGTATGACGACATATATTTGGATAGTAGGTATCTTGAGTCAGCAATCCTTGTTCACTTGAAGAAATTGGGAGTCATTTCACCAAACAAACCTGAGAGGGAAGGTTGGAAAGAAGGAATTCAATTTGAGGGTGCTCACGTTCAAAAGCCGAAAAAAGGTCGCCATGCATGGGTCTACGATTTGGATTTGACATCAATGTATCCTAGTATAATTATGTCACTAAACATTTCTCCAGAGACCAAAATGGGTAAAATTGATGGGTGGGATGCTCCAGATTTTGTAAAGAAGAAACCAAAAACGTACACAGTAAAATATGGTAAATCTGCCGCACAATCTCTGGATCAAGATGAGTTGCAAGCATTCTTTGACGAAAAGGGAGTTTCGATATCCGCGAATGGTATAATGTATAGTACTGATAGGGATGGGCTATTTTCAACTATATTAAAGAGGTGGTTTGAAGAACGTGTTGAATATAGGGGACTTGCTAAAAAGTATGCAGACGCTGGTGACAATGAAAAATATTCATATTTCAATAGGCGACAACATATTCAGAAAATTCTGCTTAATAGTCTATTTGGTGTAATTGGGTTACAGGGTTGGAGATTCCATGATTTTGAGTCGGCACTTGCTGTTACGGCGACTGGGCGAGACTTAATTGGATTCTCAAAACAAATCGCTAATCATTACTACAATACAGAATTGGGCACGGATAAAGATTATGTAATATATATCGACACCGATTCACTTTTTATATCTTCAATTCCTATGGTGAAAGGTAGATATGGCGATAAAAAGTTTAGTGATGTGATGTTATCTCAATACATTTTAACGGTTGCCGATGATACACAAAAATTTATTAATAAGTCATATGATTATTTTGCCAAACGATTTTGTAACATATCGGGTGAGCATCGATTTGAGATTAAGCAGGAATTGATTGCAAAGTCGGCTATATTTGTCAACGCCAAAAAGAATTACGGATTGCGTGTAATCAATGACAATGGGGTAAAAGTTGACAAAACGGTGTACAAAGGATTGGCAGTTGTACGCAGTGATTTTCCACAATCATATAGAAAATTGTTGGGTGAAGTATTGAGTGACATTCTAGCGGACGTTCCAAAGGAAAAAATTGATGAACGTATTATTGAATATAAAAACAATATGAAATATTTGAAAGTGGAAGACGTGGCAAAGCCAACTGGGGTTAAGAATATCAAAAAGTATTTGGTTACACATAAAGATGGATTTTCTACTTGGAGAACTGGTTGCCCAATTCATGTGAAATCATCAATTATTTACAATGATTTGGTTAAGCATTTCAACCAACAAAAGAAATATCAATTAATAGGCGCTGGCGATAAAGTCAAGTGGGTATATTTGAAAAAGAATAACCTCGGGCTGAACAGTGTGGCATATAAGGGTCATGAGGACCCCAAAGAGATCATGGATTTCATCTATGAATATGTCGATCGGGACAAGATGTATGATAGTATATTCTTGAATAAGATCGTATCGATATATGATGCCATTGATTGGCAACAGCCGATAGATAAAAAATTCTCAATGGATCGATTTTTTTAATCGTTTGAGACATTTGATTAATATGTATATATAAAGAAACAGGAGTTATAATGGAAAAAGCAAAATTAGTACGGTTTATTCAAAAATACCATTTGAATGGAAATGTGCAATCAGTTTCGATGAACAGCGATGGTGAAACATTAAAGGCTGAATTCGTCACCGCGGATCGGGGTCTATTGGGCACGATCAAAATGAAAAATTGGGGTTTTGAAAAATCTCAAATTGGTATTTTAGATACCGAAAAATTCTTAAAATTGTTGGCAGTTTTGGATAATGATGTTAAATTGTCATTGTTGAAATCATCCGATACAGCGATTACGCTGAAGATTTCTGATAACAGTTCAACGGTAAATTTAATGTTATCGGACTTATCAGTTATCCCGACCGTACCACCACTTAAATATATTCCACCATTCAATCTTAAATTGAATCTGGATTCAAGCTTCATTAATAAGTTTGTTAAGGGTAAGGGCGCTCTATCAGAAGTTGATAATTTCACAGTAGTTACGGATAACGATTCTGTTAATTTGGTAATTGGATATGCTTCAATTAATACCGATAGGGTCATCGTTCCAGTGGATACTGAAGTATTTGAATCAATTGATAAGGTGTCATTCAATGCTAATATATTCAGAGATATTCTGATTAACAACCGTGAATGTAAAAGCGGTCTTATGGAAATCAGCTCAGAGGGCTTGGCTAAAATGACATTCAATGTCGATGATTATGAAGTTGTATATTTCATGGCAGCAGCCGAAAACGTAGGATAATAAGTAATGGTTAGAAATAAAGATCACACGATTTTCGTGGAGAAATATCGACCAGATTCAATGGACACATTTGTGGGCAACGAACATCTAAAGGAAAAGATCAATATGTATCTTGAAACCAATGATCCGCCACACCTGTTATTTCATGGTAAGGCTGGTACTGGTAAAACCACATTAGCTAAAATCATATATAATACAATTGAATGCGATTACTTGTATATCAATGCTTCGGATAAAGGTGGGGTAGATTACATCAGAAATGATATCATCCCATTTGCCAGTAGTGTTGGATTCAGCGAATTAAAATTGGTCATATTGGATGAGTGTGATTTTCTAACAATAAATGCTCAGGCATCATTAAGAAATGCGATGGAAACATACGCGTTAAATACTAGATTCATATTGACTTGTAATTTCCCAGAGAGAATTCTGGATGCGATTCAAAGTCGATGTCAAATGTTTGAAGTATATCCACCTTCCAAAAAGGAAGTAGCCATACATTCCAGTGGAATATTGGTTAAGGAAAATATCAAACATACCGCCGAAGATATCGCGATGATCGTGAATAGTAAATATCCAGACATCAGGGGTACAATCAATGCACTACAAAAACAATCTATCAACGGTCAATTGAGACTGGATAGGCGGTCTATTGTAGAGAATGACTACAAACTCAAAATTGTGGACATTCTGAAGAATCAAGATAAAAAGAACGCATTTACCAATGTTAGACAATTGGTAGCTAACAATTCAATTCGAGATTTCGCAGAGGTTTATGCGATGTTATATTCAGAAATTGATAGCTACGCCAAAGGTCATATCGCTCAAACTATACTAATACTGGCGGAAGGTATGAAGTATGACAATATGGTGCCTGATAAGGAAATTAATTTCATGGCAATGATGATCAGATTATTGGATGAAATAAAATAGGAATATAAATAATGCCAAAAAAGAAACAATTAAGAATTTTGGGCGAATGGACATCGTGGGATTATGAGCAACCCCCTTCAAATAGATCATATGAAACAATCACAAGGCATATATATGATGACGATAAAGAGATATTGGTATATGGAACTGTGTGGAGGACAATAGACAATGGAATTGACAATCCCAATTTGGAAAAATAAAAAACAGTTAAGAACAGAATACTATATCTTAATATTTTCTGATAGTGGTGGAATTCATATAAAATATTTAAAAGATTATGGCATTGGATGTAGTAAAACGATATGGCCTAGAATTAGGCCGTGGTATAGGACATTATGGAAGAAAAATATGTAGATACATCGAAGGTGGAACTGAGACCGATTACGATTGCTCTCGCCAAGCGAATGATTGTAAAATACCATTACAGCCATGCATGGCCGGCATCAACTCAGGCACCATTGGGTGTATTTTATAAAACTGGTGGGGGTCATAAGTTTCTAGATGCCGAAGATGAAAAGTTGATTGGGTGTATCATATATGGAAATCCAGTCGGTCGCAGGGCCGCCGCATCAGTAGTGAATGATGATACAATGGACCCGCACAAGAGTGTATTGGAACTCACTCGATTATTTATACATGATGGTTATGGTAAAAATATTGAAAGCTTTGTTATTGGTCAGTCATTCAAATGGCTAAAGGAAAACATGCCAGACATCAAACTATTAATCAGTTATGCCGATCCAGCACAGGGTCATGTTGGTGGAATATACAAAGCCACCAACTGGGGTTATCAGAAAGCTGAAGATATGAAATTGATGGATAATTATCCAATATCACTTTCAGATGATCCGTATGATTGGATTCACAGCAGGACTGTATTTTCAAGATATGGGGTCACTCCATATCCAACTCCAGTAGCTGTAGAGAAAATGAAAAAGGCAGTCGGCCAGACATTTTGGATGAAACGAGAATGCATCAAGCATAGGTATATTCAATTCCTAACCGATAAACGAGAGAAGCGCCGGTTAATGAAATTGTTAAAACATCCATTTCACCCGTACCCAACTGAAGCTGATGGAGAAGAAGAAATCAGGAAAATTGAGGTCGAAGAAAGTGGTAAATTCGGGAAGTTCATTTAATGGAAAAATATACGGACACGTCGAAAGTTAGTCTGAGACCAATTGACAAAAAGACAGCTATTGACATAATCAAAAAATATCATTATACCCATAAGGCACCTGGGACATTGCAAGATGCTCTGGGGGTATATTATAGGGGTGATGATACAAGCAAGTTTTTCGATGATGATGAAAAATTGATAGGTTGTATAATGTATGGATATCCAGTTGGTAGGCATGTAATAAATTCCATTGTAGAAGATGAAAATATCAAATCTACCAATATATGTGAATTGTTACGGTTGTTTATACATGATGGTTATGGCAAGAATATTGAAAGTTATGTCATAGGTCAGTCGTTCAAATGGTTAAAGGAAAACCGGCCTAAGGTGAAAATATTGGTCAGTTATGCCGATCCCGAAGCGGGTCATATTGGGTACGTTTATCAATCTACAAATTGGATGTTTCAATGTCCAGAACCTGGTGGAGCGATATGGACTTCATTAACGAAAGACCCGTATGAATGGATGCACCCAAGGTCGGTGCATATCAAATTCGGATTTGCTGGTAAGGATGGATTGAAAAGTGTATTGGACAAGCCGTTCTACATTAAGAAATCGTCTCCTAAATATAGGTATTTGTATTTGTTGGGAAACAAACGGGAAAATAGATTGTTGAAATCTAAGTTCAAATATCCAAACCTGCCATATCCAAAAGACAACGATTATGAGATGAAAGTCATCGAAGTAATTCCAGATAAAAAAAAGAAAATCAATAAGTTTATTTAATTAGTATATATTTATACTTGAGAGGAAAATGTTATGAGTCAATTAAATCCAAGAAAACCCCTACCAAAGGCTCCAGTCAAACTGGACCTTGCACAAGCCGAAACCTTAAAATGTGATGAATGCGAGAATGTATTATTCATTCAGTCATTTATGATGAAAAGGGTATCGGCTTTAATGAGTCCAAGTGGTAAAGAAGAATTACTTCAAATCCCAATAATGTCATGTGGAAATTGCGGTGCTGTAAACGCCGATATGCTTGGCGATTTAAATCCAGACGAATTAAAATAAATCAAAAATAGTTGGAATTTTATTGGATTTTTATTGGATTGGATGATACTTATATATAAAGAGGAACGGGAACATGGGCAGAAAAAAGAAGTATAATACCGACGAAGAACTTCAGGACGCCAAGCGGAAACAACGCATGGATTGGTACTGGAGAAATCGCGAGAAAGTTCTTGAAGAATCCAAACGCAAGTATCAGGATAAAAAGAATGAAAATAAATAAAAATTATTATGTGTACAAAGTGGTTGATCCTAAAACCAATCAATTTTATTACGGGAGTCGTGGTTGCCATTGTGATCCAAATGACGATAAATATATGGGGTCTATGAAAAAATGAGTTCCAATCAATCGTGATAGCTTAATAAAATATATAATTAAAATTGGATTCACCACAATGAATAACGCTATAGAATATGAAAGTGAATTGATTGGTAAAGATATAGACAATCCATTAAATGAAAATTATTATATTCCAACTGAAGGGTTTCATACGGATGGAAGCATTGGTCATTGGCATAATAAAAAACGGAATGAATCCACAAAAATGAAAATAAAATTAAGCATGATCGGGCAACACGATGGTAAAAACAATCCCATGTATGGAAAAAAGCATACACAATCGAGCATTGAAAAGATAAAGAAATCCCAAATTGGGAAAAAACACACACAACATTCCATACAAAAAATGAGAGAATCGGCTTTAAAATTAAATAATAAGCGCGGGTTATCTCAAAATGCTATAGTTGTGGAACATATACCAACTGGCATGATTTTTGATTGTATATTGGATGCCGCTGATTATTTTTCAATAAGTAGAGGCACTATACGTCGGCATATAAATAATAATGTACAATTGGTTGGTATCAAATGGAGACGCATAAATTAATGGTTATAAAGAAAAAGACGCTGTTCGATCATGTGAACCACATTAATGAAAAACAGACTAAAGGTTATTGGGACACATTGTCCGAAGAAGATCGCAAGACATGGAGCACATATATGATCCACAGATTTTTATCGATGGAACCCGCATTCATTGAAATCATCAACGAATTACAGAAATATACTCTTGATCCAGAGATGGTGTATAAGTTCTACATTGATGTGTTGCCAAAGGGTAAACGGTGGTTAAAATATGTCAAAAACAAACAGGCCGCGAAATATGATACCGATTTCATTCAATTGTTATCTAAGCATTATGAGGTTAGTATCCTTGAGGTCACAGAATATGTGGGCATGATGTCCACAACTGATGTCACAGAAATTTTAGACCTATATGGTCTGGACAAAAAGACAAAACGGAAATATTTAAAGGGAGTATAAAATGTCATTACATAAAAGATGGTTAATAGAAGAAATACAAAAATACTGGAATGTAACTGAAGAAGAAGCATTACAGTATGCAGAGACATACAATGCCACAGAACAGGGCAGGGTTGAATTAAAGGCTATCCTAATTAAACGTGGGGTGCCAAGAGAAAAATTAATAGAGTTGAGATTGTAGGAGAATTATGAAATATTCAAAAGAAGAGATTGAAGCGGCGATTGTGGATGCACCAGAACCAGTGGAAAATAATGACAATTTAATTGACGTTGGTGCATTTCAGTTAGATAATGGAATTGATTTAATAAATAATGCCGTTCATTTCGTGGGAGAAGTCACACCAGAATCGGTGGCTGATATTATTAATCGAATGGGGTTCATGTATAATGTGAATAGTGAAACTGATATAAATTTAATGGTTAGCTCTAATGGTGGAGATTTATATGCACTGTTTGGGTTAATTGATTTTATTGATAGCTTGCCGGTCAAAGTAAATGTGTATGTCATCGGACAGGCGTTATCGTCTGCAGGCATTTTATTGGCATGTACCACTGGTCAACGGGTAGTCGGAAAAAATTCTATAGTCCTATTTCATGATGGTGAAATCACAATGGGTGGCAAATATGATGATATCAAAATCCAAAAGGATCACATGGAAAAAATGAGTGATACGGTATTGGATATGCTCGTTGAAAAAACTTCAATGAATCGTGATTTTTGGATTGACAAAACCAAAAATGACTTGTATCTTGATGCTGAACAATGCATCGCCTTTGGTATAGCTGACAGAATTGGGGGATTTTATGGCTAAGCAGCATGTTTCTAATTCTCAGGTATCGATATATTCACAATGCCCCCACAGGTGGAATCTAGAATATATTCAAAAAATTGGAGAATACGAAACAAATATTTATTTGATATTTGGTACATCAATGCATACTGTAATCCAGAAGTACTTGTTGACATTGTATAACGAAAGTGTTAAGAATGCCAATGAGATGGATTTGGATCAGATGCTTATTGATGAAATGAAATCTGAATTTGCCAAGTCATTGGAAAAGGGTGATCCCAATCCATGTACTAAGGCTGAGATGATTGAATTTTATTACGATGGTATAAAGATATTCAGGTATATGGTATCACATCAAAAGGAATTTTTCCCAAAGCGCAAACATAAATTATTGGGAATAGAATCTAATTTGGATTTACCATACGGGCCGGTCAATTTTGTTGGATATTTGGATGTTGTCATATTGAATGAAAAAACCCAAAAAATCAAAATTATTGATTTAAAGACTAGCACTAATGGTTGGAATAAGTGGCAAAAAATGGACAAGATCAAAACCAACCAATTGTTATTTTATAAGAAATTTTATGGTGAAAAATACAATGTAAAGATAAACGATATTCAGATTGAATATTTGATATTGAAGCGCAAATTGTATGAAAATATAGATTACCCACAGAAACGAATTCAAAGATTTGTTCCCGCTAATGGGGTTCCATCGGTAAATAAAGCGATGGCTGAATTGGATGCTCTTGTAACCGAGGGATTTACTGAAGATGGGGAATATAATACTGATAGAAAATATCAGGCTCGGTCTGGTAAAAATAATAGGAATTGTACATATTGCCCATTCAAAGATCACCCCGAGTACTGTGAACCTAAAAGTAGAATGAAAGGTTAAAGAATATGATTATAAGATTATTATTAACGGATTTTATAGACACACCGATGGAAAATATAATAATGAAGCGTATAAATAAAGCCCAGACCGAATTGAGTACTGGATTTACGGCTGAATTTTGGTACATTGAAGGTCAATTGCGACTTGATAAATTACGAAAATTTGTAGACAGATGTTCTTCTGAATTGACATGTAGAGTATCATTTAAACCATTGCAACCAAATACCAGTGAAGCTCACGGATTTGATGTAGCTTCATTTGAACATCATGTGTGGTTTAATATCACACCGGAACGGTATAAAAATTTGCATAAAAGTTATAAATTTGAATATGTATATGGGGGCATTGAAGATATGGGCAATGCGATATCCACGTTTATAGATACTGCCAAGTTTTTTGAAAAACCAAAACCAGAGGGTAGAAAACAAAAAAGGAACGATAGATGGTCAAAATAATTGGATATTTTTGTGTGTTTTTTGGGATAAGTTGATATTTATTATTAGAAAGGAATAATCATGGCTGGTAGAAAAAGGAAGTATGAGACTGAAGAAGAACAATTGGAAGCCAAACGGAAACACCGTATGGATTACTATTGGCGCCACCGTGAAAAAATCCTTGAAGATGCTAAGAAGAAATATCAGGAGAAAAAGGATGAAATGAAAAAAGACATGCCCGACATGTAATAGAAATCAATATTATTGCAATAAATATAGGTTAAAATACGCGGTAGAACATAATTTGTCATGCAAAAGCTGTTCACATCAAATATACACAAATCCAAAAGAAATGGAAAAAAAGTGCCCCAAATGTGGTAATATGATAAAATTTAGTTCTTGGACTGCTTTACGAACGTCTATAAAAAGAAATACTAGATGCCGGAGTTGCATATCCAGTGGTTACGATAGAACGCCCGAGTGAAATATGAAAATAGGCAAATCAAATAAAGGGAAGAAAAGGTCAATGGAGGTTCGTGAATATATACGTGAAAATGGATATTTCAGTCATAATTCGCCTTGAAATAAAGGTCTTACAAAACATAACAATGATATATTAATGGGAATTAGCAAACAAAATTCAGAACATACGAAACAACAGCTGATGATCAAATATGGGTACGATTCCTATGATCAATATGAACGTGAGATGCCAGAAAAAGAATTATATCTTAAAAGGGTAAGACTTTTGACTGAAAAACAACAATTTGATACATTGGAAAATTATGATCTCAGGGGTCGGGCCGGAACTGTTGGTGCATATCACTTAGATCATATAATATCAATTCACTATGGATTTATGAATGGCATTGATCCTATTGAAATTGCGGATATTAACAATCTGAGGTTTATCCCATGGGAAGAAAATTTAAAAAAAGGAGCAAAATATGACAGTTAAAATAGGCGTGATCGGAAGTCGTGAATACGTGAACATGAGGAAAATAAAAGATGTTATTTTTAAACTTAAGGAACGATTTGGGGAAGATTTAGAAATAGTGAGTGGAGAACAGAAACAGGGTGCCGATGGAATGGCTAAAAAAATAGCCCTTGAATTGGACATGAAATATGTATCGTTCCCGCCTGCACACTATCCATATAATTCCCATTGTATTCTTGAGCAAACTGAATATGACAAGCCATATAGGGTCTGGAATTACTCAGCTAGGAATAAACAGATAGCGGAATATTCAGATTATATTTTTGCGTTTATACCAAAGGGTAAGGAAAGCAAGGGTACGAATGATACTATAAAACATGCCAAAAAATTAGAAAAAAAAGTCGTCGTTTTTAATTAGTCCCCTGATATATATATTAGAGGGTGTACATATATATATACGGATGGAGAAGAAAAATATGGAAGATACAAAATTAACGACAGTAAAGATAATAACAGACTGATACAAGCAATTTAAATACCACGCCATTACGGATGAATTTACATTGCAAAAGCTAGTCAATCGATCTATATACAAGTACGTGAATGATGACGAATACAGACAAGAAATATTAAATTATGAACTGCCATTGAGTGGCAGTAAATTTTAATCGGAGGTTACAATATGAGCAATAAGGATACAAGAATTTGAAGTGTTGGTGATATGAGAAACGGTAGTGAAGTTCTACCAATTGATCAACGAAAAACAATATTGATATTATCAGACGATTTAAGGATGCAGTCTGGGGTGGGGACTATGACAAAGGAAATAGTTTTTGGGATAATCCACAGATTTAATATTATTCAAATCGGGGGTGCAATAAAACATCCAGATGTCAATAAAATAATTGATATGTCCGATTCATTGAAATTGGAAACTGGAGTCCCAGACCCAAATTGCAAAATATATCCAGTTAACGGGTATGGCAATCAAGATTTGGTTAGGCAAATAATGACAACTGACAAGCCGGACGCGATACTACATTTTACAGACCCAAGATTTTGGGGTTGGTTGTATCAAATGGAACATGAAATTAGGCAAAATATACCCATTTTTTATTATGCACTTTGGGATGATTTGCCAGTGCCTATGTACAATAAACGATTCTATGAATCTTGCGATTTGATCATGGCCATTTCAAAACAATCCCATTATATTCACAAATCGGCATTATTGGAAACAGATTCTAAAGTTATTGATATGTCAATTAATGAAGTACTGAATGAAAACCATAACGACAATGATATGGAAACTAGAATTAGTTATGTTCCCCATGGCATCAATGAGCATGATTTTTACCCAATTGATAAAGATCATGAAGAATGGGTTGAATTTCAACAATTTAGAAAAGAAGTTGTTAATGGGATGGATATTGAATTTGTTGTATTATATAATAGCCGAAATATACGCCGGAAAATGACTACGGATTTAATTTATGGGTTTAAAACCTTTTGTGATAATTTACCTCCAGATAAAGCCAAAAAGTGTTTATTGGTATTGCATACCCAACCAGTGGATGAAAATGGTACAGATTTGCCAGCTGTTATTGGTGAACTTGCCGATGGGTATAATATCACCTTTTCACATAATAAATTGGACGTTAAACATCTAAATTTCCTTTATAATGTTGGAGATGTAACCACATTGGTATCTTCAAATGAAGGATTCGGATTGGGTACGGCGGAATCACTAATGGCCGGCACACCGATCATAGTCAATACGACTGGGGGACTTCAAGATCAGGTTGGATTTAAAAAGGATGACGGATCGTATGTATCCGTGAAGGATTATTCAAATGGTTGGGGCTCAAATCATGACGGTAGATATACAAAGCATGGTGAATGGTCAAAACCAATATGGCCTACTAATAGGGCAATCGTAGGGTCGGTTCCAACTCCATATATCGCTGACGATAGGTGTGACTGGCAAGATATTGCTATCAGAATATTAGAATGGTACGATACTCCAGAAGAAGATAGAAAAGAGGCTGGACTTAAGGGTCGGGAATATGTTATGGACGATAAGATCAAAATGTCCGCGGCTGAAATGTGTGGTGGATTTATCAAATACATGGATGAAACCTTTGAAGAATGGATGCCCAGAAAAAGATTCACAATGTTTAAAGTTCAAAATCAAAAAAAGAAAATGAAAGACAATGGATTGCGACTTACTAAAAAAATTGAAGCTGGAAATATATACATTCCAGACTGTCAAAATTAAAAAATATCGCATCGAAAGGAATTGTTATGAATAAACCAGTATTAGTTTTTATGGCTCCGGTGGCTACTAGATCGGGGTACGGCTCACACTCGAGAGATATTATCAGATCAATAATAAAAATGGATAAATTTGATGTCAAAATTTTACCTACAAAATGGGGGGAAACTCCACAAGATGCTTTGGATTATCTAAATAAAGATGATAAAATCATCATAGATAGGTTAATGAATGAACCTAGGATGAACAGACAGCCGGAAGTATTTATGCAATGCACCGTGCCAAACGAATTTCAGAATCCTGGGAAATATAACATCGGTATAACGGCTGGTGTGGAAACTACTGTTTGTCCTCCCGAATGGATTGATGGGATGAATCGCATGGACTTGAATATTGTACCATCGGAATTTGTTAAGGGTATGTTCAATAGTCTCAAATTTACTGAAAAGGGTAAGGATGGAAATGTTACCCGTGAAATTGAAATGCAAAAACCAATTGAAGTGTTATTTGAAGGTGCCGATACTGATATATACAAAAAGATTAACAATGTAGGAGCCGAATTGAAAGCTGAAATGTCAGTAGTTAAGGAGAGCTTTGCATTTTTATTTGTTGGTCATTGGTTACAAGGTGGATTGGGCAATGATAGAAAAGATTTGGGGATGTTAATTAGGACATTTTTTGATACATTTAAAAATAAAGCAAAAGCTCCGGCATTAATATTGAAAACAAGTGGGTCCAGTTTTTCTATATTGGATCGGGAAATGATATTGGCCAAAATTGATCAAATTAAAGATTCAATGGGTAATAACAAGCTCCCAAATATCTATGTGTTGCACGGCGATTTGACTGACGTTGAAATGAATGAATTGTATAATCACCCAAAGGTTAAGGCACACGTAACATTTACGCATGGTGAGGGTTTTGGTCGTCCACTTCTTGAAGCTGTGTTTAGTGAAAAACCCATCATTGCACCCAAATGGTCCGGTCATTTAGATTTTTTGCATGAAAAACATACAACATTATTACCAGGTGGTCTGGTGAAAGTTCCCAAAGATGGTCTCCAAAATGGTTTGGTGGTAGATGGGGCACACTGGTTTACAGTAGATTATGGTTTTGCATCCAAGATATTAAAAGATGTGTTTGATAGTTACAACAAATATACCAAATCTGCTAAAGTGTTTTCTCTAATCAACAAAGGTAAATTTTCAATGGATGCAATGACAATCGCATTTGAAAATGTACTTGATAAATATCTCCCCGTTTTCACAACTGAAGCGAATTTGGTACTACCCAAATTGAAGAAAAAGGGTGGGGGCTCACCAAAAATGAAGCTACCTACATTGAAGAAAACAACCGATAGTAAAATGACCGCAAAAATGCCAAAACTAAAAAAGGTGACAAAATAATGAATCATATAGTATCTATAAAAAATACCAACGGTGAATTAGAAAAAGTTAACGTGGAATATTCTGTATATCGTTATATCAAACAACTTGAATATGCCATAAAATATCCCATCAGAAGTAAAATTGAAGAATTATACCCCGACCGATTCGGAGACACTAAAGGGACTGAATAGTGGATGATATATTATATGGATCGTATGATAAATTAAAACATTGGTGGTATGATATCATGCAAATAATCCCAATGTCCGATCCTAGAAGTAAAGAAGAATACCCAAATAGGGAATTGACTAAGGATTTAACTTTTGAAGATCAAATGGCGAAAACCGAACCGTCTGAAGATTGGGATCAGATGTTATTTTATTTGGTTGTAACCGACACTCCCACTCCGGCCGGTGAAATACCAGAAATCAATTTGCATATAAAAACCCAAAAAGTAAAAATAGTAGAGGATTAATAAAATGGAAATAATTGTAAAATGTCCAGTATGTGACAGCGATGATCATTGTTTTGAAGATACAATGGAAGAAAATGACTTTAAATCATATATGTGCTTCAGATGTGGGTACACCAGTAATTCACATTACACTAAAGAATCAAAAGAAAGAGCCAAACATATAAAGAATACTCCCGAATTGATTAGAAGTCTTGAAGTATTTGATACCGAGCGAGAGCTGTTCTGGTATCCCAGTGTATTAAATATGGGTCCAAAAGGCATCATATTCCCAGAGGGTAAAGAAGATAATTGGGTATGGAGATATGCCAAAGTGGTAGAAATAGATAAAGAAAGCCAAAAGGAATATCCAGTACCGGGAAAAGATGGAGAATTTTATGAGAGCCGTTTGGACACCGAAGGTGCCGAAATATACAATAAATTTGATTTTCTAGGTGCCGTAAAAAGCATGGGAATTACCGTAGATTTAGAGACCCAATAAAATGAATGAAAATAGAATTAAAATCAATTGGAACCAGATTGAACCGGGACAAGTATTAACCTTTGTATATGGTGAAGGTGCTAAAAAGAAATGGCGAACTGTATTAGTTCTGACCGATATATTCGATTCTAAAACTTGGAGCAAGCGCAAGGATGGAACTATTACAAAAGTGGTACACACCTTACAGTTGAGAGAACAGCAGAAATTAAAGCTCAGGGGACCTCATCTACGACGTGTATTGAATTTTTTCGACGGGATAATTCGTGAGGAAAAAGAGGGCATGAAATATAATAGAATGATAATTGGCGATATGAAAAATTCATATTCCCACCTGAGTCCAATTTTGAAGGGCACGGATGTTTATCGTATGTTTGAAATAGACAAACTTAAAACAACGGCGTTGTATTTATTGGACTATCAATTTCCGCGGGATATTAAGAAAATAGGGAGATAATTATGGATTTGTCATTTAGCATATTAGTACATAATGAAGGACTTGTATTGGAAAAATTACTGAATCAAATTGTGACATTGATATCCACCGGTGATTATGAATCTGAAATTATAATTGTGGACGATTTTAGCACAGATGAAGTCACTATGGGAATACTTAAAAAATATGATCAAATGCCTGACATACACATTTTTCAACGGGAATTGAATAAAGACTTTGCAAGTCAAAAGAACTTCGCTAACTCAAAATGCACGGGTGCCTATATCGTAAATGTGGATGCCGATGAATACTTTCATCCAGATTTAATTGAAAATATCGATGGGGTTTTAGATAATAATGAAAATGTTGATATGATTTGGGTGCCTCGCATCAATATCGTCAATGGTCTCAGACAAGAACACATCACTAAATGGGGTTGGAAAGTTAATGATAGGGGTTGGGTCAACTGGCCTGATTATCAGGCAAGAATTTATCGCAACTCCCCAGATATCAAGTGGGAAAATAAAGTCCATGAGGTTATAGTCGGGGCCGAAATTATTGGCCGCCTACCAGCCGAAGAACAATGGGCGATGATGCATGTCAAATCCATTGCAAAGCAGGAAAAACAAAACGAATTCTACGAGACCATATAAAATGAAAATAGTTGTAATCCCACCCGATAGAAAATTGGATTATTTGGCGGAATCTGTAATTGAAGGAATGTACAAATGTGGTGTGGAAATAATATCATCTCAACTGGGTAATGGCATTCGTGAAGAAGATGTATATTCAGAATCGGGTGTATTATCTCATGTCGAAGATTGTGATTATGTTTTTGCCATATGGGGCAAGCGGAATGGTGGATATCCCGGTATAGATTATGATATGGTAATCAAAACTGGAGCCCCACATAAAACCGCATATATTGATGGAAGCGAGTGGACATTCAACGGTCATCCCAATGTTGGTCAAGTGAGCGATTCCAAATCCAATCCCAAATTGCGGAGAGGGGAACCATGAATTAATCAAGAAATGTATGATTATTGCCAATGGTATTTTAAAAGGGAATGTTATCAGATTGATGCCGATATGGGCATAATACCACTTCCATTCGTGGCGGTAGATAGATACAAAAGTCAATATTCGGGTGAAAAGGATATTGATATATTATGTATGTTTGGTCAGGTAAACGATGGACTTAGAAAAGAAGTGGTTGAAGTTTGTACGAAGTTGAAATCTGAAGGTCATAGAGTATTGATTGGCTCTGGAATGTCTTATGAAAAATATAAGGAAGCGATAGTGAAATCGTATATAGTTATAGATGCGTGGGGTGGAGGAGATACTTGTGCTAGATTTTGGGAAGCCACATTTAATAAATCGTGTCTATTTTCACAGAAATATAACATACTAATGCCAAACAAATTTACAGACGCTGTTAATTTTGTGGAATATTCAACCATAGAAGAATTTGAGGAAAAAATTAGATACTACTTGGATCACAATGATGAATGTATTGAAATAGGCAATGCGGGATATAATCACACCGTGAAATATCATGTGGGTGATAAACAATTTGAATATATTATGAAAAATTTAAATTAATATGGAGATAAAATAATGGCGGATACAATAGGAGATTTAATTGATAAGTTGTCAATTTCCAATATAAGATTATGGAATTTGGAAGACGCTAGACGCGATTATTGTGATGGTGAAATATCAATGCCTGAAGATGAAATGAAGATTTTTTTAAAAAAAATAAGTTTAACTAATAGGGAACGGAATGACTTGATTGATCAAATAAACGCTGGGATTGGGGTATTGATAGACAAAATCAAAAACGAAGATTCAACATTTAATCTTACAGCTGAAGAATTATTAGGAAATTCCAAAAATAAATTTTATAGTGGAGAGGACAAATAATGAGAAATTTTGTGATAACATCGGATAGGTACAATTTTTTATTGGAAGGATATATAAAACTTTTTAATAAATATTGGACTGGTGATAATATACATACTACAATATTGGGATTTGATACTCCAAATGTTGTTCTTGGTGATAATTATGATTTTCATAGTATGGGAAAACAAGTTGACAACCCGATATGGACATATCCATTAATAGATTATTTCGAATCAATAGACGATGAATATTTTTTGGTTTCATTTGAAGATCATTATTTGATCGATGAGGTTAATATTGAACGATTAAACGAGGGAATTAATCTGCTTGAGAATGGGGGTGTTGATAAGTTATATCTCCATAAAGATTATACGAATAAAGCTGGCAGTAATTATAGTGGGAATTGGTATTCATGTTTGGACAATCAATCGGTATGCCATACTACATCTCTATTACCATCTGTATGGAATCGGGATTTTTTCGTAAGGTTATTGAAAAATTCAGAAAGGCTTGGTGGCAAAGACCCACATCAATTTGAAAGATTAAATAATGCATCATCACCATTGGGGTGTAATGTATTAATTACAAAGGATGTGACCGTATATCCCAATTTGGATGCGGCTAGAAGAAATTCGTTTAATTCGTCGGTGATAGATAGGTATGAAAAAAATGGTTCTGGGCATAAACAAGATTTTGCTCAAAATTTATTGGAAGAAGATGTTGACATTTTCAGGGATATGCAAAAAATTGCAATTAATAATAACTGGGGCCAGTTCAAATAATAAGGAATAAATGATATGTATGATGTAAATAAAAATAATGAAGAATTACAAAATTATAAAGGCGGTGGGTATTTTGGGCAATGGAATACTGATAAAATAATAGAATCATATTTTCCCAACCGAACAAACGGATTTTGCATTGAAGTCGGTGCCGCCGATGGAATTAGAGGATCGAATACGAAATATTTTGAAAATCTTGGATGGAACACCCTATGCATAGAACCTAATATTAAATATAAAGAATCTTTAGAACGGAATAGGGAATTGATCCGTTATTACGCGTGTGGATCGGACAATAAAGATGATATAGAATTGACAATATTTGATGTTGGTGATAATAATATAATGTCTTCATTGACTTCATTAGTTCCAGACAAACGACTTGTTCGTGATCATGGTCATCTCATTAATGATAAATATACGGTTGATGTAAATGTGAGGACATTGTCGTGAATTTTGGATAATGAAATGTCTGGCACGTCATTTGATAAAATCAAAGAAATTGATTTTATTTCCATAGACACCGAAGGTACAGAATTGGATGTTATCAGGGGATTTGATATTGATAGATATGGGGTAAAATTGTTTGTAATTGAAAATAATTATGAAGATGATAATATTGAATTGTACATGAATTCAATTGGATACATAAAAAATAATCGTTATAAAATAAACGATTTTTATACAATAGGAGATTAATTATGCAAGAATTATTTACACTAGGAGATATATATGTTTCCGATTTTATCACCGAAGGTCAGGAGCCTAGGGGTGGGAAAGAACCTTTAAAATTGATGTTGGATGAATCAACGGGTGCGGTTCGGTTGGAATCAGCGACTGATCCCGATAAAATGTATGGCAAATATTGGTATCGTTCTGGAATTAATGCTACGATGACAAATGAATTAAAAGGGCTGGCCGAAGAGTTGCCCACATTAATTCCAATAAACGATGGGGATATATATCTTGATATAGCATGTAATGACGGTACAATGTTTAAGTTTACTCCACCAAATATGATCACGGTTGGGGTTGATCCAGTTGACGATTCATATTATAGAGAATCTTCCCAACTTGCCGATTTAATTATACAAGATTATTTTACAGCCGAATCTTTTAAAAATGGCAAATATGGTGATAAAAAGGCAAAAATTATCACAACAATTGCCATGTTTTACGATCTGGATGATCCTATAAAATTTTTAAAAGATATTGATGAAATAATGGATGATGAAGGATTATTTGTATTACAAATGAGCTATACTCCATTGATGATAACACAATTGGCGTTTGATAATATATGTCATGAGCATGTCTATTATTACAATCTCACATCTATAATTAATTTACTAGATAAAGTTGACATGAGTGTAGTGGATTGCAAGCTCAATGATATAAATGGGGGCAGCTTTAGAATTTATATTAGGAAAAATAAAGCTACGGAATCGAATTTTAAAACGGCTCCATACCGTGATGTTGCAAGATATAGAATAGAAAGTATTTTGGCAAAAGAATCTGAATTGAAAATAACCACACCCGAACCGTATTTGGAATTTTATGATAAAATTTGTGAATTGCGAGATCAAACTGTAGAATTTATCAAAAAGGCCAAATCCGAAGGTAAAGTAATTTGGGGCTACGGGGCGTCAACTAAAGGGAATACTTTATTGCAATGGTGTGGATTAGACAACACCCTTATAGATGGAATAGCTGAGAGGAGCCCATATAAATTCGGATTAAAAACGGTTGGAACAAACATACCAATTTATTCTGAAGAGGAAATGAGAAAAGTAAATCCAGATTATATGCTGGTTTTACCATGGCATTTCATTAATGAATTTGTTAAAAGGGAAAGTGAGTATTTGAATGCCGGTGGAAAGTTTATAGTTCCATGTCCTAAATTTGAAGTTATAGGGGGCAAACGATAAAATGAAAAGAGCATTAATTACTGGAATAAATGGTCAGGATGGTAGTTATTTGGCCGATTTCCTTTTAACCAAAGGGTATGGGGTGTATGGAATGGAACGCCGATCTTCGGGAAAAAATAGATTAAATACAAATCATTTGGAAGGAAAAATAACATTTATCAATGGTGATTTATCTGATCAAAATTCATTGTATAGATGTGTTAGAGAATCCAATCCCGATGAAATATATAATCTGGGGGCAATGTCATTTGTTGGTGAAAGCTGGAATACTCCAGAAAATACGGGAGACATAAACGCTTTAGGAGTGTTAAGGATGTTAGAAGTTATTAGGGAATATGATAAAAATATAAAATTTTATCAGGCGTCTACATCTGAAATGTTTGGTGGAAATGTGGAAACTCCACAAAATGAAAAAACCCAGTTTTACCCACGAAGTCCATACGGCGTGGCAAAATTGTATGGTCATTGAATAACTACCAATTATCGAGAATCGTATGATATGTTTACGGCTTCCGGCATTTTATTTAATCACGAATCGGAGAGGCGTGGGGTAGAATTTGTTACTCGTAAGATCACAGATGGTATTGCACGCATACATTTGGGATTGGAATATAAAATATATTTGGGCAATCTTGATACAAAACGGGATTGGGGTTATGCGCCAGATTACGTTGAAGCTATGTGGTTAATGTTACAACAAGACAAACCCGATGATTATGTTATATCTACTGGCAATGTATATTCATTGCGGGAATTTCTAACTATAGCATTTAATGAAATAGGAATTTCGGATTGGGAAAAATACGTTGAACAGGATGAAAGATTTATGAGACCGGCCGACGTATTTAATTTGGTGGGAGATTATTCAAAGGCGAAGCGGATCATGGGATGGGAACCAAAAACATCATTGGAAGAAATGATTAAAAAAATGGTTAAAAATGATATTAATTTATTAAAAAGTGAGGTTTAATTTGAAGGATAAAGTATTGATTGTAATACCAACAACGGCTGGTAGAATGCATTTGTTAAAAATGGTACTGGATTCTGTTTATTCAAATGAAAATGTAGAAATAACTACGGTGTTAGTAAAAAATGGATCATTCCCAAGTCGTGAATTTTATGAGTATGATTTTGATTATCCAAATGTTATAAAAATGGAATCTTCTCCAGGGGGTCATATTTCACATGCTATGAATGTAGGGATGGAATATATCGAAGATCATGATTGGTATTTGTATCAAGAGGATGATTTGGTTATTACAACGGAATTGTGGTTGGAGAAAATGATTTCAGTATATAAAGATATAGATAATTGTGGTGCACTTGGGACAAGATTGCATGGTAAACAACGGTCGTATAATCCTCAAAAAGCACACACCATCGAATCGTTAAAGATTGTGGACAGGGATACTTTTGAAGTTTATTGGTCTGATGGAATTACATTGATATCGGGTGATATTATTAGAGAACATAATTTGAGATATGATGAGCATATGATGACAGTTCCAAACGCGTGTATTAATTTACAATTATTGGAATTGGGATATGAAAATTGGAGAACTGAATTAAAATATAATCATTTCCATACTCCAGGTTCTAAAACTGGAGAACCCAAGTGGGAATACGCTGATGTTCCAATCGATATGAAGCGTGGAGACTGCCAGATATTTTTGAAATATAATGGATGTGGAAATCCAAAGATACAGGAATGGATAGATATGGATACGGTTGTTGCTGGAAATTGGTTAATATCAAAAAATAGGCAAAATGAAAATTATAAAGATTTTGAATTGGAAAAGGATTAAAAATGAATATTAGAGAAACCCCATTGAAAGTGCTCGGGCCGTACGGTGACGAAGACGATGTTCAGGCACTACGGGAAGTTATTTTAAGTGGTTGGTGGGGCAAGGGTCCCAAAGTTGATGAATTTGAAAGTGCATTTGCAGAAATGGTTGGTGCTAAACACGCGATTGCTGTAACAAGCAATTCACATGGTCAGGACTTGATTATGAAAGCTATGGGGTTTAATGGAATAGATATTATCAATCCTACAATCTCATTTGTGGCTACGGCAGAGATACCATTATGGAATAACTGCACATCAAATATTGTAGATGTCGATAGAATCAATTTAAACATTACCGCCGAAGAAGTAGAAAAATGGAAAAAACCAAATACGGAAGTTGTTATAGCTGTAAATATGGCAGGAGTTCCAGCACCAATAGATGACATCAGAAAGGTATTTGGGGGATTTATAATTGAAGACTGTGCGCATAGCTGTTATACTCCCGGTGCGGGGATGAAAGGCGACGTGGCGGTGTGGTCATTTCAAGCGGTTAAAACCCTACCAATTGGTGATGGGGGAATGATTACATTAAATGATACCGAACTGGCAAATAAGATTAGACAAATGTTATGGTTTGGTGTAACTTCAACTTGGAGCAGAGCGGCCGATTCCGCTGGAACAAGACCCGGTTACGCTTGGGATTATAATGTCGATACATTGGGGTATAAATATTATATGACCGATATGTATGCGGCATTGGGATTGTCTCAAATGAAAAAATTACCAAAATTCTTAGATACTAGGAGACACATTCAGGAACGGTATAATACTGAGATACTCCCAAGTGGCATCAAACCGCCATATAGTGACACAGTTCAATATTATTGTATGCGATTGGAAGATAAAAGAAATACCGCTCCAGATGGTTCTGGGTACTCTGGTAGCAATAGAGACGATTTAATCAATTACTTGGCGGATAAGAAAATTCATACATCGGTACATTTCAAACCATTACATCAATATGAATTATTAAAATCGAGTAGAGAATATCCAGTGGCCGATACGGAATGGTTGAAATTAATATCACTTCCATGCCATAACGGTATGACCGATGACGATATAGATTATGTTGTATATTGGGTGAACAAATTTATAGAAGAGGAGTATTAAAATGGCACCATTAATATTGGGTGACGGGTTGTTAGGGTCTGAACTGAGGAGAATAACTGGCTGGGATTATGTGAGCCGAAAAAATGATGGAATTGATTTTGCTGATATCAATACATATTCCAAATATGTAAAGGATTATAGTACAGTTGTCAATTGTATCGCGTATTGTAATACATATGACAAATCCCGCGGTACTCACTGGGATGTGAATTATAAGGGTGTTGTTGATCTGGTAGATTATATGCGGAATATGGATCAGAAATTAGTACATATTTCAACTGATTATATCTACTCCAATTCAGAATCAAATGCATCAGAAAGTGACGTTCCAGTCCATTGTGAAAATTGGTACGGATACACCAAATTATTATCAGACGCGTATATTCAATTGAAAATGCCCAATTATTTATTAATTAGGGGAACTCATAAGGAAACTCCATTTGAATATGATGGTGCATATATAAATCAAATTGGAAATTTCGATTATGTGAATGAAGTAGCTAAAATTATGGTAGATTTAATTGAAGGTGAAGCCGATGGAGTATATAATGTCGGGACCAAATTGAAAACTATGTACGATTTGGCCAAAAAAACCAAACCGGACGTTATGCCTATCAATGAGAAATTTCATTATACTATGCCATCCGATGTGAGCATGGACTTAACGAAATTAAGGAAATTTATGGGAGATGATGAAAACTCCAATTGAGATAAATCCCCGAAATGTTGTCACGTGATAGCATTTTACGCCGGCCCCAGACGAAAGGATATGCGGCCGTGGTATTATTATCCAATGAAATTATTAAAATATATTTATGAAACTCATAAAAAGGTGGATGGTGGCATTCCATTTGATATCATTGTAGTTAATAATGAATATGGAAATCAACAATGTGATGAATTTTTAAAATCAATAGATGGTAAATCTTCAAAAAATGGTAAAATTCGCGTTATTAATAGAGAAAATCTGGGAATTTCTTATGGGGCATATAATGCCGCGTATCAAAAATTTAAAAATGAATATGAGTATTGATTTTTTACAGAAGATGATATTATTTTGAATAAGCCGTTGTGGTATAAGGATTGTTACGATGAATTAAATAAATCGTTAAATGATCCAACTGATAAGGTCGCTTTTATTACTCCCAATGGCATCAATACTGATCATGAAAATTCCCATGTTTTTAATGGGTGTGGATTAACTCATAAAAAATATTTAGATGAAATTGATTCAGTTGAAGGTAAGTTGCCACATGGGGATTTTGGTGGATTGGATGGATTCTTCCCTGATAAGATGGTGGCTATTAATACTGAAATTGAGTTTACTAATATTTTTTTGAGATTGGGATATGATTTTAAAGATATATTATATGATGAGAAAAAAGGTATCAGATATGTGGATTCTTGATACACCGCGGTTGGTAAAAAGGGAATTCGCAATGAGATTAATTAAAATTGAGGAAGTTTTATGACAAGTAAAAAAGTAGGATTTGTATGTACAATACATCAGAGTGATGCCCACAGACCAAATGGGTTTGAATTATTTAATGACTTTGTGCAATCACTATTTTTATCATGTGAATATCCATTTATATTATATGTGTTTGACAATGGATCGACTGACAAATTTGAAATTGAAAATGATGTTGAAAATATGAAAATAATTAGAGTTGATGATCAATACGTGAGGGGTGTCACTGGGACTTGGAACGATGGAATAAAATTGGCATTGGCTGATGAATGTGATATTGTTATAATTACCGAAGACGATGAAATCATTGACGATTCCATTAATAGTTTTATTGAAGTAATACGATCACACCCATTAAATGATAATGCTATGTATGGTCCGGTGAGTAACGCTCCGAATAATCAACACCAAAAAGCTTCAGCACCAACGGGACAAATTTTTGAAGTTGAAGGAACTCCCACAAAAGAATTAAATGGGTTTTGCATGGGCATGACCAGAGAAACTATAACATCCAATTATTATGATGAAGACAATTTCTTTAGCACTGATCCGGAAAAGGCTTGGGGCGGTCAAGACGTGGAATCACAGTCTCGAGTTGGTCATTCCATAGTGGTTGGGACTTGTTATGTTCATCATATTAAACAAGGTGGATGGAGAGAAATAAGGAGTGGCAAACGTGACAAATAATAAAGTAATATATACCGCTATTATAGGTGGGTATGATGTATTGGTAGAACCAACATTCAAGCCTGAAGGTTGGGATTTTGTGTGTTTTTCTGACAGGGATTTGAAATCTGATAATTGGGATATACGATATACTCCAGCATTATATTCAGATAATACAAGAACGGCTCGCAAACATAAATTATTAACTCATAGATATTTGCCGGAATATGAATATAGTTTTTGGATTGATGGTAATATTAGAGTAGTCGGCGATGTTAATGAATTGTTACCCAATATTGATGATTGTAATTATGCCACTTATAACCATAATCAAAATGCACTTGATCCTAGAGATTGTATTTATGAAGAAGCCCGTGTTATTTTGGAATTTGGAGAAATAAATATGGGGAAAACTCCAGAAAAAGGAATGGGTAATTACAAAGACAATCCAGACCTAATCAAAAAACAAATGGGCATATTTAGAAATGATGGATATCCTAAAAATAATGGGTTGGTTGTACAAATGGAAGTACTGAGAAAACACAATGAAGATGATATTGTTCACAGTATGGAAAACCATTGGAAATTTTTAAAGTATAATAGCAAGCGGGAACAGTTAAGCTTCAATTATATTGCATGGAAAGACAATTTGAAATTCAATTATATTGATGGTGATTCTAGACATAATAATCATTTTGTAAACATTGGAAAGCATAGTGGTAAATAATGATATTTTTCAGAATAATAGGTAATAAATTATTCTCGGCTGGAGAAGTAAACCAACTGGGATTCCCAGAGGATGATGCATCATATATCCCAGATGAATATTTACAGAATGGGGAATTTGTAGTATGCCGTACGGCGTTTGGATTTGGGGACTGGTCGATAATATCAGCGATGCCCCGATTGTTAAAAGAAAAGTACCCGAATTGCAAGGTCACAGTGCCCACAAAAGATTGGTTTGAAGATGTGTTTGGTGACATGAAACGGAATTGGCCCAGCTGGAGTGATCCTTATAATATGGGTCATGTGGTTTTTGATAATAATCCATATGTTGATGAGTATGCATACCCAACCAAAGGTGATATATTCCATGATCATTATAGAATTTATAATCAAATTGATACGCCATTGGTTAAACAGATGTTAAAGTTTTGGCAATTTGAGGGCGATGAGATGGTTGATGCTCAACCAGAAATGTATTGGTCTGATCAGGAGAAACAACTTGGTGATGAAATAATCCAAGCTGGTGTGGGGGACAACGAATTTGGCGGTTTACTGATATCCAATAGACACGATGACGCCGATATACAATTGATAGATAAATTGTTAATGGATAATGAAATGCCATATTTTTATCTAGCTCCAACGGATATACAAGACGGAAATTTCGATTATGTAAATCCGGCTATGGATTTGAGGCACGTTGATATTAGAATTCAATTGTACATACGATCTAAGGCCAAATTGAATATCGGAAATCAATGTGGAGTATTGGATACATTACCCAGATATACGGATGTTTATTCGGTACAACGGCAATATCCATTGGGTGGCAATTTTATAGATGGTGAAATTTATTTAAAGAAAGGAAAAGAATAATGAATATTTTAATAACTGGAGTGGCTGGGTTGTTAGGATCAAATCTGGCGGATTGGATAACTGATAATCATCCTGGTCATGCTATAATAGGCATTGACGATTTAAGTGGTGGGTATTTGGACAATATTAACTCATCGGTGATATTTTATAAGGAAGATTTGATAAATGATAATTTGAATTATATTTTCAAAAATCATAAAATTGATTTGATATTCCATTTTGCGGCATACGCCGCTGAAGGATTGAGTCCATTTATGAGGTCATATAATTATAAAAACAATTTGATATCTACTACGAAATTAATAAATATGGCCATTGAATACGATATTAAACGATTCGTATTCACATCGTCGATGGCTACATACGGTAGGGGGAAAGCTCCATTCGATGAAAAAGACATTCCCATGCCAATAGACCCGTATGGTATTGCCAAATATGCATGTGAAATGGATTTAAGGGTAGCACGTGAACAACACGGTCTGGATTATTGCATCGTGAGGCCACATAATGTTTATGGTAAAAAACAAAATATATGGGATAAGTATAGAAATGTATTGGGCATATGGATGAATCAACATTTGAATAGTCAACCAATAACTTTGTTTGGAGATGGTACCCAAAAGAGGGCATTTAGTTATATCGGGAATTGCATGGAACCATTGTGGAATGCTGGAGTTAAACCAGAAGCATCACAACAAATAATAAATTTGGGTGGAATGGATAATATAACTATTAATGATGCTGCTGAAAAATTATTGAATATAATGGGGTCTGGAGAAAAGATTTATTTGGAGAATAGATATGAAGTACATGAGGCGTTTTCAACTTGGCAGAAATCGATGGATATATTAGGTTACAATGAAAATATTTCATTTGAAGATGGATTGCTAGAAATGTGGGAATGGGCTAAAATTCAACCAAAAAGGAACCAAAAGGTTTGGTCAAGTTACGAATTAACAAAGGGATTATATAGTTACTGGGAGGTATAAATGAAATATATTAGTAATGTAGACACATTGTCCGCTTTATTGGACAGATTAATTACAGAAAGAATAAAGCATTTCTTTTTTACAAAGGATGGGAATGCACCCAAAATTGAACATCAAGAAATGGTGATAGGATTGATAAAAGAAAAATTGGATGAATTATTTGTGGATACTTTTAATAAAGGTAAATATGACTATATATCGGAAAATAGGACATTTGATGAACATGGTATTATAGAAGAATTAGATAGTTTGATTTTCAATGATGTAAATATAGGGGAATCTGATAGAGCTCGCTTGGAAGAAGTGAAATCGGACACTCCAGACATTGATATACTAATTAGGAATGAAAAGAGGTTACGAGTGGCAAATGAGGGCAGGGCAATGAATAAAAATAATATAGACAAAAAATTTGATAAGGGGGTAAAAGAAAATGAGTAAGATAGCCATATTGATTCACATGTGGTATGTTGATCAGTACCCATTATTCGCTAAGAGGCTTGAAAAGTTTGAATTGGATTTTGATTTATACATAAATTTCCCAAAGGAAGAAGGATTGGACACCATCCCCCCGACAAAAATTCCCGATTTTTCTAAAAAGGATGAATGTTTATCGGCATTGGAAACCATTGCTGAAAAAACATATACTTTCAATGAAAATAATGTTGGTCAAGATGGATATGGAACGCTTAAGATGATGGAAAGTATCATTGAAAATGGGCCGGTTTATGATTTCATTATAAAATTGCAATCTCTTAAAAATGAAAATCTACTGGAAAGAAATTTGGATTCGTTGTTATTAAATTCTAAAGATATTCACAACCATTTTTTGCAAAGTGATAATGTGGGAATGATAGGTTATACAGGATCAATACATAGGGGTTGACGAGAACAATATATGAATGAATTGAAGGGGAAATATGAATTAAGACACCTTAGTAGGAAATTTCATCAGGCGGCCATGTTTTGGGCTAGGTCTGAAGATATATTTCATCATATCAAAAAGTATGGAGTTGAATATGACAAATTTATTCACGCCTATTTAAATACAAGGACGTATGCACATTCTTTTGAAAGGATATGGTGGTCGTTTATGATTGATCTGGACAGGGAAGTATTTAATGTGGATTTAAAATTTGAAAGCTTGATATAATATGAAAAAAAATAAACGAGTGGTAATAATACCAACATTTTGTGAGGCACATTTGATTAAATTGCAAATTCCGAATTTGATAAATACGATAAAACCGGATGTGATAATATACAACGAGGGAATGTTTCCGGCCGGTCCTGAAAGTAATACTCAGGTCGATGATGAATTTATAAAGAAATTTACATTGGATGGAGTGAGAGGTTTTGACTTTGAGGAAACTCAAAGGATAATAAACATGGCAAAATTGGAATATCCAGATGTGGAAATAATCTTACAGAAAATGGATTATCCTGAAAAACAACATTCTATAAATTGTTTCATTCAGGCTTGTACATCGTTTGGTGATATTGAAATCGAAGAGGGTGATATTTTATTTCCATTGGAACCAGATGTATTTCATCACCATGACAGTGCAGATGAAATTGACGAATATATTGAACAGTTAGAGCCCAACCAAGGATTCAGATCAATATGGGTGGATTTTATAGAGACCCAGTATTATTGTGAAAAATGGAATTTATTGCCATTTTCTGATATGGACAATTTTGATCCTGAAGCGGGCCGGTCGAGGAGAGTTGGTATTAAATTTGGAGATATGAAATGGTACAAGAATGTCCTATCCAATTTTATGTCTCAGAATTATACCATGTTGAACCCGACTGATTTATTTACATTTCATTATCCGTGGTTTAAATTCGGAAAGTATAAAGCGTTACGTTATGCACAATTGAATAGAAAAGCCGGATATTTGGAATTTTGGGATGGTGCTTTAGATGTGATAAGAAAAAATGAAACGGGTCAGGATGTAATGATTAGGAATAGTACGGATTTGGACAATCCGAAAATATATGCTGGATATGTAGAAATAGATCATCCAGAAGAAATGAAACAACATGAAAATTGGTTATCGGAGGAATAAATGACAATTGAAAAATTAATAGATTATGGGTATAAAATAGGAATGGCTCAAGAACGGGCAGAAATTGAAAAATTGGCAGAATTTTTACAAGATCACAATTTAACTAATGCCATTGAAATTGGTACTAAGCAGGGTGGGGTATTTCATATCTTAAATCAAATAATTGCGGGTAAGGTAATTTCAGTTGATTTAGTCGGTGGTGACTTTGGAGGATGGGCCACTAAATTTCATCCGTACTTAGGAGATGTTCACAGAAAGCGTGATGAATATTTTACTGATAAATTTCCGTATGCACATTTTATCAATGGAAATTCCCATGATCAGTCTATTATTGATGAAGTAACAAAGCATCTGGACGGGGTAATGGTTGACTTCTTATTCATCGATGGTGATCATACATATGAAGGTGTAAAGCAGGACTATGAAAATTATAAACAATTTGTCAACGTGGGTGGTTATATAGCATTCCACGACATCAATGATACCGATTACCACAGGAAACGTGGGGTAAATGTGGCACAATTATGGGACGAATTGGATGGTGACAAAATAGAATTTAACGCTCATACACATTGGGCGGGTATAGGAGTTCTAAAAAATGAATCGTAAAATATTTATTGGCGGTGGGGCTATGGGTGGAATATCAGTAACCGATTTTAAGATTAACAAGCCGGATGCTGGCGAATACGAAATCCATTCATTCGAATGCAACCCAGAACAATTTGACAAATTAAAATACAGGCACCCAGATGTAAATTCATATCCAATAGCGATATGGACTGAAGATTCTACGCTCCCATTTTATTTAGGTAAACCGTGGGGGAGTTCACTAATGAAAAATAAAACCACAGGGGGAGTCAATCCCAATAATAGTGTGCAAGTGGAATCAATTGATATAGACAAATTTATGAGAGATAATTTTGATAAAGGTGATTACATTATATTCAAATTGGATATAGAAGGAGCTGAATATGAAGTATTGCGGCACATGATAAACCGTGGTACATTTGAATATATTGACGAATTGTGGGGAGAATGGCATTGGCCCAAGATTGGATTATTGGAATCGGAACATGATGCATTGGTTGACGATTTGCAAGCGATAGGATTTGAATTAAAGCCGTGGGAAGCCAACACTAAAAATAAAAGGTGGTAACATGAATATAGTATTTATTCCGAATATTGATGTCGGAGACAACAGAAGTAAACCATATAACTATTCCATAAAGAGCTGGGAAAAGTGGTGCAAAAAGAATGACTGCGAATTGTTTATATTGGATGAATTATTGTACCCAGTTTCAGATATGAAAATAACATGGCAACGATGGTATATATTTGATATACTAAAGGCGAATGATATAGAACTTACAGATGATCAACAAATCGCTTTGGTTGACGCTGATATGGTAATACATCCAGATTGTCCCAATTTTTTCGAGCATACTGATATGAAATGGTCTGGGGTATTGAATAATGGATCGTATGAGTGGGTGGTGAGAAGTATCAATGGATATGCCGATTTAATGTTTGATGGCAAACGAATTAATCCTTGGGAATATATAAATAATGGGTTGGTAATTTTCAATAACAAACACAAGGAATTTATCAAATCAATTACCGATTTCTATTGGGAACATCAGGATGAGATAATTGATAGTTATGATAAAATACGATGTAGTACCGATCAAACCATCATAAATTATTTGCGGGTTTTGGGCGGGATTGAAACTATTTATCTCCAAGACAGATTTAATTTGCAGGATTTGCATAGTAAACAATTGTTGTATCATGACCCATCGAATTGGTGGGGAGATAGTATAAGTAACTTACTTCAGTCGGGTTATATATTTCACATCAATGCCATCCCGCAGAATAGATTAAACAGAAATACTGGATACTGGATAGAACGTATTTATAAGGAAATGTACCCAAATGACTAATATAGCATTTTTCACAGAACCCAATGTCGCGAGACTGGGGGTACTGGATTAAAAGAACATACGATGAATTATACAAATACCCGTACCGAATATGTAATTTCATGATACTTATAATAAAGGGAGATTATTATGAGGAAAAATCGGGTTAATAAAATTTGTGAAACGTGTGGAAATGAATTTGAAGTTATAAAAGCTAGGGAAAAAACGGCAAAATTTTGTTGCCGAAAATGTGTGGACAAATGGAATACGGGCAAGCCCACTTGGAATAGTGGAAAAACATACGAAGAATGTTATGATGAGGAAACTATAAAATTGATTAAATCTAAACAATCACATATCGGCACGGACAATGGAATGTATGGAAAAACTCATACATCCGCTACAAAGAAAATAATGAGTGAAACGCATGCCGGCAAAACCCCATGAAATAAGGGTAAAAAAACGGGCAATACTCAGACTACTCCACGACTCGCAAAAGATAACGCGTGGGTTAAGAGCCAAATGAAAAAATATGATTTGACATACGATGAGTATGTTGCCAAGCAGGGAGAGCAAATGACATACAGACGGAAGGTTGACGTGATAACCAACAACCAGCCATTGCATACTCTTGAGAATTATGACAAACGTGGACTGGCTGGAACGGTTGGGGCATATCATGTGGATCATATCTATCCAGTTAGTGCCGGATTTAAGGATGGGATATTGCCTGAAATAATGGGGAACATAGAGAATTTACAGATGCTCCCATGAGAAGAAAATATAAAGAAAGGTGGCAAGATTGACTAATATAGCATTTTTTACGGAAAACGGATTCGAAGGTCGAGTACCTAGAAATCACACCAACATGAGAACAGAAATGGCTTGGATGTCAAGTTTAAAGGCATACCATTTTAACATACACCAACCATATAATACCAATGAAAAATTCGATTTGGGGGTTGTCATAATTCCCAAGAACAAACCACAGGTTGATATAGATAGAATTAGAACTGTGTGTAATGTGGTCTCTGTGCAGCAGGAAGGTCCCAATTGGTTTTGGCAAGACTATGATATCGCAAATCAAATCCATTTTTATAATACATTGGTCGAAGCGGATTTCTTATTATGTCATAATGAAATCGATAGAACATATTATAGTGGACTTACGGGCAAGAGGGCATATGTTCTTCAGAGCCTAATGATAGAAGATACTATCACGGAATCTGAGGTAAAAAAGGATGCTGTAATTATTGGCGGCAATTTTGTATCTTGGTATGGTGGAATGGATAGTTATATAATGGCATCCAAATTTGAATTGCCTATTCATGCACCATCAATGGGTAGAAAAAAGGATGGTGAAGAAGAAATGGTTACGCATTTGCCATATATGATGTGGACAGAATGGATGAATGAATTGAGTTCTTATAGATACGCAATACATCTAATGAGGACCTATGCAGCCGCCACTTTTTTTATGAATACGTCCAGATTTGGAATACCAACTATCGGATATAATTCAACCGACGCTGCTAAAATATTACATCCATTAACAACCACGGATGAAGGTGATTTGGAACAGGTCGGTTTATTGGTTGAAAAATTAAAAGATGAAAAATTCTATAAATTGTGTGCGGACACCTGCAAGAAACGATACGACGCGTATTATACAGAACAGGCGTGGACAGCTAAATGGAATGAAATATTGAAAGCGGAAGGGTTAGTATAATGAATGAATGTGAATGGATTAGAGAATGCCCGAATCCACGGGGTAATCCAAATTGTAAATGTAAGATTTATTATACAATTGAATGAAATTACTTGAAATCTGAAAAGGAATGTAGATTGTGTTTATCTTGTTCGGGGCTGGCTGGAAGTAAAAAGGGCAACGATACTAAAAGAAAAACTGGAAATTGGGGCATTGAAACCAAACGTAAGAATGGGACATTGCGGCACACCACTGAAGCTAGACAAAATATTAGTGATGGGTTGAAAAGTGCATATGCATCGGGAGACCGAGTTAGTTGAAATGAAGGTCTGACTTCTGAGAATGATGACCGAGTAGCCAAAACGGGCATGAGCCGATATGGTAAATTGAATCCCAATTACGGGCTTGGATTTTATAAAGTGTGGGTTGAAAAATATGGTAAAGAAACAGCAGATGAAATGAATGAAAATCGCATTCGTGCAATGGTAGAAACAAACGTTGGGATGCCATACCATGAGTGATTAATAACCCTTACCAAAAAGGAAAGGTATTACCATGATGTCCTGCGTGCAACTAAACAACAACCGATTAAACTATTGGAGAATTTTGAAAAACGGGGAAGAGTCGATTTAGTTGACGACGCGTACCATTTAGACCACATAATTTCAATTTGTTATGGGTATGAGAACGGAATTCCTCCAAAGGTAATTGGTGATATATCAAATTTAAGATTTATCCCAGCAATTGAAAATATTAAAAAAGGAAAACATAATGGATAAAATACAACCAATATCATTTATTATACCAAGCAGAACAAATTTGAAGTATCTGAAAAATGCATACAAATCTATCAGGGAGAACCTAGACCCAATTCATGAGATTTGTATGGCTGATGATGCGTCTACTGACGGAACGTGGGATTGGATGCTTGAAATTCAACAGAAAGACGAGCGGGTTAAAATACACCGAAACGAGGGTCCGGACCGACAGGGACACACAATTTTATATGATGTCCTTGCCCTTGAATACGCAACCAATGATATTATGTGTATATTTCACGCTGATATGTGGGCGGCAAAAGGCATGGACGTTGCAATGTTAAAGCATTTGGCTCCAAATGTTATGGTGTCCGCTACACGTATAGAACCTCCTCTACATTTTGAAGAACCCCTTAAAAAAATCATTAAAGATTACGGCATTGAACCGAATGAATTCGTGGCATCTGATTTTGATAAATACGTTGAGCAATTGAAATTGGAACATAGGGGTAAAACAACTGAAAGTGTGTTTGCCCCATGGGTATGTTATATATCGGATTTTAAAGAAATTGGGGGCCATGACCCACTTTTCGCTCCCCAAAGCAAGGAGGACGATGATTGTTGGAATAGATTTATGCTTAATGGTGGCAATTTCATTCAAACATGGGAAGGGTATGTGTACCACCTCACATGCCGTGGAAGCAGAATGGCGGACGGTGCCAAACGAAATCCAACGGGTGAGGTGATTATGGCTGGCCGTGAGACAGACGAATGGTTAAAACAGAACATGAAAAGTACGCGTAATTTTATCAGAAAATATGGAGTTATGGTTAAACAAAATGAGTATGGCCATCCTATAATTTCTCCTAAATACAATATCGGATTTCTTATCAAAAATTGTGATAAACAATTGCTGGAAGCGGTAGAGCCATGGTGTTCATCTATACATACTGATATGTCACCGATATCCATAGAAACGTACATTGAAAAGGAACAACCAAACACATTGTATGATTTGAGTAAGCGGGTATTTGCGTATGGTAAAAATTCATTTGTAGCTCCCGACATTTTGGTCGCATTTGATGCTAATGAATTGGATAAGAATAATATAAATACATTGTCAATGTTGCCCGATATTATTGAGGACAGTGGTGAAATTGGACAATTTGAATTGGGTCCTTTCACCGTGACAATTAACGAAATGATAAGATATGAAAATGATCTAATTAAAGTGAATAAGGACGGGAGACTGAGATAATGAAAAAGAAAGCATTGGTCACTGGTGGTGCAGGATTCGTGGGTTACAATTTAATTAAACGACTGGTAGATGATGGTTGAAATGTAGTATCATTGGACAATTATGTAACTGGCACAATGGACAATCACATTGATGATCCACTGGTCAAATATTACAATGTGGACATACAACAAATAAAAGATTATGACTTCTTTATGAGTGATGTTGATATGATATTTCATCTCGCGGCAATCCCTCGAATACAACCATCAATCAAATATCCAGAGTTGGTATTGAAAAACAATATATTGAGTACATTGAATATATTGGAATATGCTAGGAAAAATGAAATCAAAGTTATATTCGCGTCATCTTCATCAGTAAGTGGGGGTATTGAAAAGAACCCATATACAGCATCAAAGGGTGCATGTGAAGATTTATGTAGAATGTATGCTAATGTATATGGTATGAATATATCCATAGCTAGATTCTACAACGTATATGGTCCTCGGATGATTACCAGCTGTGAATTTGGAACTGTATTGGGAGTATGGCAACGAAGATACAAAGAGGGCAAGCCATTAAAAATTACAGGCGATGGAACTCAGAGGAGAGATTTCACCCATGTTGAGGATATTATAGACGGTCTGATGTCATCGGTATATCAGGATGATAAAGGCCATTTATATGAATTGGGTCGGGGGGAAAATTATTCGATGAATGAGATAGCCGATATGTTTGGTGACGTGGAACGAATATATGTGGATAGGCCAGAAGGTGAAATGGAACATACGTTGTGTGAAGTCCAATCAATTCCACTTAAAAGAAATGTTAGGGATTTTATAGAAAGTGTAAAATAAAATCGTATTTGAGCTAGGGCTCTGATATATATTATAAAGGAATAAAGGTTATGAAATACAAAATAGGTGTTATAGGTATGGGGTTCGTAGGAACGGCCGTACGAGAAGGATTAATGGAAAAATTTCCCATTTATACAAGCGATTTGAATCAAAAAACGAATGCTCACAATGGTCATCAGAATCATCATCCGTGTGCCGACAATATCCATGTACTGAATAGGTCAAATATTATATTTTTATGTGTAAACACCCCAATGAATAAGGATGGTAGTTGCAATACTGAGATAGTTGAAAAGATTATCGGTGAATTTGATAATGTAAATTTTGATAAAAAGAAAATTGTCGTGGTCAAATCTACAGTTTATCCAGGATTTACAGAAATGATGAATAAACGGTTGACTAATTCAAAATTAAGTATCGTATTCAATCCGGAATTCTTGACCGAAGCGAATTTCATCGAAGAATTTAAGAATCAAAATAGGATTGTATTGGGTGGGCCTGAAGAATCAGTCAATTTTGTGGCGGATATGTATCAAAAAATATTCTTGAACGAAGAAGATTGGGAACAGGGAATTGAAATGCGTACATCACAATATTTATGTACGGATTCGACAACCGCCGAAATGGTAAAATATACAGCCAATTCATTCTTAGCAACGAAGGTATCATTTTTCAATGAAATGAAACAGATTTGTGATAAATTAAACATTGACTTTGACGAAATGATCTCGTATATTGTATATGACAAGAGGATTGGAGATTCTCATAATAAAGTACCTGGTCCAGATGGAAAATTGGGTTTTGGGCTCTCGTGTTTTCCAAAAGATTTAAATGGGCTAAAATATCTCGCAAAAGAACTGGGTGTTAAGACTACAATGCTTGACGCCACATGGGAAAAGAATTTAGAGGTAAGGCCGGAACGAGACTGGGAACAATTGAAAGGTAGGGCTGTGAATGAGTAAAACATTTAGTATTAGTTTGTCTGCCCCAAAAAATGAAGAACGAAAAGGAACAACAATGTCAGAAGAAAAGATTCAAGAAATTAAAACGTGCCAATATGCTGTATTACCCGATGGGGTATTTCAGCCAACATCTACAACGGTTGGAAGTATCCCACCTGGTATTTATGTGGGTGATGAAGATAATGGTCGAATCAATATGCGACAAAAAGAACAAAATATTGGTGATTTGATTATTTTCGAGGATAGTATGACTGATGTCATTATCCAAGAATTTGACAAATTTTGGACATTACGGGAAAAATATGAAAGCATGGGTGAAATTCATAAACGTGGGTATTTGCTTCATGGACCTCCAGGTGGGGGAAAAACTTCCTTGATTGAAATTATCAAGAGTAAGTTTGTTAAAGAGGGTAATATTGTAATTGAATTCAATCATTATACAATGGGCCTAATGCAGTCAATCAAAACCATCGAACCCGATAGAAAAGTAATGGTTACAATTGAAGATATTGATGCTTGGGCAAAGGGTAACAATGAGAGTACTATTCTGAATTTCCTTGATGGAGATCAGGATTTCAACAACATTGTGGTACTGGCTACTACAAATTACATTGAACAACTTCCAGATAGGATTGTCAATAGACCTTCAAGATTTGATAGGGTCGAGTATGTGGATTTCCCAGACTCACGGGAACGTGAAGAATACTTAAAGCAGAAATCATCCTTTATCAATGGTGATATGTCCCAATGGGTAAAAACTACCGAAAATTGGACATTTGCACATATCAAGGAATTGTTACTGGCAACTGAAGTATTCGAAATTCCATTCGAAGATACGGTAGCCCGCATCAATGTCATGCGTAGTAAAGAAGCCCATTCAAATGATTATGAGAAAAAATTGCGTGGTGAAAAGGAAAAAGCTGGGCTGGGATTCGGTAATAGTTAATGAAATATGCTTTTTTAATGCCGGTGGGTCATTCCATTTCTGGCAAGTTGTTGCCCCAGTTGTTAAATTTACAGGATTACACAAAACAAATAGATGGTCAAATATTGACTATCGCGAATAGGACACATGTCGATGCAAGAAATTGGTTAGCTACAGCTGGTGGGGGATTCAAACGCCCCACCAACCTTATTGATCAAGCCGAATGGCTGGTTTGGATTGATTCTGACCAGCAATTCAATCTGGGTCAAATCAAGATGTTATTGGACAGACCGGAAAAATTCGTAAGTGGTTGGTATATCAAAGATACGGCGGGTCAACGAAGTCCGCAGGCTATGGTAGCACATTGGGATGAGGAATATTTTGAGAAAAATGGCACTATGCAATTCCTACATGAAAATGAATTGATTGGGAAGAAAGACCCAATTGAAGTAAGCTACGTTGGATTCGGATTTTGTAAGGTTCATTCGTCGATATTCAAACAAATGGAGTATCCATATTTCAGACAAAATTTAACCCGCATTGGTCAATATCAGGACAATTCAAGCGAGGACGTATCGTTCTGCTTGGACGCATATAAAGCAACTGGCATCAAGCCACTTGTTATCCCACAACTAAAAATTGGACATTTAAAGGAGATAATCATATAATGTACACGACTGTTGTTACAATGGAACGTAAATTGAAAAAAATTAAATTGGTAGGGTGTGTACATGTTGCACCACAAGAATATTATGATAGATTACAGGAAGAACTTGCAGAGGGTTTGGTACTGTATGAAGCCACAAAATCAAAGGATAATACTACAGCAAACCCATCAGATTTGATTAAATTGTATAAAATATTTGGAGACATGACTGGATATGTGTTCCAACGAGAGGGTTTGGATTATTCCAATCCCGAATGGATAAATTCAGATTTGGACATGGAAGTAATCATCGCGTCCGATCCCAATTTTAAATCATTGGTAGAATCGGATTTGCCTAAGGCGGTAACTAGCATGGAATCAATGGATGTAAGAGATATTGAAAAATTCAGCTTCATATTCAAGACAGCAATGAAATTAATTCCAATAGTCAAATTTTTCAAATTGGGTAAATCTTCTCATAGTCTTATAGGATTGCGGAATGATAAGGTGATCATCGATACATTCGAACAGATGGTAGATCACAATTTTATTACCATCGCATACGGTGAGGCTCATCTCGGGGATTTCATTAAAAAATTCAAAAAGTTTGGATTTGAAGTAACGGAAAAGCATAAAGTATGTGTGGGTATATAATGGGTCAAAAAGAAGATGCCGCGGTACTCAAAGACATATTCGGTATTGATGAAGGTTATAGGGAACCCCCGTTTATTATTCCATTTGGATGTCATCATGTGTATTCCAATGAAGAAAATGAAAAATTATTGAAGATAGGATTCAGCACGTCTTGGGGTGTAATTAATGAATATGTATCGGAAGATGGGAAATCATTCAATATTAATCGGATAGTATTTCCAGATGGATATGCAATTGATGTTAATGAATTATTGGAGGAAAAATAATGCAATATTTTATGGTGCCTAAGGAACCTGAAAAGGCCACTTGGGAATATGTGCTCATTGGAGACGAAAGCTTCGGAACATTTTATAGTGAAATGGGGTTGGATTTTTTCCTTAAAATTGTTACCGATGGGGATGAAAATGAAATCGCTATAACCGATGAAAAAGGAAACGATTGGGAACTCCAAAAATTCATTGATCATTTGGAAACATTGACAATATTAAAAAACTAAAGAAAACGCTTGACTTGGTGGATATTATCTTGTATCTTCAGGTAAGGAAAAAACAACCGAAAGGACACGCATGAAACGTATGAATTTCCCATGGCGGGTAAAAATCCGTCAGGAAGAAGCCCTCGAGAGATTTGAGGCTAGAAGTAAACGGAGCACTGAAAAGCAGATTGCTCTAATCAAAACCCGTAAGGGTAATTCCAAGAAGGAATTGAAACGATTACAGGAGTTAATCTCCACAAAATAATATGGACATCGGAAGTAAGGCCAAATGGCCATCCAGACAGTTATCCAATTTTGCACTTTCCCCATTTATAGTAGATGGGGTTTCGTGCGCCAGTATGGAAGGATTCATACAGGCTCTCAAACGGAAAAATCATGACATGCAGATTCACGGATGTACATTGATTGGACTTGGAGCTAAGCGATGGGGTGGTGGAGTCAAATGGTGGAACCGACCTCCAGAAAAACAATTATGGTGGAAAGGTCAGGGGTTTCCAGCCCATGGCCGGACACACATGGAATTGATAGAGCTCGGATTGAGAGCAAAATTTACACAACATGATGGTAGCAAGAGAGCATTACTGGCCACCGGGAATGCAAAATTAACACATAGTATTGGTAGGAATTCCAATACATCACTAAAAGCGTCCGACTTCTGCAAAATACTAATGCGGATCAGGACCGAATTACAAAAAGAGGAGCAGTAAAATGCCAAAGTATGATTATCAGGATTATGAAGATATGGAAGAAGTAACCACAGAAAAGATAAAAAGAAGTGGGAGCCGTAAACCTAAAAAGTCTTGGTCAGATCAAAACAAAAAGAAGCAAAAGAAAGTCATTGAAAAACGACTTCAAAAGAAACGCAAATTGAGTGAGAAAAACGTAGTAATAGAGGACGACGATTAAAATGAAAATGGGGTACAATACACAAGTAATATCAATGTGGCTTATCATAATTGTTATGGGGCTACTATTGTTATCCATTAGTAATTGTTCAGACCCAACATCTCGGAGCTACGATATACTTGTCGACCCAATGCTAACCCAAGATGCCAATGGATATTTTCATATGACATTGGACGGCAATCGGTGGCAAACATTCCACAGATTTACGGGGTCGGTTAGTTATGATGGTGAGCCGGTTGATTGTATGCGGGTAGAATGGGAATCGGATTTCTATTGGGTACTCAATGATACAATTGGATACGTGGCTACATATGCATATACTGACGACTTGGTGTATATGGCAATTGATACTAGCTACATATATTTCGGGCAGGAAGTGTTTCTTGTACCGATTATAAACTCGGTATCACTTTCAAATGCTGACGGAGAGTTCAACACCATGTTCGCCCCAGTCTTAACCCAACGTGGAGACACCGTTGCAGTCACTATGACTATATGGGATGAACATATAAATTTTAATGTAGTATTGGATTAAATTATGAAACATTATAGACCAAATGGAAGTTATGTAATATCTAGTGGAAATGTAGAGGGTCACATTTCAAGTATATTGAAGGGTCAATTGATTATGGATACCGGCCGGATGATGTCCGGTCATATGAAAACTGAAATCAAGTTTGACGATCCATCCATCGTGGATGTTATGTTAATAGTCGCTGAATTAATAATCGCTAGGGATAGACACAACGAACCAATCCCAGAAAATTTAGATGAAATTTATGGCAAATTGTTATCAAAAATTGTCACAAATACGATTAAAATGCTGGATAAAAATCAATAAAATTTTCTAATTTAATATTTATATATGAAAGTGTATATATGGATGAAACATTATTTTATTGGAGAATATAAAAATGGCGCTCACGAAACAGGACAAAATGGATATAGCTGAAATTGTTGCAGAAGTGAAAACTACAAATGGTGAACGGCAAAAAGAATTAATCGAAACCATCAAGGAACAGGTTGAAACAAATACCAAAATCTTTGTTCAAATTAGTGAAATTGGTGATCACATTGGAAATGTGGCCACATCGTTAAATAATGGAATTTCACAACAAATAACGGATACTGCCGCAAAGGTAGATTCAATTGAATTTGAAGTGAATAATAAAAAGGGTACATTGAATAAACTGTACACCAAAATGAATTATTTTTGAATCCCTTGGGTAGGTACAATAATTGGGTTAATATTGATTATTTTAAAAATAGGAATAGGCGCTCCAATCTAAAGAAAAAGAGTAAAAAATGAAGGTTATAACAATCGGTAAAATGGCTTACCGAATATTAACAATAAAGCCATATTCAGAACAGGACAATATAGAAATTCACAAGCGCACAGCCGCATACGATGTCCTAATTCAAAACGATAAACAACAGCAACTGTATTTTTGTGATAAAATCGAAGATGCAGAATTCACAGAGATAGACATCTCACCAGAAAAAATCGAAAAAAAAGAGAAAAAAAAGCTTGACATTGTGGTATAAATCTTGTAGATTGCCATATGAATAAAAACAAAAATAAAGGGTTATAAATGTTATGAATAATTTTGATAAACTCACCGAATTACTTCGGGAGTATGATTATTTAATCACCGAAGACACATGCATTACAGACGGTAAAGAATATAAAATGGTCACTATTGATAGTGACGGTATTCGTGCGGCATTTTGTGAAAAGGGTTACGGCGGTTACGCAAAATTAGATGGTAAGATTGCCATTGAAAATGAGGTATGTTTTGATAAGTGGAGTAAGGCTCCCGTATCATTGCCGATACCAACAAACGACGAAGAACGGGAAACTGTATTGGAACAATTGGAATACTGGGCTACAGACGAAGCCTATGAAATTTCAAATGCATATGACTATGATGTAATAACTGAATATTCACAGTTGATGTAATCGTGGTATTATTTATAAGTTGGATCGCCCTCATGGCCGGTTTGATTATTTGGTCTGCGTGTGAACGTGGTTCTGGGTTTGAAGATTTGGGAACATTTTTAATTTTTGCTTCTTTAATATTTGGTTTTGCTATGGGCGGGGGCCTGATCCCAGTGGAATATGAATCTGTAGAAATCCCGTATGAATTGTATGGAATGTCGGATAGTACGATTATAGTTGTGGCGTATGGTAATAATAGTAAAATGGTTGATCATATATCAGACCCAAAATTAATAAATGCCGTTAATATTGACAGTTTCAAACTAACTTTTGACAAGGAATTTAATTCATACGGTGGCAACGTGGGGAACTATTTCACATCACGATACATTATTAATTCTGAAGAATTTACAACTAACCCAAGAGGAACGGACATTTAAAAATGAAAATTGAATACCAAGGAAACGAAGGGGTATATGCCATAACAAGTAAATATGGTGTTATCGCTGTATATAAAAGTTATGAAGAGGCCGCTAATTATATTAGTCGAAACAAAATTACATACGCTGTATTGGACTCCGAGGGAAACGTGGATGGTGCATACTCCAATAAACATGAGGCGGTTGACCACGGTGGAGAAATAGTGGAATTGCGTGACATAGATGTTGATATATTGGAACAATTTAAAATGGACATAGAACGGAGTTGTGATGAAGATAGGTGATATGGTACGATTAAGGCCACTGGATCAAATTGATGTGAAGAAAAGTCCTGGATTTATTGGGGGTGAAATGGAATTTGAGGGATTTCAAGAGATTATGAAAATTCAGGATAATGGCAGAATTGCGTTTCACATTAACGGTGGATTTTGGTATCTCGAGGAATGGTTAACAACGGACTATATGGATTCGACTTTACCTCCAGTGAAATTGACTATTGAAGAAGAAATCAAATTAATACATGAAAAATTGGACAAATTAATTGACATTTTCGGGGCATGTGAGCAAGAAAACGCTTGACTTTGTCATTTTTTTCTTGTATCTTCAGGTATGGGAAGAAAGGTGACATATGTATAAAGGTAAATTATCAACAAGTTATTTAAAGAGATGGAAAATCAAATTCGCCATAATGATTATGGCAATATTATTTGGTAGTTTTGTTGTATGGTACGCAATTAATAGTGTTACAATCCTACCTCCAATTGTAATTGGATTGGCCGGATTGGGCATTATATTTTCGGGAATATACAATTACTTCTCGATACACCCAGTAAATAGATAAAAAGAAATAGGGAGAATATCCGTGACGCCGGTCACTTATGGGTGCCCCATCGTTACTCGGATACAACGGTAAATTATGAAATTTAGAACACACATATCATATAGTATAGATCAATTGGAAAGCCAGTACGGCAACACCATTTATAGGATACTAGAGGACAAACAGTACTACAAATTTTGGAGTGGGAAACCCAGCCATACAAAAGCTGACTATGTTCCACATCCACAAACGGCATATACTTATTTGGAATTTGAAACTTTAGAAGAGGCTCGAGAGTGGGTCAAAAAAGAGAAGTTGGGCTACGAATCGTTTGATAAATCGGTTGCGGTGCATTCATGCGACTAAGTGATATCAAAGTAGGGGACATTATTCATTATGATCGTGCGCCAGTGCGTGTCATAAAAGAAAAATCCAATTATAGTAGCATGTTTGAATTGAAACTGTCAGATTTGGCGGAGTATTGGAATGATGACTTCACGGACAAGAGTGGCGATTCGAATATGGATATTGTCAAGGTGGAACGGACAACGGTGGAAGTGATATGGACCCAAGATTAACAATTGGTACGGAAGTACGGTATAATTTACCGGCACATGGGTGTACGTTTTCCAGTAAGGAAATAGGGGGCACCTTATGCTGTGGTGATCCGATATCACCCGTATTTGTGGCCACACAAAATATCATAGAAGTACTTGCTGATGGGGTTGTAAGGTTGGAGAGTAATAAATTGTATCACTTTGAATGGTTAATGGTACGGCAAACCCATCGGACACTTGAAGATAAAGTGGACTTGATTCTCAGGGAGATCACCACTATAAAGGAAGTGCTAGGAATGGTGGAGCATGATGCGTGAAACGGGAAAATACCAGCCAAGTGATTACTTGGATTGGACTCGTGACGCTATGGATGAACTGAATAAATGGGAGTCCGCCCAAGATAAGGAATTGTCCACAGGAGATCGTATTGAGAATATGGAAAAGAAATTGGAAGAAATACATACAATGCTGAAGGAACTATTGGGAGTGGTAGAAGATGACAACTAAATTTGAAGTGGGTGATGTTGTAGTATTGAAAATGGAATGCGTTGGACAGACATTGAAATATGGCAAAGATGATGATATGGAATTGGGTGGT
>Ga0233440_1000203_pt1 | contig 78414 bp, 86 predicted proteins | sample SI_123_September_5_FD_182791 | JGI IMG/M metagenome (GOLD analysis project Ga0233440, IMG submission 182791) | Seawater microbial communities from Saanich Inlet, British Columbia, Canada - SI_123_September2016_120_MG | ecosystem: Environmental > Aquatic > Marine > Inlet | place: Canada: British... | reverse complement strand
GCGCTGCCCAGGAGGCGTCTGATCAGCTGTGGACGGGGCGACAGCAGGCGGCCGAGGCCCGGCACCGAGCGTTCAACCCGCTGAGCGGCGGCGGTGGCGTCGGGGGCGGCGTCAATCAGGATTGGACGGCCAAGGTCAACGCGGCACGGACTGGCGGCCTGCCGGGTGCTATGAGCCCAGGGGGCAACGCCCTAGCCGCGCTGGGTATGGGTGGCGTCCACCTTGCGGGCGGGGGGCTGGGGGTGCTGTCTGGCGGGCCTGGGGCAGCTGTGAGCGCGCCCGCTCGCGGTATCGCTGCAATCATCAAGAGCGTGGCGACTAAGCACCCTCTCGCGGCTGCGGCGGCGGCTGGGCTGGCGCTGGCCGGTGGCGCTGGCGCGATGGGCCTGAATAAGCGCATGGGGCTCGCGGGGGACGCGGCCAGCCTAGAGCAAGCGCAGATGCGCACGGTCATGGCGGCGACCGGGCTAGAGGGCGCGACGACGGGCATCAACCCCACCGATTACGACCTGTTCAGCAAGCGCATCAACTACCAGCACTTCGCGCGCCAGTGGGGCGTCAAGCCCCAGGAGGCGGCGCGGACCTACGAGTCAACCAGTGTGGGGCTGGGGCTGCCCGGCCTGGGCATGCGCGACCTTGATACCGTGGTCGACAAGGGGATGAGCTACCGCGCCACAGGCGGCTCAATGAGCACCCTTGTGGGGCTGGGTCGCACGTTCGGCCCAGGCGGCGGCGCTAAGGGTGGCCTCAAGCAGCTGGCCCGGCGCTTGTCGACTGCGGGCGGGCTGACGCAAGAACTGGGCTTGAGCGGCGCGCGCGCCGATGAGCTGATCCAATCGCTGACCGGCACGATCACGGGTCGATCAGGCGCGGGCCTGCTGACGGATGAGACGGGGCTGGTTGAGTCGATCAAGGGGCTGCACCAGACGGGGATCGCCGCCGTGTCCGGTACGGGGGCGGGGCGAGCTGGCGCGCGGCTGATGCAGGCCGCTACGGGAGCGGGGCAGGCTTTCGGGGCCAACTTCGCAGGGTTGGGGCAGGCTGCGTTGATGGGCTACGCCTTCCAGGGTGCCAAGAGCCCACAGGAGGCTATGCGGCGGCTCAACGGCCTGCAAGACCCTGAGTCGGTGCGCAACGCCATGCGTAGCCAGCTGGGCAAGGGGGACGCGCTAGAGCTGGCCCTGTATGGGCAGGGGGAGTCGGCGCAGTCGGCGCGCGGCATCATGGGTTTTAACCGCACCCCGGTCACTGACCAGATCGACGTTAGCGGAGCTGCGCGGGATGCGGCTTTGCCGCTGTCACAGGCCCAGGCCCAGGGGCGCGCGGCGCGGCTGGCAAAAATGGACGTGGCGCAGTCCAAGCGGCTAATCGAGTTCATGGACCAGACCGAGCGCGCGATCCTAAACTTCGCGGGGCCGACCGGCACGGCAAACACGATCTTGGAAACCATGAAAGCCGCTATGGATTTCTTCAAGGTGGGCCGGTGATCGTTGAGCTACACGAGGACTTCAGGCCCGTTCGCGACCTGACGGGGGCGTGCGGGGCGCTTAGCTTCACGCATAGCGTATCGGGCTCGCTGAGCGCGTCGGCTACCTTCTATTTCCCGATCCGAGAGTGGGGCGGTGGCCCCCCCGTGCGCCCTGGGTCGTGGCTTGTGATCCGAGACGCCACCACGCGTAAGGCCCATTGGTGGGGCTATGTGCGCAACGTCAGCTCTGGGCGCAGCGTTGGGGGCAAGACCCCGCACGGGGTTGCGACTGTGCCGGTGCAGGTCAGCGCGGACAGCTTCACGGCGCTACTGACTGACGCGCGCATGCTGCTAGCCCCTGCGCTCAAACTGTCCGTGCCCGGCGCGGTCTACCAGTTTGAGAGCTGGGGGCCAGCGATGAAAGCGTGGATGGGCGCGATGAAGGCATCCGACCCTGGGGAGCTGCTGGCCACGGTGTTCCGCGAGCTGGCCAAGCAGAGCCTACCGGACAGCTTGGGGGGCGAGGCTATCGGGGACGCTGTAGGGGTCGCGTGGTCGCGCGCGCACGCTCCGCTTGCGCTCAAAGGCCGGTGGTACGACGTGCCCGGCGTGGCCATGCAAGCGTTCGGCAACGTGATCCCGAGCGGGACGATCTGGTCTGCGATCCAAGGCACGTTCGGTGCTGATCCGACGATGGTGGAGCTGTTCCCCGGCGTCTACGACGGCAAGCCCACCACGCGCTTAGGCGCGGCCCTGGGCGTGCGTGCTCGCCTGATCTACCGCATGGCCCCGCTGCACCCGTCGCGAGGTGTGTCTGGCCCTGGTGCGGTGGCGTCCGGCCTGTTTCAGATCCCGCCGAGCCCCGGTGACTTCACGCCTATTCTGGCTGACGACGTGCTCAACTGGTCGGTGAGCTGGAGCGACAGCAAGCGCCAAAACGGGTGGTGGGCTGAGACGTACCTACAGCCGAAAAGCCAGATGGGGATTTACGGGCTGCTGGGCACCCCGATCATCCAATCCGCAGACGCCAGACGCCACGGCCTGCGGCTCTATGATGCGCGCTGGCCATTCTTCCCCAGCTCCGACGGCGAGGCCCCCAAGGCCACGATCATCAGCGCGATTGACGCGCTGATTGAGTACGCGGCCCACGTCACACAGGACGGCCACCTACGAGGTGACGGGTCGTTGAGCCTGCGTCCTAACCCGTCGCTTCGCCCTGGAGTCTGGGCGACGGTGGACCTGGGCGCTGGGGTGCCGTGGACCTGCTACCTCACGGCCGTGTCACACTCTGCCCAGGTGGACGAGGACAGCGGGTTGCGGGTGGACACGACGCGAGCGGACTACACGCGCGGCTTCTTTGGCACGGTCGAGCCCGCTACGCCCGTGCGTGAGCCTGGGGCCGGTGGGCCTGCCGACGTGGATCTAGACCTGAGTGTTTTGGGGGTCGCATGATCGGCGGGCGGATTCGATGGGCGCGCCTGGATCGCGTCTACGTCGCAGGCGGCTACCCCGTGGCCGACGTGACCGACCGCTGGGGTGGGTCATACCGCGCGCTGCGCTTTCTGGGCGCGGGCGGCGGCGCTGGTAACTTCGCGGGCGGCGTGGGGGTCGGGGGTGCTTCGGAGCTGCCCACAGACGGCAACGCGGCAGAGGTGGCCCTGCTCTACCCCGAGGGGCGTGGGGCGGTGCGGCCCTGGGTGCTGGCCGGTGTGCAGCACCCCGACGACGCGAGCGCGGTGACCGACGACACCGAGGCCCCCGAGCCCGGCGCAGACTACACGGCGCACCACGTCACAGACCATGTGACCCTGCGCGACGGCGCGCGCGTGGTTGTGTCTGAGCTGGCGGGCGTGGTCGTTCAAGGGCTGCCTGGGCAGCCCGTGCGGGTGCAGGTCGCGGGCACCGATCAGGTTCGTATCAGCTCTGACGGCGCGGCCGTGGAATCCCTGCTGCTGGGCGTGACAACGCGCGCATACATCGACGGGCTGGTGGCCCAGGTGGAGGCGCTACGGGCTGCGCTTGTGCGGCTGGAGAATTGGGCCAGCTCCGCAACAGGCGCGGGGGGGTCGGTGCCGTCTTACACGTTCTGGGAAGGGCCTGGGGAGATCGCGCCCGTCACGCCCTACCTGCCGACGACACCCGCGCTGGAGTCGGCTATCATGGCCGTGAGCGCCAAGGCGAAGGGTTGATCTAGTGGCCGTCTCTATCCCCGCAACCGGCAAGCTCGCGGCCCTGTTTCGGGTGCCGATTGACTATGTGCTGGAGCTGCGGGTCGGCGGCCAGATCCTCTATGCCGTCAGCGTGCCCAACTACCCCGACGCGGTGAGCCTCAACAGGCCGCACGCTACCAGCGTGCGTCACACGCTGGGCAAAGAGCCCGTGCGCGAGGCCACAGAGAATCGTTATCGGTCGGTCACGATCAGCGGCAACAGCGGCTATCGTGCGCGGGCTGGGTACAACCGGGTGGGGGCCGTCGTGTTTGCCCCTGGTCCGCAGATCCTCGAAGAGTTCGACGCCTTCCTCAACCTGTATCAAGAGATCGTCGCGGACGATGATTTCGGCGTGGTGGATCTGGTCTTCCGCGCCTTCGATGAGTCCGTCAACCTGCGCGTTGAGATTGAGAGCTGGTCGTGGGACCGCAACGCAGGCAAGAGCCCGCACACGCGCGAATGGCAACTGACCCTGAAAGCATACGGGGACGCAGCGCCCAACAACCCTATCAACCTGCTGAGCCCCGTGTCTGAGGCGTTTGAGGCGGCTGCGGCGGCCATCGACAACGCGAACGCATACGCGGCGGTGGCACTCAACGCAGCGGTCAACCTGCGCGGCGATCTTGAGGTCTTGCGGCGACCGTTGCAGGCACTCCAGCGGTCAGCCCAGGTGACAGCGGACACCGTGGACGCGGCCCGCGCCGTGCTGCTTTTCCCCTCGGAGATCGTGGCGGATCTGGCCAACATCGCCACCGAGGCGCGGGGGGCTTGGGAGGGCATCGTCGGCGGCCGGGCTGACGACCCCTTTGGGGTCAACGGCTGGGTCGCGCTCCAAGGCGAGTGGCAGCGGCTACAGTCGGCCATCGGCTACGGTGTAGAGGATGCGTCCCGTGACGCCACAACGGCCCTGGGGCTTAGCGGCGGGCGCGGTGGTGACCTGGGGGGGGCCGAGGCGCGCGCGGCGGCTGTGGGGCCGCTGGACGGCCACAGGGCGACCCAGCCCACCCAAGCGGTCAACCTGCGCGCGCACCAGCTGACGCTGGTGCGTTTGCGGGCTGGTGAGACGCTGCGGGCTGTGGCGCGGCGCGTGCTGGGCGACCCTGAGCGGTGGATCGAGATCGCGAGTTACAACGGTTGGCAGTCGGCGCACCGGCTGGGGAGCGGCAGGCCCGCGCGCCAAGGCGATACCGTGTTGGTGCCGGTGCAGGCGGTGGACCCCGAGCTGGGGAGCGGCGCGCGGGGCGATCCCTACCTGCGGGACCTATACGTCGCCCCTGACGGTGATCTGGTCTTCACGCCCGACGGTGATCTGCAAACCGTCCGAGGCGCGGCCAACTTGGAGCAGGCGATCCGGCTGCGCATGCTGACGGTCAAGGGCGAGTCGTCGGGCTTCCCCTTGTACGGACTGCCCCTGCTTGTGGGCACCAGCGGGTCGTCCGGCACGCGCGCCTATGTCGCGGCGCATGTGCGCGATCAGCTTTTGCGCGACCCCCGGGTCCAGTCGATCAGCGCGCTGGCCGTCGAGGACTACGGCGACACCTACACTGTGGAGGCCGAGGTAGTCTCGCAAGACTCAAGCGGGGCGGCGCTGACCGTCCTGGCACCGCTGCCCACACCCGCGTAGAATAGGCGAACCATGCCCTACGAGCCCCGAACAACCACCACAATCCGCCGCGAGCTAGCCGCACGCATTGTCGCGCGCGGTGGCCTGGACGACGTGTCAGAGGGCTCCGCGCTCGCGCACATGATCCAGGCGTGGGCCGAAGAAATGGCCAACGTGGAGCTGCGGCTGGCCCGCATCCGAGACGCCTTCTTTATCGACTCGGCCAGCGGTACGGATCTGGACGACCGGATTGCGGACCTGCCCCCCGACGGGCTGGCGCGGCTTGCACCCAGCTCCGCGAGCGGTGGCGTGCTCACCCTACTGCGGGTCGATACGGCGGCCCCGCTCACGGTGCTGGCGGGGGCGACCTACGGTCGAGGTGACGACGCGACCCTGGTCTACAGGCAGACCGCTGACGCCACGTTCGGTGTGGGGGTTGCTGCTGTGGGCAGCGTGCCCGTGATCTGCCTGACGCCTGGGGCTGTGGGCAACGCGCCAGCGGGGGCGCTGGATCGCGTGGTGAGCGCGGTGGGCGTGACCGGCGTGATCAGCGCGGCGGCGCTGACCAACGGCCGCGACGAAGAAAGCGACGACGCCGTTCGGGCGCGGGCTCGGTCCTACCTGTCCAGCCTGACGGGCTCGACCCCTGCTGCGCTGGAGTACCTGGGCCTGTCCTTCACGGCCGCTGACGGGTCGCGCGCTGCCTTTGCGCGCGTCTTTGAGGACCCCGCCCAGGCTGGCCTGTGTGAGCTACTGCTGGACGACGGTAACGGGCTGGTGGGCTACCGGCGCGATGGTGCCGTGGTGACTGGCACCGTGCCTGCTGGCGGCCCACCGGTGCTCTGGCACGAGGCCCCGGCGACCCAGCCGATCACGGTGATCGACGCTGTGATCGGCGGCGTGCCCCGCCAGCTCCAGCCCGGTGAATTCACCAGCATTCCCGAGCGCGGGCTGGTCTATGTCGAGGATGGCATCATGGCCAGCGGCGACACTTGGACCATCGGGACCACCAAGTATCAGGTGTTCTTTGGCCTGCCTGCGGAGCTGCAAGCGTTGATCGAGGGGGACACGTCGGACCCGCTCAACCTGCCCGGCTATCGGGCTGCTGGTGTGCGCGTGCGAGTGCTGCCCCCGACGGTCTACCTCGTGCAGCTCGCGATCAACGTGGTGCCTGTCCTGGGGCGAGATTACGACGCTGTGGCCGAGTCCGTGCGCCGGTCGGTGGTGGAGTACATGGCCACCCTGGGGCCTGGAGAAACGATGTTTGTGGCGCGGCTGATTGACCGCATCATGGACAGCGCCGACGTGCTGACCGTCCGCATCTACAATGGTGGGGTCGTGGATCTGGTGCCTGCCGACGACGTGATCCCGCCCGATCCGAGGTGGGTGCTCAGAACCACGCTCAACAAAATCACGGTTGTGCCGCTGGCGCAGGAGGTCTAAGTGCCCGAAAACAGGGTCAAGCTGACCGATCAAGAGCGGCTGGACGCCCCCGACGCGCGCGCGCTGCAAGAGCTGGTCTACACCTACTTGCGGGAGGCGCTGGGCGGCATCCTGGGCAACGTCAGCGGCCTGCTCACGCCGTTGGCGTGGTCCGAGATCAACGACGGTATCACCTACACGCTGAACCTTGACCCGTTTGTCCTGGCGCACGTTGAGACGCAGGACACGCGGGTCGAGGACCGGGGCGCGGCGGGCGCGGTCAACGTGGGCTGCGCGTGGGGCTCGATGGTTCACACCTTCGACCCCGCCACGCTGAACATCAACCACCCTCTCGATTACACTTTGGCGCGCAACGCGGAGCTGGCGGCCCCCGGCACCCAGCCTTACCTGTGGGCGCGACCCTCGCAGCTCCCGGCCGACACCGACACGCGGCGTTTCTGGGACGTGGCGACCGGCGTTGAGACGCCGGTAGGGACGACAAAGACGCGCACCGAGACGGTGCTGGAGTTCCAGATCGGCGACACCCAGCCGCTTGCGGCTGGCGGCCTGCCCTACGTCGCCTTCGCCCAGGTGGTGAGCTGGGCGGCTGGCACCGTGCCCAGCGTGATCTACAGCCTGAGCGCCTGGGACGACGCCAACACGCAGGCGCTTCTACAAGACGCGGGCACCAGCGGCGACCCTGGCACCGACCTGGGCGGCTTCGCCCACCCTATCAACCGGCTGGCCCAAGGGTCAGACTTGTACGACGGCGGCACTGTGGCCAGCTGGCCCCCAGGGACCGAGCGCACGGCGGGGCTCGCCTACCACCTACAGTGGATCAGGTCACGGATTCAGCGGCTCCTGAGCGGCGGCACGGCCGACCCTGTGGGTACTGAGGTCAAGGCGTGGTGGGAGATCCCCCAGGTGAGCCTGGAGGGGGCCAAGGTCACGCTGGACGATCACGAGGCGCGGCTGGTCGTAGAAGAGAGCGTGAGCGCGGCTCTGCTCCAGCACGTCAACGTAGACAAGTGGGCGCAGGTCACCCTCGCCAGCGGCGTGCTGCAATTCACCCCCGACGTGGGCACCATCGATCAGGCCCGCTGGGATTGGATCTCGGGGTACGGGTTTCTCCAGGCGGTCACGCAGATCACGGCACCCTGGCAGATTCAGGTGGGCGTCCACAGGGCCAACTGGCCGGTGATCACAGACGACGACGTTTATATCACGGGCGTTCAGGTCACCCCGCTGATCATGGGTGGCGTCACGGCTGCTTGGCAGCAGCCGATGGTGCTCCTGCCCCAAATGCAGAATGTGGGCACGCTCAACTACGGGGACGCCGTGTTGCCTGCTGTCCAGCGTCTCAGCGACTACCCCCCCATTGGGGCCACAGCGCGGGGGGTCACGTTGCATCTACAGCAGGACAACGATGGTGACGGCGTGCTGGGTAACGTAGCCCACGGGGTCGACGGGCTGGTCTGGGGCAGCGCGCAAAAGCTGGCGTGGACTGTTACCGTGATCGGCAGCAAGCTGACGCGCGGCAACGGCGGGGGGTCCTTCTAAATGGCGGTCACAGCCTACGCGAGCGGCGATCCCGCACCCAAGACCAACCCCGACGTTGACCCCAGCGTTGACCTGAGCGCGGTGGCTCTGCCGCAGACGGTCCAGCTCTACGGCGATGCGTTTGACTCTGGCGACCCTGGCAACCTGCTGTGGAATTGGACGTGGACGGTCGTAGGCGACGACACGCCGACCAGCCCCGCCGTGCTCAGCTCCGCAGTGGTGCAGAATCCCACCGTGGACGTGGCCAGCTGGCACAACGTCCGGCTGTTCCTGATCGCCCAGCACAGCACTACGCTGGAGTTCAGCGAGCAGGATCCGACGCTGGCCCCCAACAGCGCGTTTGTGACCGTGCGCATCCTGAGCAGCGTGGCGGGGTTGCAGAAGATCGCCCAGAGCGAGCGCGATTATCGCGGCCCGCTCCATGCTGTGATCGCCCAGGTGGAGGCTGATGCGGGCGGTGTCGGCGCGCACACGATCAACTCGCACACCGACGTTGTGACGGCCACGGGCGCGCTCGTTGATCAGGTGACCGACGGCAGCTCCGCGTCGGGTCTGCACACGCACGCGGGCGCTGACGTGGCGCTGGCGGGCGTCAGCGCGCCGGGCGTGGTGCTGCTGGAAGAGGCGGGGACCGGCACGGCCACCGTGATCACGCGCGAGCGCATCCACTTCTGTGGGACGGCCGAGAACAGCCGAACCACGGGCGCGGGCATGATCATGGGGCAGATCGTGCCCAGGGCCTACCCAGCCAACGAGACGATTGGCATCGGTGCGGACCCGCTCATCATCTGGAAGATTGAAGAGGACATTGAGTTACAGGAGGTGGCGCTACAGCTGAGCTGGGGCGGCACGGGTCCCGCGCCGGTCAACCCATACGTCTTCTGGCTGGTGCGCGCGACGGCCGTAAACGCAGCAGGCCGGGTGTGGACCATCGTCACCAGCTTGCTGACTGGCGCGCCTACCACGGACGGCTGGCCCCTCCTGCTGAGCGTGCCTGGGCTGGCCCTGGGGCTGAACGCGGGCGGCTACCTCGGCATTGTCTGCGCCGCAGCTCCGCGTATCTCCGACGGAGACGTGCCCGGCAGCGGGCTCACAGCCCAGGTCTTTGCGCGGAGGGATATCTAGTGTCCTACGACCGGAACAGGGCGGCTACTGTCGCCAAGCTGGACCCCACCCACAGGCCGCAGCCGATGGCCATGCTGCGGGTGGATATGGACTTCGCCGACTTCGCCCAGGCGGCCGTGCGCGCGGCGTCGTCCATCTACTTGGACGGCCTGAGCGGCATCGTCACCCCTCACGGCTACATGATCCTGGGCGCGATGATCTGGGTGGAGACGGAGTTTCTGGGCGGTGCCGTGTCTGCCGTCAGCGTGGACGTGGGCACGGGTGGCGAAGCCAACGAATTCGTCAGCAACGCCGATATCACGGGCGTGTTCAACGTCTATCGGGGGTACTGGGACACGGACCGAGGCACGGCCAGCAGTGGGCGAAACCCGTTCGTGAACGGTGGTCTGCGCGTGACGCTCGACTGCGGCGCGGTCAACTGCGACCAGCTCACCCAGGGCGAGCTGAGCGTCTTTTTGATCGTGGCCGAGTGGGAGCTGGACGACCACGCACCCAGCCCCGCCACCAAGACGCCAGCAGCGGCAAGCGCGCGCGCCTTTGTGGGTGCCGCGCCGCCCGTTGTGACCCTCATCACCAGCGCTGACAGCCCCTACAGCCCCACGGCGTCTGACACGCACATTGAGGCTGACGCGACGGCGGGCAACGTGGTGATCAACCTGCCTGCTGTGAGCACCAGCCGCGAGCTGGTGGTGGGTCGCGATATCACCGACGCCAGCGGCAACACCGTGACGGTCAACGCCTTCGCGGGCGACGTGTTTGCGGGCGTGGCCACCGACACCCTGGCGGCCGGTGAGTACCTGGGTCTGGTGGTGAGCCGGGCCAACACTTGGAGCGTAATGTGACTGTACTGCGCCAGCTGACGACGACACCCAACGACACCATGACCGACGCCTTTGGGCGTGGGCGCATGGGGCTTGCCACCCTTCAGCTGTCCAGCGTGTTTGACCTTGCTCGGGGGGCTGGCGCGCGCACCTTCGCGCATCGCTGGGACAGCAGGATCACGGGTACGGGCACCATCACCAACGCGGACAGCGGCAACGGTTCGGCGAAGCTGCTGACCCTGCCGTCGGGCTCTGTCGGCACCGACGCCGTGACCACGCAGACCAAGCAATACTTCCAGTACCGCGCAGGGCAGAGCGTGCTCGTGGCCCTAACCTTCTGCCTGGACACCCCCGACGCCAACGCAGAGCAGCGCGTGGGGCTCTTTGACGACGCTGACGGCCTGTTCTTTCAGGTCGACGGCGACGGCACTGCGCGATTCCGGGTGCGCAGCTCTGTGGCCGGCTTCGTGGTGAACACGGACGACGTGGCCCAGGCGAGCTGGAGCGACGATCCGATGGATGGCACGGGGCCGTCCGGTGTCACCTTGGACTTCACCAAGGCCCAGATCCTCGTGATCGACTACCAGTATTTGGGGGTCGGAACCTGCCGGTTTGGTTGGTCGGTGGATGGCGTGCTCATCTGGGCGCACCGCGCGCACCACAGCAACGTGCTGACGGGCGTCTACATGCGCAGCGGCAGCTTGCCTGTGCGCTACGAGGTAGAGGCGACCGGCATCACGGGCGCAAACGTGGTGGTGAAGCAGATTTGCTCTGAGGTGGCGCGCGAGGGCAGCACCGTGGACACCGGGGTGGATGGTCACGTTTACAACAACACATCCGTGTCCTTGGCCACAGGCACGACGTGGACGGCGCTGCTGGGTGTGCGGCTCAAGGCGGGCAACATCAGGGCTCTGCTGCGGGACTTCCTTGTCAGCGTGCAAAACTTCAGCGGAACCAGTTATGCCGAGTGGCAGCTGGTGCTCAACCCCACGCTGACGGCTGGCACCCCCTGGGCAGCTCCGCTTGAAGCGCAGGTCAATGCCGACTACAGCGTGGCCGAGTGGTTCGACGGCGGCGGCACGGCGGCCAGCGCCACCATCACCACACCACAGGCCGCGACGGGTGTGCGGCTCGCGCACGGCTACTCTGCGGGTGGCCAGCGGGGCGGCGGCGCTGTTCTTCGGCCCACAGGTCTGACCTTGCCGGCTGTCGCCAGCATCGCGGGCGTGCCCGACGAGGTGATCCTGCTGGCCCGCAGCATCAGCGGCGGGGCTACGGTCCGCGCTGGCCTGGGCTGGGTGGAGTGACCTGTGCGCGGCTTTGGCTCACCATCCAGCCTGATCAACGGCACCCCTGACCTGGGCTTCGGCTCGCCGTCAGACCTGATCGGTGCGCCCGCTGTCGGTGACCACGGCTTCGGGTCGGCTGTGCTGGCCCCGGGGGCTGAGCAGGTCGAGATCCTGCCCTACTACTTGCGCCGCAACGATTGGCCCGACGACGGCGGTCACATTGTGCGCGTGTTCGGGAGCTGGCCGAGCCGTGGCCCCTGGCGCGTGCGCCTGACGCCTGACGCGGGCGCAACGCTCTATCCGCTGGGTAAGGTCGGCTGCTACAGCGGGATCATCGGGCAAGGGCACTTGTGCTACACCACGCCATCCTTGCGGACCCTGGCGTTTGTGTTGCCCCCGCTGCCCCTGGGCGGCCCCTATGACCTGTGGATTGACCGCGTGTTTGACGCGGCAGCTGTGGCGGCCGTGCGCGTGATCGTGAGCGATATTACTGTAGTGGTGCGCGCCCAGGCCGAAGAGGTCTACAGCGCGCGGCAGACCATGCCACCCCTGTACCTGACCGGCCCGCGCTCCTGGGCGCTTGAGGATCTGACGCTGCCCACGCTGCCCACGGCCCCCATCTACACGATCACGCGGGCGCTGGGGCAGGTTGCCCAGCAGGCGGCCGGGTCGCCCCAGACGCGGCTCATCGGGCCGCTGGTGAGCACCGATACAAAGGCCACCGTGGAGACAACCATCGGCTTCCCTGACGTGGGCGAGGTCTGGATCGGGCCGCGCCGCTACAGCTACGCCAGCAGGGGGGCGACCGACTTCGTGGGCATCGTCCTGCTGACGGCCAGCGATGCGCTACCCCTGGCGGCCAAGACGGAGGTCACGCTACATGCTCCAGCCTATTTCTCAAGCTGAGCAGGCGCACCGGGACACCCTGATCGCCAAGGCTTCCGGCTTCGCCCTAGACCGGCTGGGCGACCTATACGGCATCCCCCGCATCCCCCGCATCGCTGGCGTCTACTGGCGGGACGCGCTGGCGGCGGCGGCCCTGGGGCCGCGTGACCGGCTGGGTACGGTGTTCTCTGTCTTGCGCGCCATGCTGGCCCCGTGGGAATCGGTGTTGACCACTACGTCAGATCTACAGCTGGCGCAGCCCGACCGGCTGGTCGGCGGCACCCCTGCGGGCGTGGCGTGGAATTGCGCACACACGCACCGGCTGGTTGAGGTAGAGGGACACGGCATCTTCTGGAGTACGGGCGTCAGCGGGGCTGACCTTCTACTGGCGACCACGGCAACGACCTACTGGCGCGCGGCCAGCTGGGCGGCCAACGAGTCGGGGGTGCTGGTCAAGGTGATCCCGTTCTGGCTGCGTGAAGAGGGGGCGCGGCTCACCGTCTACCTCGACGCGGAGCTGTTCGGCGTGCCCCCCACCTACCTGCTACCCGAGGCGGTAGCGGCTCGCCCAGCTGGCCAGCCCATCGGCGGCGCGCTGGTGCAAGACGCCACGGTCCAGGCGACCCTGGACGGCCCGCTCTATCTGCCCGGCGATGGCCTGGGGGGGCTGATCCAGTCGGTGATCGACGGGCTGTGTGCTGCGGGCGTGCAGGTCCAGCTGGTCGGGCGTCAATGGTGCGCCACGGCCCTGGGCATGGGTACACTCAAGGATCTGGCCGACTATGGCCGACCAATCGCAGGTGGTGGCCCCCCCGCTATCCTGCCCATCCTTGGCTTTGGAGGTTTGCCGTGAACCTGCGACACATCATGCGGGACTGGCTCATGGCCGAGCTGGACGTGTGCGCGCCCGATTTCGACCCGCCAGCCGCGAAGCCCAAAGGCAAGCGGCGCAAGGCGGCCCCAGGTGAGCTGGTGCTGGCGGCGGCGCGTGACGAGTGGGCGCGCAACGTGCGCGAGCCCAGCGGGCGCATTGACGACTACATCCGAGGCCCGCAAGGCTTGGGCTGGGGCACGGCTGACGCGATCAACTGGACGCCTGACACGCCCTACACGCGCGACGGCATGTTCCAGTGGTGCGGGGCTTTCGCCGCGTTCTGCTGGGGGGCGGCGGGCCTGCGGCCCCAGATCCGCAATAAGAGCTGGGCGAGCACCGTGCGGCTCTATGATTGGGGGCAGGGGTCAGACCGCTACGTCAGCGTGCCTGACGACCTGCGGCCGGGTGACGTGGTGGTGGTGAGCGCCGGGCGCAAGCGGCAAGGCGAGCACATTTGCATTGTGGACCGGGTGGACTTGGACGCCAAGCTGGTACACACCATTGAGGGCAACGCACGCGGGGTCCTGGGTGACGGCACCGTGGGCGAGGGCGTGATCAAGCGCACGAGGCCCTGGTCGCGCGGAGCTGGCGGCTGGGGTGTCCGGCCTAACATGCGGTGCCCGGTCAGCGGTCTGCGGCAGAGCGCCGAGATCGCACACGCCTACCGACCCGTCGCGGGGGACCTATGACCATCCCGTTCCCGTTCCTCAAGAACAGCGCCGGGAAGCCTGACGGCATGTGGACCCTGACCGCGCTCAGCTGGCTGTTGTGCGCGGGTATGGTGCTCGCGGAGCTGGCGGGCCTGGACACGGCCAGCGGCCAGTCCAGCGCCTTGACCCTGTTTGGGGCATGTGCAGGTGTATATTGGGGGCGGCGGCACACTCGCGCACGCGGCGCAGCAGTGGGGCGGCCTGGGGAGAGTTTGGCAGGGTGAGTGATGAGATCGTCGTCGGCAAGGGGTCTGCTATCTCGGTGATCGGGGGAATCATCGCGGTGGCGGTCTACGCTGCCACCGTGTCCAGTGTGGCCGACCGGGCTCTTGAGGTTGCGCTTGTGGCGCGGTCACATGCTGAGCGCCTAGAGGCGCGATCCGCTGTCCTAGAGCGGCAGGTGATCGATCTGCGGTCAGAGGCCAACGAATTGCGCGCGTGGCGGCTGGCGCGTGAGCGCGCGGCTGGTGCGTCCAGTCAGGCCGAGGCCGAGCTGGATAAGCAGCTCGACGCGATCCAATCATCGATCAACAGGTTGCTTGACCTGACCCTGCGTGTCGATAGGCTTGAGGCTGCGCGTAGGAGGCGGCGGTAATGCTGGATTTTGTGATCGTGTTGATCTTGTTGGCTGGGGGTGTGGGATCTGCGCAGGCGCAGTCAGAGGCACACGCGGCCCAGGTTGTAGACCCGCTGCCCGTCCCCACCACGGCACCCGTAGATCCCGAGCAGTCGCCAACGGTCCAGGCCGAGCGCAAGCGAGCCGAGCGATACACACGGCGCGCGGTGCGGGTGGAGCAGCTGGCGGCAAAGGTTGCAGAGGCGGCCCGGCCTTGATCTGGGCGCTGACCGGGCTGGCGGCGGCGCTAGTGGCGGCCGTCCTGTGGGGTGCAGGGGAGCGCCGGGGCCGTCGTGGCGTGGAGCTGCTGGCCGAGCAGCTGCGCACCGAGCGGGACGCGCTGCGCATCGCAGCTGACCAGCTCCGCGTAGCCCACGATCACAGCGAGCGCGTGCGCGCCAAGCTGGCAGAACACAAAGAGCAGATCGACCGGGCCGACCTTGCTGGGCTCGCCGCGATGGTTAACGACTCGTGAGCGCGCTGGCGCTACTGGTCGCGCTGGCGCAGGCCGTGCCGCTGCCCCAGGGGCAGGCGGCACCATTTGACGGCGTGTTGTGGCCACCAGACAAGACCCGCGAGGCGCTGACGTGCATGCGCGTAGACCTGCCGGACTGCGAGCGGCGGCTGGTGTTGCAGCTGGTGGAGGTCAAGGCGGCGCTGGGGGCCTGTGAGGCGGCGCTGGGGGCCTGTCGGGGTCGCCCGCTTGCCGAGCCACCCCCCGACCAGCCTACGCCCTGGGTGGGCTATCTGAGCGCGGGCGCGGTGGGTGCGCTGGCGGGGGCGCTGGTGGTGGCGCTGGTGCGCTAGACGTGATCGCCGCGCTCGATGGCGTCTGCAAATTCAAACGCAAGGTCGGGCTTGTGCTCGCGCAGCCAAGCCACCACGGCCGCGCGCTCAGCTTCGACGGCGGCCATGCAACACAGCTCGTCGTCGTCCACCGTGATCACGACGTACTGGCCGTGTTCGACGGCCATCGGCAGCGCGGGGCAGCCCACCGTCAGCAGCTCGACCTGGGCGCGCGCGCCTTCAGTCGTGGGGCCGATGGTGCGCCCGTCGGGGAGCTGGGCGTATGTCTCGGCCAGATACACGATCTGGGCCTGGGCCAGCGCCCCCCCGGCGACGAGGGCTTGCACGTCCTTGGACGGCGCGGGAAAGGTCAACATGGTCTGCGCTCCTTGCGTTGCGTGGGTGGGCTCCTGCGTCGGATCGTCGCATTCCGGGTTCCTGCAGCCTTCCGTTCGCTCATTGCATGTGCTCCCTCAAAACTTCGAGGGTCTTGTCGGCCCACATCCGGTCGCTGTCCTTCTCCATCTCGGTGAGGTCGGCGTAGCTGGTGTTGCACTGCCTACGCCACCTGGCAAGGTCACTACGCTGACCGGGGTCACCTTTCCAGAGGCCAAGCTGCTCAAGCATGTACTTGGTCCAGTGCGCCCACTGGGCGTGCTCTTGCTCGGCCAGCTTCTCTCGCAGCTCTACGGGCTTGCTCACTCCGACGCCTCCTTCTTCGGCGAGGGCTTAATGCCCAAGGCCTCCCGAATACGATTCTCGGTCCACCCCCGCCTGCTCAGGATGCCAGCTTGGCTTCCAACTGCTCAAGCTGGGACCCTGCCTCACCAGGGGAGCTGGTGGGCAGGCGGGCACGCAGGCGCTTAGGCGCTGTAGCCGTAGAGCGCAGCGGCGCGCACGCCCTTAGCCGCGCAGCTGGTGCAGACCTTCATGTAGCTCTGCCCGATGTTGTAGCCCCAGGTGGCGGTGCTGCGGGGGTCGGTGCCCCCGACCATGCGCGCATCGTGGCTGCACTTCTCACAGGCGCAGGGCTTGAACGCCCCGCCCGTCAGGTCGGTGAGCCCGATGCGGCGCGCGGCGCGCGCGTCCTTGTCACGGGTGATCCCCATCGCCGCGAGCTGCGTGCGAGTGACCGCGCAGCCAGGGTTGGGGGTCGGCTGGTAGAAGTCGATGGTAAGCTGGCCCATTGTCTTGCTCCTTTGCGGCTGGCGACGTTGCCAACCTGAGAAGGACTATGACGGCATCCCGCGCCCTATGCAACAGGAAAAGTGATCAAGCCCTAATTAGCCCAGCTGGGCACCACGACCCAGCCTATCGGGTCGGTCACAGCTACAGCGCCCAGGTGGGGTGACAAGGTTACGGCCTGCGCCAGCTGGAGGGACGGGCGCACGGTCGTGCCGTCGGGGAGCTGGGCGCGCGCCTCGTCGCAGTAGCGCGTTGCCGCCAGCTCCGCGCAGCTTGTGGCGTGGGCGCTGGGGGGCGGGAAGGTGATCACTCGGCCCCCCGGTTCCGGTACTCGACAAAGGCCCGCGCTTCCGCCTGCGTGCGGCCAGATCCGGCGCACTTGCGGCCGACTACGACCGTGTGGTGGTAGATGCGCCCCCCAATATGAAGCGAGACAGCGTGCCCGCAGACCGGGCACAACGTCTTCTGCCTGAGCCCCCTGTAGTTGCTCACCACGACACACGGCCCGCGTAGGCTCGCGCGTTGGCGGGCAGGCCCAGCTCGCGCACGGGCACTCTCTTGTAGTCGTACCTGGGGTGGATGGGTTGCTCGATGCTCGCGCGCGCCTGCCCCCGGTCCCCGCCGCGCACGATGCGAGCCTTGGCGCGCTCTACCGTGATGCCGTCGTTGCAGACTGTGATGCGGGTCGTGCTCGCCTGCGCGCCGTAGGACTTGGCGACGGCCCCACCGTCCACCACGCCGCGCCCGGTCCCAGGGACGGCCAGTCGCCGCGCGTGGGCAGTAGCGGCGCGGTACAGGTCCACAGCCAGCTCTACATCGGAGGGCTCAAGCAAGCGGGCTCGCGCGCCCCGCTGCACCGTGTCCAGCTCCGCGATGGCGGCTGCGATCTTGAATTCAGTGATGGCCACTAGCTCAGCTCCTTGCGTTGGTGGGCTCCTGCGTCCCCTCCTGCCTCACCAGGGGAGCTGGTGGGCAGGCGGGCACGCAGGTGCTACTGCGCGTCCAGCTCTTGCAGCACCGACTCCATGAAGCTACCACCGACAAGGGCGCGCTTGAGACGGCCTGGGAGGCCGGCGGCCACGCGCTTGGCCTCGGCGTCCCAGACGTTACGCGCCCAGGGCTGCAACCAGTTGGCACCCAGCAGGTCCAGACCGCCCGGCATGCGTCCGGCCAGCTGCCCCGCGTCCTCTGCACCCTGCGTGTCGTAGCACCAGCGCAGGCCGTCAAGGTCGGTCAGGCCAGACACCTTGGTGATGGCGGCCAGGATCGCGTCAGCCTGCCGGTAGAGCGCGGCCGACTGGTCGCGCAGATCAGCGGCGGCCACGCGCGCCTCTTCGGCGTAGCTGCGGACGCGCAGGCCGTAGGGGCTGGGCGAGACGTAGCCGCGCGGCACGGTCGCAGTTACGACCCAGCGCCAATAGCTGCGCTCTTGCATCAACGCCACCTTGAAGGCGACACCAGCTGCGCACGCTGCCTTGACGGCATCGCGGCTCATCAAATCGGCCGTCGCCGCCTCAACATCGGCATCGTGGCGCGGGCGGGGTCCGAGCGGGATGCTGACGTGAACGCCGCAGGTCAGCGTGTCCGGCCCGTGGGCCGCGTAGACCTTGGCGGCGTCGTTGGCGCGGGAGGCAGCGCCCATGATGCCCGTGCGGTGGTGAAGCGCATGCCAATCGCTGACCTCAATGGGCGTCGAACCCGACCCGTTGCAGCTGCCCCACTGGTAACCGTTGCCGAAGCTCCCGCCAACACGCCCGCTCTCAGACCAGCCGTGGCGGCTGATGGCCCCCCGCTTAGTGGTCTTGATGGCGCGCAGACATACGGGGCAGGTATGCCGCTCGCCGTGGTGGTGGGCTTCGGGTCGGTAGTAGGTCGCGATCATCGTCTTGCTCCTTGTCTGCGTTGGCGGTTATCGCCAACCTGAGAGGGACTATAAAGGGCACCTAGGCGCTTATGCAACAGGAAAAGCGATCAAGCTCCTGCGTCCCCTCCTGCCAGCACCAGGGGAGCTGGTGGGCAGGCGGGCACGCAGGTGCTACTGGACCCAGACGCCAGCGACCGCGCCGTCGATCAGCTCCGTGAGCACGCGCGCGCCGGTGATCGACTCGTAGACGAGATCCACCAAATCACTGTGCCCTCGGTCGTCGTAGGCCGAGTAAGGCTGGTGCGCCCCCTCGGAAAACACCGTGAGCAGGCAGGTGCCGCTGGTCGTCCAGCCCATCGGGTCACCCAGCCGGACGGCCGGATACCCGTCCTGCGACCATTCGCGGGCCGGGTCTTGGTCCTGAAGGCGCGCAGCGCGGGTCCTCACGGACTCGGGCGTCTCGCTGGCCTTGGAGTCCCAGCCGAGGCACGGGTTGACCGCAGCGAGCGCCGCCGCGTAGACGGTGGGGGGGCTGAGATCGTCGGTCAGTGCCTCCAGCACGTCCAGCTTTGCAGCGGCCACAAAGCGGCCATCGCGCCGGGGCTGGAGTAGGCCAGCGCGCGAAGGCGCTCAGTGGAGGTAGGGGCCGGTGCGGCGAACAGGTCAATCTGGGTGGCCATCGTCTTGCTCCTTTGCGGCTGGCGGTTATCGCCAACCTGAGAACGACTATGACGGCACCCGGGCGCTTATACAATAGGAAAAGTGATCAAGTGGACGCGCAGATAGTCGCCAACCCGCTTACTTAGCGGGTGCGGGCGGGGTGTTGGGTGCTGCTACTCGGTGATCCAGGCCAGCGTTGCCAGCCCGTGCGCCGCAGCAAGGCGGGGGTCCTTGGTCCAGAAGAACCACCCGTACTCGCTGTTGTCGGTCCCCCCGTTGGTGAAGCTGGGGCGCTTGCTCAGTACGACGATGGCGCGGGGCGGGTGGGCAGCCCAGAAGGCGTGTCGCTTCTGCGCGCCCAGCATGCTCAGCCGCAGTAGTGCTGTGACGCTGTTGGCCTCGGCCAACCCTTTCTCAAGCCACGCCTGGGCGTCGTTGTATGGTGGGTTGATCAGGATGTGCTCGCCGCGCCAGCCCAGGGCCAGCCCGTCCCCCTGGGTCAACCTGGGGTCGCCCCCAGCCTGCACCAGCTCCGCGTCCAGCTCCACCCCGCGCATCCCGCGCCCGGCCACCAACAGCGCGCCCGTCCCCGCGCACGGGTCCAGCGTGGGGCGCGGGAGCGCGGGCAGCGCCTCGTAGAGCCTGCGAACGCACCAGCTGGGCGTGCAGTAGTAGTCTCGTGGATCTCGCGTGTGTTCAGTCGTCTTGCGTCGTCGCGCCATCGCTGGCCTCCCACGCGGTCATAGCCGCGCTGATCTTGGTGAGCGTGACCTGTAACCACGCCAGCTCTCGCTGTAGGTGCTTGTCCTTCGGTGTCTGGGCAGCTCGCGCAGCTGTGGCCAGCCGCCACAGGGCCGGGCCTACAGCATCGCAGGCGCTCACCAGCTGCCGCTGAGGCTTGCTCACAGCAGGTCCTCCAGATCGCGAACCCAGGCGCTGGCCTCAATCTGAGCCCACGCGTGGGCGTCCTCCAGGGGCATGGTGCGACCGTCGCGCAGCTGGCGCATCGCAACGCCAGCGCGCGGCCAGCCCCAGGCCCACGGCCCCAGCATGGCGCGGTGCGGGCGGCTCACCTCTACGCCTGATCTTGGGTGGGTGAAGTAGATGCGCCCGCACATACTGCTCTTGGTCCAGGCTACAGACACAGCCGCCCCCTCTTGTCTCGGCGCGTCTTCGCGCTCTTTGTCCACCGGCTCATCAGGTAGGGGTCGGCCCCGTGCGGCACGTCGGGACAGACCTCCTGGGCGCACTCGCGCATGATGCGCGCCAGTTCTTCGCCTGCCTCGGGCGCTTGCTCGGCGGGGCACTCGCCCACCAACTCGTCGTGGACGAATACGACCAGCCGCGACCCGTAGAGCGCGGAGCTGGTATCGGTCAGCTGGGCGCGCGTCACGCGATACAGGGCCATCTTTGCGTAATCGGCGGTCAGGCCCTGGAACAGCGTATTACAGCCGTCAGTGTAGCCCGTATCAGCCCGCAGGCGGCCCGACCAGGGTTGTGTGATCGTGGTGTTCCCCGCGCCCGTCCAGCTGCCCACCATCGCGAAATAGTCGTTCATCAGCGGGTAGGTCTGGAGCCACAGTCGCTTTAGCTCCTTGGCGCGATCCAGCGTCAGCGTGAAGCCGTAGCCCTTGGCGAAGTCGACAAAGGACCGCGCCCCCAGGCCCCCCGGGAATCCAAATCCGGGGGCCTTCGCCAGTGACCGCGCATCCTTGGCCCAAGCCTCACCAGCCGCGTAAGCCGCCGCGATCTTGTCGTAGCTCACGCCCGCGATGGCCGCTCCCATCTGTAGGTGAGGGTCCAGGCCCGCGCGGAGCGCGCGCATCAACGCCCCCTCCTTGCCCATGTACCAGTAAATGTTCTGCGCCAAGCTGCGCAACTCGGCGGTGTCGTAGTCCGCGCCGAAGAACAAGTTACCCTTGCGCGGCACGATGCACTCACGCACCCCAGCGCGGCGGGGGAGCTGTTGCGCGCCCGGCTTGCGGCAGCTGGTACGCCCAGACCTAACGAGGTTGTTCCACTCGGGGCATACCGGCAGGCCAGACTCAGCGCCGCGCAACAAGAAGGGCAGGAACGCGGCCAGCTCTTTCTCTGCGGTGGCGATGCTCGCCAGCTTCATCAGCTGGACGTTGCCCGACTCGCTCAAGACCTCTTCGGACGTTTGGACGTTGCCCTTGTCCGTCGTGGGCGGCGCGCCGTTGTAGGCGCGGGTCACCAGGGCCTTAATCAGCTTGAGATCCTTAGTGCCGTCCTCGCGCAGCAGGCCCCAGGCCGTCAGCTGGGCGCGGGCAGCCTCGACGGGGGGCCGCAGCTTGGCGTCCAGCTCGCGCGCCGCGCAGGGGTCGATGCGGAAGCCCCACGCGCCCATTGTGTGCAGCGCCCAGGCGCTCCGCATCTGCTCGTCTAGATTGGGGACAGGGCGGCGCTGCTGGGCCTCCCACACGTCGCGGGTGAGCATGGCGTCGGTCACAGCGTAGTCGCGGGCATCGGCTGGCCAGTCGGTCACAGGGATGCCGATCAGCTTGCGGTAATGCAGCCGCCACCCGTCGCCGCCCTTGCCGCCCACTTGCACGTCCAGCCAGCGGCGAGCCTCATCGGCCAAGCTGTGCGCGGGCTGGTTGTGGACGCCTGCGACCAGCTGGATCTGGCTGTTGACCTTGGTACACACGATCCGGTCGGCGTCCAGGGCGCTGTGGATCAGGGGCAGCAAGCTGGGGTCGCGTTGGGCGCACACGCCCAGGTCATAGGGCATATGATGCCCGACCAGCCGCGTCCCGCTGTCCCGCAGCGCATCACGCACAAGGTCCAGGCCCCGGTCAGGGTCCAGAAGCCCCGCGCCGCTGCTATCAGCCCAGCTTGCGCAGGCCATAGGCGGCGCAAGCCGCCCCTCTGCGATGAGGGCCGTCTCGGTGTCTACTGTCAGATCGCGCATGGGTCCCACCCCTCTGGTCGTCCACGCCTACCCACTAACCTGCTCGATCACTGCGTCGAGCGCCTAGAGGCTGGTGAGTAAGCGTGGGCGACCCGGCCCACGGGGGCCGGTGTGCCCAGCCGCTACGCCTTGGGCTTGAGCGGGTGGAAGCTCACCACGCTGAAGTCACCCGTGCCGTCCTTCTTGGGCTTGGCCCACACGGTCGCGCCCGTGCGGCTGCCAGCGGCGGGCTGGGTGTCGGCGCACATGGCCTCCAGCATCGCGTCGTTGATCTCGGCGGGGGCGACCGCGCCCCCCGTCAGACCGTTGGCCAGCGCCTTGATATCGCGGTCGTAGTAGAAATCACCCTGATCGGTCAGGAAGCACACGGCGGGGGGCAGGCCGTCCGCGCCGTCGGGGCCGCTGATGATCTTGAGATCGGCCGCGAACGCGACCACGCCGTCGCGCTTGGCGAAGCCGCGCAGCTCCATGACCTCTAGCTCGTACTCGCCCAGGGGCATCTTGTTGATGAAGGGGTGCCGGGCGGCACCGGGCAAGTCGGTGTCACCGACGCCCTTGAATTGACCGGGAATGAAAGCCATCTGTCTCACCTTGTCGCAATGTCGGCATAGCACAACTTTTGTGCGTTGCCCGTTGTCTGCTCAATCATGCGCGCACCAGATCGCGCGCGGTTCCATGCGTCTCTCATCGTCTCACAGTGCGTATAGACCTCTTCCACTACCTCCTCGGCTGTTTGTCCTGGGCGGTGCAGCCGCCCGATCTTCTGCTCCCAGACCGTCGCTGACGGCGGGCACTCGATAGTGCGCGAGCTTGACCACCTTTGCAAGTTCAAACCAGTCCCGTGCGACCGAACGCTCAACGCCAGCGGGCGATCAGTGCCGTGCGGCACGTCCTGCCCAGCCCGCACTACCTCAACGCCCAGATCCTCCAGCTTGTCCGCGATGGCCCGCGACTCGTACCACAGCAGCGCGCCGTTGCGCCCGCGCAGCCATTCGGCCGCGTCCCGCATCAGGAAGTCGCTAACCCACACGGCTACGGTCGGCGGGGGCTGGGGGCGGCGCTCGCGCTCCACCAGCCACGCGCGCCGGGCACGGCCTAGCTCGCTAGTGTCCGCTCCGCGTGCATCGCGGCGCGCCAGCTCCGCACCGACCAGCATGGGCGAGTCGTAGTGCTCGCGGCTGTTGGTGCGCAGCTCAGCGCGGAGCTGGCGGTGCCATTCGCGCCGGGCGTCCAGCCAAGGCTCATCGGGGCCATCCGGCCCCCATTCCCAGCGATACCAGAAGCCGCACGCCAGCTGTCGCCTTGCACGCGCCTCGGCTAGCTCGTCCTCATATACTTCATCGCCGTCAGGGCTACCCCCCGCCTCCACAACCGCCAGCTGCTCTAGGACGGCTGAGGGCAGCTCAGGTGACCGCAGCGTCCTGATCTGCAAACTGACGCCCAGCGCGCCGTCAGTGCTGGCGACCACGCCGGGGGCGCTGCGGAAACGCGCTTGAAACGCTAGGCGCGCCGTCTCGCGCATGGTTCGATGCGCTGGCGGCGGGGCGAACGCGGTCACCAGGGGCCGGATCACGCCCCAGGCGCTAGGGTCGGGTGCCTCTGCCGTGTCGTCCAGCCAGGAGCACCAGCCGCGCAGGACCGTGTTGTTGATCGGTAGCGGGGTGCGCGCGCCCAGCGCCACAGCTGCCAGGGTCGCGCCGTCGCGTAGCGTCCGGCTCAGCAGGGTGCCGGACGCTACGATGTAGCGCACGCCGTCTAGCTTGGCGTGGGCGCGTAGGAATCGCTTTGTGCGGGCCGCTTCCGGTCGCTTGAGCTTGTGGGCCTCGTCCAGCACGACCAGCGTTTGATTCGCGGGGTGTCCGATCCATTCAAGCAGCGCGGCGCTACTTTTGGGCTGGCTCAGCTCGCTGTAGCTGCGGACTGTGATGCTACCCGGCAGCCGCCAGTGAGCGGACAGCTCCAACACATTCTGGCGCGCCTGGGTGACAGCTCCAGCGGCCGTCATGTAGAGCACGCGGGTAATCGGGGCGCAGGCTGGCACGACTAGCCCGGTGTACTCGCGCCACACGTCGGCAGGGATGCTTAGCACCGTGGCGGCGAGCATGTTGGCTAGCGTTTTGCCATGCCCGACCCCAATGGGCAGCAGCGCGCCCTGGGCGTCCCGTACCGCGTGTAGAGCCGCGCTCTGGATCGGGCGTAGCTTCATGGTGCCGCCCGGCAGCCGTAGCAGGTCCGTCAGGTCCCGCCGCGTGTGATAGTCGACGCTGGGCAGCTCAACGATGCGGGTCACGTCGTCCACGCGCGGCGGGGCGCTCTGGTCCCGCGTGCTGTTGAGCGCGGCCACCCAATCGAGCTGAGCGGGGGCGGGGGCGCTGGTCATGCCTCGCAGGCGCGCCAGCAGCTCGTTGGGCTCGATGCTCACAGGTCGTCGGGCTCCACGTCCAGGGTGTTAACGCCACGCTGGGCGGCGCGCCCACGTCGCAGGCTGTGGGCCAGCTCCGCGTTGGTGGCCATCTCGCCCAGGCGCGCGGCGATGTTGTTCAGCTCTGACGCCCAGGCCAGATCGGCGGGGTCGAAGCGGTGGCCCACGTCCATTTCGTCCAGTAGCAGGCCCAGGCGCTCGGTCAGGTGATCATGGTCGCTGCTCATGCTGCCTCCGCTGCTGGCGCTCAAACAGTGCCTTCCGGCTCATCAGGACGTGATGCGGCCACGAGGGCAGCGGGTGGTAGGGCCACAGGCTTGGCGGCAGGCTGGTGGCGTCCAGCTCCCGCACCAGCTCGCGAACCTGCCCGGTGTGCTGGTCAGGACGCGGCATCGGCCCGCTCGCGCTCGGCCAGCTCCGCGCGCAGATCCTTGGCCAGCTGGCGCTCACACCGGATCTGCATGTCCCCGGCCGTCAACGTGGTGTTGATGCGCTGGCGGATCCCCTTGCCGCTGACCTCGGCGCGGGTGCGGACCCCCACCAAGATGATGGGGCGCTTGCCGCGCACCAGCATCCACAGCAGGCCGAGAACGGCCCTGAAAGTTAGCGGCCCGAAGGTCAGCTGGTGCGTCTGGGAGTGTGCTTGCTTCATGGTGTCGTCTCCAGCAGTCGAAGGGTGATCGGCCCGGCCCGCAGGGGGCACTCGGGCGGCGGGGTGCCCCCGTCAGCATCGCGCCCGTCCAGCGTGCAGGTTGACCCCTGCACCATCGGGTGATCGTTGTAGGCAGCGCACGGGCAGTCGTCGCAGCTGGTCACCGGCTTGACGCGCCCCCCGCGCCCGTAGGTGGCCTGCCTCGCTCACGGCCGCATCACCATCGCGCAGAAGCGGGCGAGCACGCCCAGGTAGTCACGCGCGCCGGGCATGCTCAGGTCACAGACCACCAGGGGCGGCAGCGTGATCGCGTCCGTCTCCAGCCCCATGCGGAGCTTGGCGGCGGCCATACAGTAGCCGCTGATCTGGTAGTCCTTCACCAGCCCGACGTAGGGCGCGCCCCCATTCTCCGCGCAGACCTCGCGCTCCAGCGGCTCCACCAGCTGCGCCAGCGGGGTGAACGGCACCGACTCGGACGGCACGCAGCCGACCAGCACCAGCGTGCGCGCGTTGATCCAATCGGTCACAGCCGCGTTGACGGCGCGCGCGCCCTTGGTGGGGTCGTACTTGGTCAGCGCGGCCACGCCAGGGCTGACTGCGGTCATGGGCGGGCGCTCGGTCAAAGTGCAAGCCGCGCCCTCGGCGACGGGGTGGGGTGTGTCGCCGGGGGCGGGCTCGCTGGCCCCCACCTCCACCGTGGGCGCGGTGGCGTTGTTGGTGGGGGCCGTGTCGGATGGTGGCACGGCGGGGCCACGCTGCGCCAGCTGGACGCACAGGGCCAGCACGTCGGCCTTGGCGTTGGCGGCGCTGGTGATGCCCTTGCCGTAGGGCTCGGGCTCGCCCACGGCCGTCAGCAGCCACGCGCGGGCCTCGATGGCGTCGGCCTTGCGCAGCGTGCTCACCAGCTCGCCGGGCTGGGCGGGGCAGTTGCTCGGCAGGCGCATGGCGCGGGTCTTGACGACCACGGGCACAACCTCGTCGGCGGGCACGCCGTCGGGCGGGTTGATGCCGTCGCGCAGCGGGTCGTGCATGGTGCTGGGCGGGCTGGGCGCATCCTCGCCCGGCCGCACCAACTCGGTCAGGTAGGCCACGACGCCGGTATCCAGCTCGGCCGCGTCGTCACCCACTAGGGCCTTGATCGCGGTGATGCTGTCGCCCAGCTGGACAAGGTGCCCGACCTGCCAGCCGTGCGCGGGCGGCTCGGCCTGGGCGGGCTCGACCACGGGCGGCTCGACCACGGGCGGCTCGGCCTGGGCCGTCTTGGTGCTGTTGAGCCCCGCCAGGAATGCGCTGGTGCTGGGCTCGGGCTGGGTGGCGGGCTTGGTCTTGTTCAGCAGGGCCAGAAGGGGATTCATGGGCGTATCCTTTGCGGTAGTCGTCGGTTGGCCGAAGCGGGGGCCGTTGATCTGCATGCCAGCGGTCAGGCAGCGGCGGAAGAACGGGCATCGCTTGCCGTAGTCGTTGCAGGCGTCGGGGTTGTGTGGGATGGCGCGGGCGTCGTTGATCTGGGCCAGCTGGACCTGCTGGTCCACGTCGGCGCGGAACAGATCCAAGCCACGGTCCAGCTCCGCACGGTTAAACGTGTGCTCCACCGTCCGCGTCTTGGGCCGGGCCTCGCGGGTGGCGTAGATCAGCCGGAACGACACAGGCAGCGTGAAGCCCAGGTGCGTCACAGCTACGTCGCTGTAGAGCACGGCCTGGACGTTGTAGGGCAGCTCATCATCGGACGGCGCGTACCGTAGATTGCTCGTGGTCTTCCAGTCCGTGATCCGGTTGGCGTCACGCTCCACCAAGTCGATCACGCCAGCCACGTTGACGGGGTAGCCGGTCGGCTGGGCGGTAAATTTCAGCTCCAGATCGGCGGGGTCGAAGCGGTGGCCCAGCACCCCCGCCTCTTCCATCAGCGCCAGCGCACAGGCGTCCGTGGTCGGCTTGCCCTTGCCCAGCGCGTCCTCTGTCACCTTGTGGATGCGCTGCCCCTCCTGGGCGGCGCGCCCAGCCGGGTCGGGCAGGCCCTTGATCTTCTGCCACCACCAGCGGCGCGCGCAGCGGCGCACCGTCTTGATCTGGCTTGGGCTGGTTCGCTTCCAGGCCATTAGCGCCACCCCTCCCAGCAGGCGAACACGGTGCCGCCCGGCGTAACTCCAGCGTTGATCACAGGCACCCCCATTGGTACGCGCACCCGCCCAGGCCCGCGTCCAGTCTTGCAGATCACCACGCGCTCAGGTGTCGCGCTGGCCTCGGCATACTCGCAGGCTGCGGCGGCCATCGCAAGCAAGACGATCAAGGTGTAGCGGCCCATCATGTGCTGCTCAACCTGTAGGTGCTCACGCGGCGACGGTCGGACCCAGGCGCACGCACGCGCTCCGCTTTGACGATCAGCTGGCGCTGCTCGCAAGCTGCGAGCAAGGTGTTAGCTGCCCCGGAGCCCATGAGGCCGGTAGCACTCAAATCCACCACGTTGGCCGAAGCACGGTCAGCGACGAACGGACGCGCAGCCAGCCGCGCGCCGCTAAGGGCTAGGTCCTGAATGTAGATCAGCCGCGCGCGTGTGACCGGCCTGGGGCTCTTGGGTAGGGCAACAACCCAGGTGGACAGCAGGCCGTCAGGCGCGCGTTCAGGCGCTGGCGCTGGCGCTGGCGCTGGCGCTGGCGCTGCGCTGTAGAGCAAGGGCATCCGGCGCAGCAAGCGCATGGCGTCCACGTCGGCCATCTTCGCGCGGACCTGGGACTCCGCGTCTGCGACCCATGCGTCTACGCCCACATCCTCCAGCTCGGTCAACCTGTTGACTACGGCAGTAAGGGCGTCTTCCAGCCTGTCGCGCTCATCGCGGAGCTTGTAGACAAGCGCGTGATAGTCGCCCGCGCCAGCGTCGATCATGGCTGCAAGTTGGCTTGAAATGATCACGGTAGCAAGTCCTCCAGCGCCGTCAGCGCATCGACCAGCCGCGCCGTGTGCCCCACCAGATCGTTGGGCGCGCAGCCCAGCAGGGTCGCGGCCTTGCTTTGCTCCAGCACAACCTGATCCACAGCGTCGACCGGCAGATCCGACCGGCTCACATCCAGCATGACGGCCAGCGCGTCAACGTGCGCGAGCACCCCGCGCAGCGTCTCCAGCACGTCCATAGGATCGCCCAGCAGGTCAACCACCTTGGGCCAGACCTCGATGATCTCGGCGTCCAGCTCCGCACCTTCAAACACGGCCGCGATCAAGTCGGCCTCCCAGGTCGGCCCCGGCACCACGTTGTAGACGCTTTCCATCTTGCGGCTCAGCTCGGCCTGGGCCTCCAACTGCTCGGCCACGTCGCCCAGCTCAAGGAGCTGGCCAGCCGCATCCTGCAGGCCGTTGGCGTCGTACTCGCGCGCCGTGGTCCGCAGCCAGTCGCTCAGCCCGTCAAACTCACCAAGTAGCAGGCTCATCACCACCACCCCCTCATCAAGTAGTCAGCCGCCTCCGGCATACCAGCGTCAGCCACCGCGCGCGGCGACGTGTTGGCCGCGCCCGCATCCAGCAAGGCCTGCAGAGCCTTCACGCGCTGGGCACGGTTGGCCCTATGGGCCGCACAGCAGGTGTAGGCAGCGGTTGCGAAGCTGTGCGGTGTGCAGCTCGGGATGAGCGGCACAGCCAGCACAAGGCGTGTGGCCTCGGCCTGCAGACTCACGGCAACACCCCATCTTGCTCAACCACCGTGAAGCCCTCGGCAGGCACCAACACGGCCACCACCTGCAGCGTCACCATTCCCAGCAGCGGCTCGGCATCGCACTCGTGACAGTAGCCGTGCAGCTTGAACGGGCCGGACGGGTACGTCGTGGGGTAGTCGCGGCCCCAGTTCTGCTCAATGTCGGCCCCACACTCGCACTTCAGCTTAATGCCGGTCCCGGGCACATATGCCCGCTTGACAGGTGCCATATCGCCGCGCGGCCACAGCTTGATCTCGCGCCCCATCAGTCTTCCCCCACCATGTACGCAACGCCAGTCTTGAAGCCGTCAGGCCCGCTGATGCCGCTCGGTGCCCAGCCTGGGCCCTCGATGAAGCGCAACCACTGCGCCGCGCTCTGCTGGTAGAGCCGGCTTCGGTAGTTGGCTCCCAGCCAGTCCGCCAGCTCTCGCGGCGTCTCAAAGGTGGGGGACTGCGGCGAGCCCTCGCTGACCGTCTCCCAGAGCTGGTACGCGGGGCCCTCGGGGATCGGGGTCTCCACCCAGGCCTCATAGGCCTCGACGTGCGCAGGGTCGATGCCGTGCCCATCGCAGACCTCGCAGCACGCCCAGTCTTCAGGCAGCCCAGCAGCGGCCAGCACGCGCGTCGTAGCCGCCCAGCGGTCGCTGCCGTCGTGACCCATGCCCGGCATGGCCGCCCCCCGACCAGCCAGCCCCGCGCCCAGCTCCAGCAGCTTGGCCGGCGGCGCGCCTCGCGGCACCGGCACGCTGTCCCAGTAGGGGTGCCGCCGCTGGTCGCGACTGGGCCTGTGCATGGCAGGCAGCAGCAGCATCTCCACCATCCCGCGCAACCACTGCAGCGGCAGGCTGGTGCCGTGGTCGCAGCCCTCGGCCGGGCACGGCACATAGTGCGGGTTTGTGAAGCCGCCCCACACCTTGTCGATTGGCCAGTCGAAGCCGGCCGGCACTCGCTTGATCTCGCGTCCCACCTCGTCACCCCTATGCGCCCACCCAGGCGCGCAAGCAGCCACTAAGCTGCGTTTAGTGGTCCCCCCCGGCATCGAACCGGGGCCCCCTCGCCGCTCCGAAAGGAGCTAAGGCGCGGCTTGGGGGGTCCGAACAGGACCGCAGCCAGCCCCGAAGGGCTGGTGTGGGTTAGGCGGCCTTGGCGCGCATCCCGCGCTTCACCAGCTCGCGGTTGTTGACCGCCTCGCGCCACCACACGTTGTCCGCCAGCGGCAGGACCTCCAGCGGCTCAAGCCGGTACTCACGGGCGCGAACGTCACCCCGCAGACGGAACTCAGCCAAGCGCCGTTCGTGTTCGCGATGCCCGTCGGCTGAGCAGGCCCGCCAACACGCCTAGAATCGTCGAGGGCGGGCGTTCTGCCCTCGACGTGCGTGGTAGGTCATCTCAGGACGAGCCACGCGCCTAGCGCCACGCAGGCGCAAGCCACGCAGGCGAGCGCGACGTTCCAAGCGAACCGCAGCGCCGCCAGCACCATCGACAGCGCGACGACGCCGAGCGCCCTAGTCAAGACACCTCCGTTGTGAAGAGTTGAATCCAGACCCCATCCGACTCATAGCCGCACGGTCCTGCGTCTCGCGGTGAGAAGTCCGCGCCATCACGCGCTGACGTCCAGCCGCGTTCGTATCCTCGCTCCAGTGACGCGAAGGTGCCGCGAATCTTTCGCGCGGCATCCAGCCTGATAAACATCGCGAGGCGCTCGGCCTCGCGCGACACGCAACGATTACGACCCGCCAGAACTTCCGAGACGGCAAGATAAGCGCCGAGCCCGCTGGCGCTCATCACTTCGACACCATCGCGCGCGCCGCCTCGACGCCCGCCAGCGCCCGCGCCGCCATCGAGCGAATACCGACCCACTCGCTCGCCGCGTCGTCGAGCGCGACCTGCTCGGCGTCGTCGGCAGCGGCGAGCACGTCGGCGGCGGCGAGGGCGAGCCCGGTCGACGTCCAGCGCGTCACGGGCAGCACGTCGGTCAGCGTCGTGCCCTGCCCGTCTCGGGTGTTGCGGTCCAGCCCCCACACCAGCTCAACGAACCGGCCCGAGGCAGCCGCGTTCCGCATGTTGTCGACCACCTGCACAGGGGGCAGATCCAGAGCCCACACGGTCAGCGCGCCATCCTCATCCAGCCCCAAGGCCTGATGGGGGTAGATGCCCCCCGTCTCGGTGCTGATGGCGCGCGAGATCATGCGCTCGTACTCTTCCAACAGGTTCATGCCTTGCTCCTTAGTTGTGGGCTCCTGCGTCCCCCACTGCCACACCAACGCGGAGCTGGCGGGCAGTAGGGCGCTCAGGCGGCCTGGGCCATCAAGAACGTGTGCGCGCGGGCGTAGCGGCCCATGCTCATCGCCCCCTGCTTGAGCCCCTGCGTGATGGCGTTGTAAAGCCCCATGCCGTTGCGCGTGGCGTGCTCCTCGATCACCGGCTCACGCCAGTGGCGCACAGCCTCGTTGGCCTGCGTCGGGGTGAGCACCTGATGGCCCAGCATGCGACCCAGCACCCCGTAGCCGTCGTCCAGCGCGCAGGGCTTGTCGTGGAGCTTGGTGAAGTCCGCGTCCAGCATCTTGGCCTCCTCGCGGCTCTTGCCGATGGCCGTCTGCACCATGCCGGCGAAGTCCAGCAGCGGGTTGACCCCCGTGTGCTTGCGCATGAAGGTCGCGTCACGGCCGCTGAAGCACATGTTGCTGCAGACCATCACGCTTTGCCCCGTCGCGATCCCCATGCTGGTCGTCTTGTCGTAGCTGTTGCGGAACCCGATGGTCAGGTTGCGCTCATCGTTCCAGCGCGCATTGATCACGCCGAACATTTGCTGACCCTTGCGGGTCACGATCACCTGGGCCTCGCCCAGCAGATCCAGACCCAGCCGGTTGGCCGTGCTGCTCACGACCTCGCAGACCTCACTGTGAGAGACGGGCGTGTAGCTCCGCGTCCGTCTGGGGGGCTGATACATCGCCAATTCGTTGACGCTCACCATCCGGTCGTCTTGGGTGGCGCTCTGCATGATGGGTGCTACCATCATCGTTGCTCCTTTGTGCCCCGTTAGCGGGGCGGCCCCGGCCACCATCGGCCGGTGAGAAGGACATTAGGCGAGCTTGACCAGATACGCAATAGCAAATCGTGTGTGTGAGGTAAGAAAGTCACGACGCGCTTTACTTGGGTAGGTTTGCGCCATAGTGTCGGGGTCAACCAAGGAGGTACACCGTGACGATCAAGGGCTATATGGAGGACCACCAGCTCACCCAGGCGCAGCTTGCGGAGCTGGCGGGGGTGACGCGCAAAACCGCGTGGAGCTGGTGCAACGGGGGCGACGTGCAGGTGGACAAGTGGGAGGCGCTGGAGGCTCTGGGCATCACCGAGTTTGATCGCGTCTACTCCGCGCGCGTGCGCGTGCCTGCGGGCGTGAGCAAAGCTGTGGCGCGCAGCCTGACCAGCCGCCTGGGCCTGGGCATTGAGGTGAGCCTGTGACGGTGCCCATCGTAGTGTGGCCCGTTCGCAACGTGCTGGGCTGGAGTGAGGACGACCCCAGCGGCCCCGCGTTCCCCGTGGTCGACGCCAGCACGGCCATGCGCCGCCCCTACGCCACCGACGCGCACTTTGTGCCCTACCACCTGACGGGTGAGGACCGCTGCCCCCGGTTGCTCAAGGACACGCCCGCTGACTACCCCATCGCGTTCAGCCTGATCCCGCTCGACTGTGAGCCCGAGGGCCACAAGCCCGACGACGCATGGCACGAGCTGGCCCAGGGCGCGGCGCGTGAGCTGGGCTGGGCCTACTACCGGACGCGGGGCGGCTGCCGCATCCTGTTCGCCTTGGCCACGCCCACCGACCGGGCGGGCTTCTGCACCATCCAGAAGCGGGCCGCGCTCGCGCTGGGGGAGCTGGGCGTCCGCGTTGACCCCGCCACCCTGGACCAGTGGGGCCGCTGCTACCGCCTGCCCTTCGTCAACCGCGATGGCGTGCCCCAGCGCCTACCTGCCCACGGCCTGGGCCAGCTGCCGCTGGTGGACGTGGACACGCTGCCCAGCTTGATCGGCGTCGACCCCAGCCGCTTCGGTGGCGTAGCCGCTGCGGAGCTGGGCTGGCGCAACATGGGCAACGTGGGCGAGGGGGGGCGTAACGGCTTCTTGATGCGCGCAGCTGGCGGCCTGCGGCGGGCTGGCCTGGGCGGCGCGGCGCTGCTGGAGGAATTGGCCAACGTCAATGAGTCGCGCTGTAACCCGCCCCTGCCCATGCGTGAGGTCGCCGCGCTCGCGCGGTCAGCTGAGCGGTACGAGCCCGGCGCGGCTCTGGCGCGCCAGCTGGACCAGATGGATGCTGACGCCGTAGAGGACAGTCAGCCGCTCGCCCTGGGCAGCGAGGTAGAGGTAGCCCGGCGCGTGCTGGACGAGTTCACGTCTGACACCATCGGGGACCAGGGCATGCTCTGGGTCTACAACGCGGAGCTGGGCGTCTGGGAGTCGCACGACGGTACAGAGCTGGCCCGGCGCGCTGACCGCTTCGACGGCATGCCCATCGCCGCCGGCAACGACCGAGACGGCAACCCGCAATTCAGGCCGCTCAAGGTGTCGGCCAAGTTCAGCGAGGGCGCGGCCAAGGTCGCCCTGCGCCGCTACCGCATGCAACGCTATTTCGACCACGAGGCCCCGGGGGTCGCCTTCGCCAACGGCTTCTATGACCCACACAAGGGCGAGCTGGTGCCCCACTGCCCCGACCACCGGGCGCGCATGGCCGTCCCCTTCGACTACACGCCCAACGCTGAGCCCAAGGCGTTCATCGCCTTCCTGCGCGGCGTCTGGCGCGACCAGCCCGACGCTAGCCAGCTCTGCGAGCTGGTGCGCCAGATCATCGGCGTGATGGCCTGCGGCGCGGCCACCAGCATTCAAAAGGCGTTCATCCTCCTGGGCAGCGGGTCCAACGGCAAGAGCGTGCTGCTGGACGTGATCCGGTCCCTCTTCCCCCCCGAGGCATGCACGGCCATCAGCCCCCAGGAGTGGGGCGACGAGTACCGGCGCGCGCGCTTGTCCAGCTCCCGCATCAACTTGGTGTCGGAGCTGCCCGAGGTGGAGCTGCTGAGCAGCGAGAAGGTCAAGGGCATCATCAGCGGGGACGTGACCGAGGGCCGCGCCATCTACTCCGCGCCCTACGACTACACGCCCAAGGCGGGCCATGTGTTCGCCGCCAACAGCCTGCCCGGCGTGCGGGACCATAGTCACGGCTTCTGGCGGCGCTGGGGCATCATCCCCTTCACCCGAACCTTCGCTGTCCATGAGCAGGACCGGGGGCTCACCAAGCGCCTTGTGGAGACGCAGCGGGGCCTCATCCTGAGCTGGGCGGTGGATGCTGTGGCCGGGGTGCTGGACGGCGGCTACATCGACCCCCCCAGCTGCCAGGAGGCCCTGCGCCGCTGGCAGTCGTCCGCTGACCAGATCGCGTGCTTCTTGGGTGAGGCTGAGAACATCAACGGGCAGGACCATCAAGCGTCCATGCTCTACCAGCAATATGTGAATTGGGCGCGCCAGAATGGCCACAAGCAGCTCAGCAATCGCATCTTTGGCGAGCGCCTGAACAGCCGGCGGGACGTGAATCGCGTAAAACGGCGCGCTGGGTGGTTCTACCTGATCGGTTAGGTGACTAGTTGTGCCGGGTGCCCAGCGCGTGTAAACCAGCGTTAAGATAGGGGAAAGACCAGTATGTGCCGGGTGACGGGTCAAGGGCTCCAGCTTCTACTACAGGCGCACCAGCATCTAGGTCCCTGGGGTTGACCCGTCACCCGTCACCTTTGCTGTAAACCCAGCAGCCGTAAGGGTTATCGCGTGACGGGTACTCGGCACGTCCCGGCACAGGGGGCAAATCGCGGCTGCAAACAGTTGTTATTACTACGTTTTTTTAGGTGACGGGTCGTTTTTTCATGCCAAGTGAGCATAGTGAGCAGGTGGAGCTGGTGAGGCGGCTGCGGCGGGCGGGGATCTGCTTTGCGGCGGTGCCGAATGGGGCTAACTTGAGAGGGGGTCGGCGAGCTGGTGCGGCGCTCAAGCGCGAGGGTATGGAGCCGGGGGTGCCTGACCTGCTGATCTTCGATGCGCCTAACCAGCTTCGCCCACAGACGCAGCTGGAGCGCGATATGGTGGTTCGGCTGCTGAGCCTGAGCCCTGACGCGCTGGCGCGTGTGCTCGCCTTGGTGCAGCGCGGGGGATCGGCTATCGAGCTAAAGCGGGTGGGGGGCGGCCAGCTGTCCGCGCATCAGCGGGCCTGGGGTGACAAGCTGCGTGCGCGGGGCTGGCGCTGGGCGTGCGTGCACGGTTGGCGCGCGGCGCTTGACCAGTTAGCCGCCTGGGGTTACGGTGGCCTGGATTGATGCGCGGGTGTGACCCGCTGGGGAGATGATGATGCGGTCCTTTCTGGTCGGGGTGCTGCTTGTGCTCTGCCTGCCGCTCGGCGGCGCGACGATGTGCGACACCGACTCTGACGTGCCGATGCCGTGCGCGCAGGCTGATGGCGGCGTCTGCCCCTCACCGTGGTACGTCAACCGCGCGTTCGGCGTGGTCCGCAACGGCGACAACAAGCCCATCCTCGCGCTGAACGTCTACTGGCAGAACGAGCCCGCAGGCGCGGCGCTCACCGTGAACGGTGTTGTGCTTCAGTGCCAGTTCACGCCGGGATCGCGCTCGTTCCCCTGCGCGGGCGGGACGTGGACCGTCACTGTCGAGGCGGCTGACGAGATCGTGGTCAAATTCCATCCCTACTCGGGCACGCCCGGCAACGGGACCGCGCTCTACTACAAATTCAGCGGCGACTCGTCCATCCCGGCCGGGCTCAAGCAGCCGAGCCAAATCGGGACCCTCGGCGAGTACGACTGGCGCGATCAGCGCACGGGAACCCGCCGCGACCATCACGCTGACGTCTACTGGCGTGCCCGATGAGCAATACCGCATTCATCGACGGGCCGGGTGGGCCGAGCGACCGACCCAGGCGCATCACGATCACCGACCTGCGACACACGGCCGATGAGCTGCTGCCCACCGATGAGCTGGTGCCCATGCGAGGCTACAGCTCGCTGCTCGCGGTGTTCGCTGACGACGGGCGCAACGTGGCGCGTGGCTGGGTAAGCAAAGAGGACCTGAGCGCGTGGCGGGCGAGCCAGTGAGCACTGAGGACGATCAGCGAGCCACGGCCGAGGTGCGGCGCGAGGTGGACGCTGCCAACAACCTGCTGGGCAACGGCTGCGACAACGCGGTCAAACTGCTGGCGCGCTTGTTCGATGTGCGTAGCAGCATGGAGAAAGCGGCCTTGTACGGCGACACGGTGGACCCTGTGGTGGTCGACTGCGCGAATACCGTGTGCGTGGATCTCAAGACGCGCGCCGACAAGCTGCGGGGCGGCTGATGTGGTGGCTGACCAAGCCGTGCGTGGTCGCGCTGCTGGCGCTGGCGGGCGAGCACGCCACCGACCTGCCTGCGCGTGCGCTGGTGTGCGTGGACGTGACGGCGCAGGCTGTGGCGCACGGGGTTGACCCTGGGCTGGCCGTCTCGCTTGCCTTTCACGAGTCGCGGCTGGACGCTGGCGCGGTCAGCTCCGCGCAGGCTGTGGGGCCGATGCAGGTGATCCCGCGCTGGTGGTGCCCTGAGCGCGTGCTAGAGGGCTGTGACTTGGTAGCGGCAGGGGTTGGGGCGCTGGCGGCGCTGACGGGCCGCTACGGTGCCCTGGAGGGCATCGCGAGGTACAACGCAGGTAACAGGCCGGGGCCGCTGGCCTGGGCCTATGCTGAGAGGGTCGTGGGGTGGATGTAGGGCATAGCGGTGGGGGTATGTGCGGCGCGCCGGACGGGGGTAACCCCCGGTGCCCAGGCTGCCGTGACAAGCTGCGAGAGCGGGGCCGTAGCCCCGCGCCGATGGCGTGCCCCGAGTGCGATGGCCTGGGCGCTTGTAGCGTGTGCGGGCCTGACGGCGTGTTGTGGGGCTGGGTCAGCTTGCCTGAGCGCCCCCCCAAGAGCGGGGGGGAGGCGGTGACACCGCACCTGTTGCGCCACCTGCACGACCGGGGCGCTATCAACACCGCTGCGCTGGTGCGGGCGCGTGACGCCTTCGGCCGGGACAAGTACGGCACCCAGCTCCGCGCAGACAACGGCCGCGACCCGGTGGTTGACGCTGAGCAGGAGCTAGGCGATCTGCTGATGTACTTGCAGCAGGCCGAGCTGGAGGGGCGCGGCACGGCGGATTTGGTGGAGCCCATCCTGCTGGCGCTGGAGATGGCGCTGGGTCGTCCGCTTGACCCGCTGGTGGCGGCGCTGGACCGCTGCGCTAAGCTGCTGCGCGGGGTGGGCGTGGACAGCGTGGTCGGCACGCTCAAGGTGTGGCGGGGGCTGTTGGCCCGTGACTGAGCCCGCAGTCGGGAGCTACTGGCAGCCCGTGGACGGGCCGGGGCGCGTAGTGGTGGCCGTGGAGCCGGGCCGCGTGCGGTGGGTGCGCCCTGGGCAGAGCGGTGGGCGCTGGGTGAGCCTGGACGGCTGGGGGCGCTGGTGCCGTGTCAACAAACCTGCTATGTTGCCTGAGCTTCCGGCAGACAACCCACCGCAATCACTCAAGAAAAAGAGCAAGCGTGCCCCCCCTCCTACGGAGGGGCCTGTGCTGCGTGAAATGGAGCTGGGGGGGCCGTGGTCGGGGATCATGGTGCCTGTGGAGCTGCCTGCGCGCGGTGCCCGCGTTGGCACGGTCTGGCACGAATGGGGCCGCGTGGTCAGCGAGGCGCGCGGGCGTGGGCTGACGCTGGGCGAGATCGCGAAGGCGACGGGGCTACCGCTACACACGACCCAGGCGCTCAACAAAGAGACGCGGGGGCGTTACGACGCGCTGACGCCTGCCATCGTGGCCACCCGGCGCGAGCGCCTGTGGTGGGATGCTCACCGGGTACAGGTGGAGGCGCTGCGGCGGCTTGAGGGTGTCGATGAGGCGCGGGACGCTTCGGCGTTGCTCAAGGTGGCTATCGAGGCCCAGAAGCGGCAAGCGGCCTTGATCGGTGCGGATATGGGGGCCGAGGCGGCTGGGGCGCAGACCACGATCAACGTGGCCCAGGTGGCCGTGGTGGACCCTGTGGCGCTGGCGGCTAAGCAGTTCGGCGTGGACGTGTCCCAGCTCGCGGAGCTGGGCGATGGATTGGCGGGCGCGCTGACGGTGCAGGCCCGCGTGGAGCTGGAGGCTGATGATGAGTGAAGTGATCACCATCGGGGACCGGGCGGCTGTGGTGCATGCTGATTGCAAGGACTACCTGCAACTGCTGCCCGACGCGAGCGTTGACGCCATCGTCACCGACCCGCCGTATGGGCTGGGCGACACGAGCCCGGCGAAGGTCGCGGCGTGCCTGCGGGCGTGGCTCGACGGCGACGAGCACGAGGCGGCCGGTGGTGGATTCATGGGCCGCGCGTGGGATTCGTGGGTGCCGGGTCCGCGCGTGTGGCGTGAGTGCCTGCGCGTGCTCAAGCCCGGTGGCCACCTACTCGCGTTCGCCGGGTCGCGCACCGTTGACCTGATGGGCATGGCGCTGCGGCTGGCAGGCTTCGAGGTACGCGACTCGCTCCAGTGGCTTTACGGAACCGGGTTCCCGAAGTCGCTGGACGTGTCGAAGGCGATTGACGCGCGACCGGGTGTCGTGGCGCATGACAGGTTCGCCGCAGAGCTTGCGGCGGCCCGCGCATCGGCTGGAATGTCTAGAGCCGACGTGAGCGAGCAGGTAGTGGGTACGCGCTCTGGCGCGTGCTGGAATTGGGAACACCATCAGTTCCCGGCGGCCCGGCACTGGCCAGCACTGGCTCGCGCGTTGCCTGCACTGTCCGAAGCGTGGCAACCACTCCTTGCGGCGGCCGACCGCGCCAAAGTCGGCTCGCACGTTAGGGATATGGGCGGTTTTGCGGGGAGCCGCCTCGGTGCGATCGGCGGCGATATCACCGCGCCCGCAACCGACGCCGCGCGCCAGTGGGACGGCTGGGGCACCGCGCTCAAGCCTGCCGCCGAGCCCATCCTGCTCTGCCGCAAGCCGCTGAGCGGCACCGTCGCTGCGAACGTGCTGGAGCATGGGGTCGGCGGCCTGAACGTGGACGGGTGTAGGGTAGCTACGACCAGGGACGACGCCGCCCAGATGGAGCGTTGCAATACGCCGGGCTCTGGGCAGCTCACACGGGGGCGCTGGCCCCCGAACGTCCTGCTCGCCCACCCCCCCGGCTGCGACGGCGACAACAACGGCGCGGGCTGTGTCGAGGGCTGCGCAGTCGGCACGCTGGGCGAGCAGAGCGGTGGAGGTAAAAGGGCTGCGACGGCAGGTGCGACAGGTGGCCTGGGCGACACCGGCACGGCGGCGCGGTTCTTTCCGTCTTTCAGGTTCAGATACGTCCCGAAGCCGCGCCGCGCCGAACGCGAGGCGGGGCTGGTTGCGCCAGATGGGCAGAAGCGCGCCAACACACACCCCACGGTCAAACCCGTTGACCTGATGCGGTGGCTGGTGCGGTTAGTGACCCCACGGGGCGGCGTGGTGTTGGACCCGTTCACAGGCAGCGGGACAACGGGTGTTGCGGCTGTTCGCGAAGGTGTGTTTTTCATGGGCATTGAGCGTGATCCTGAGAGTGTGAGAATCGCAGTAGGGCGTATCAAGCACGTGGAGCTGGAGGCTGACGATGAGGATTAAAGCGGCTGGCGTGGTGGTGCTGGCCCTGGGCTTGGCGCTGGCGCAGCTGGCGTGGAACGTGGTGTTGGCCCTGCTGGCCCTGGGCTGCGCCGGGCTGACCGTGTGGATGGTGGCGCGATGAGCGAGGGCATCGAGCTACAGCCGCTCACAACGGGGTTAGCCTGGACGACCCCAGGCGGCAAGCTGCTACAGGTGGCGACGGACGCGGGGACGGCGCATAGCCTGTGGGAGCTGCTGAAGGCGTGCGGGGCTGTGGACCTGGGCAAGCCGTCGCAGACCTTCGCCCCCCAGGTGTGCGTGGTGGTGGACGCTGACGGGCAGCCGTCGGTGGTGGAGGGGGTGCGGCCAGCGTTCCCGGTGTGGTCGGCGTGACGACCCTGGACGGCGTGGTGGACACCAGCGGCATGGACGAGCCGTGGCAGGCTGTGCGGGTCGCTCTGCGGCGCGCGAGGGTCGCGGCCCGGGTCGAAGACCACGCGGAGCTGGTGAGGTGTGTGGGGTCGCTGGAGCGCGCCACCCGCAAGCTGGTGGGGTCGGCGAATGGCGCGGGCGGTGTGGCCTGCGAGGCGCTGGGCCTAATCGACTAGCGACTAGATGAGGGCTAGCTGGACGGCGGCGCTGAGCGGCTGAACGGATTGAGCGGGAGCAACTGACGAGACTGAAGGAGAAATACGGGTGAAGAAATACACGCACATCGGGAGCCTCTCCCAGGTGTTCAAGTGGGCAGCCCCCAGGGGCATCGGGAAGGTGTCCTTCCGGGGGACAGTGAAGCTCCACGGGACCAACGGAGGAGTCCACGTCACCCCCGAGGGGGTCGTCACCGCCCAGTCCCGGAACCGCCCCCTCGTCGTGGGGGACGACAACCTTGGCTTTGCGTCCTTCGTGGACAAGAACGCGGACTTCTTCCGGGACGTTGCGCGGGGGCAGGACATCACCTACTTCGGGGAGTGGTGTGGCCCTGGTATCCAGAAGGGGTGCGCGATCCACAAGCTCCCCTCCCGCCAATTCGTGGTGTTCACGGCATGGAAGGAGGAGGCGGGGTACATCCCGATGTGCGGGGTAGACCCCCAGTGGTCGGCCCCGGTCTACCTCGCCCAGCCCGCAGGCTACCTGGAGATCGACTTCCAGGACCCCGCCAGCGTGAAGAAGGCTGCGGAGGAGGCCACGCTCCTGACCGAGAGGGTGGAGTTCCAGTGCCCCTGGGCTGCCCAGTGGGACCTCACGGGCATCGGGGAGGGGGTCGTCTGGGTCCCTCTGGGCGGTAACCCCCCCGAACTCTACTTCAAGAGCAAGGGGGAGAAACACCGCGCCACGAAGCCCAAGGAGAAGGGCGAGCGCTCGACCCCCGAGGTCCTGGAGAACGTCCTGACCTTCCTCAACTTCGCGGTCACCCCCCACCGGCTGGCCCAGGGGGTGGAGTACGTCGAGGAGATGGGCTACCCCCTCGATATGACCTCCACCTCCCACTTCCTCCGCTGGTTCGCGGGGGACGTTGAGCGGGAGTGCACGGACAACATCGAGGCGTCTGGACTCACCTGGAAGCTACTGGTGAAGGGGGTCAACGGACGCGCCCTGACCTACTGGAAAGACGCCGTGAAACAGGCCAGCCTCGTGCTCCCCACCGACACCGGCAGCCCGAGCCCTATGCAACAGGAAAAGTGATCAAGGGCGAAGATAGCCGCGAACCAGCGTACCTAGCGGGGTTCGCGCTAAGCGGACACTAAGCGGGCAGCTAACAGGACAGCTGCGCGCTTGACCCCAGGTGGCCCGCGCGGCACGGTCGGCGCTGGACGTGGAGGTGGGTTATGCGTTGTGGGGAGCTGTGCCGAGCGCCAGCGAAGATGGGGACGGGGGCACGGGACTACTGCGAGCGGTGCCCCGACCTACCCGACGGCATGACCTACGGCGCAGCCAACGCGCTGCGCGACTGGCCTGGGGGCGGTGCTGAGCCTTGGGCGCTGCGCGACGGCCCGAGGACGCAGGAGCCGCGCCTGTACCGCACGACGCTGGTGGGGCTGGTCAAGCGGCGCTGGGCGCGCCGGGTGATGCTGGGGCCTGGGCGACCGGGTGGGGTGCTGACGGCGGCGGGGCTAGCTGCGCGGGCGCTTGTGGTGGAGCTGGAGCCGTGATCGGTGACGCGGTGGTGCTGGGCCTATTGCTGACCCTAGGCGCGCTGGACGCGCTGGCAGCTGGCCTAGAGCGCGCTTGTGGCGCGTGCCGCTCTGGTGGATGCGATGCCTGACGGTCTGCAAGACCTCGCCCGCCGCGCGCTCGCGTGCCCCAGTTGGAGGCTACTGTCGGGGATGGCCGACACGCGGGGTCGCCGCGTCGAGTGGGCGCGTGACGGCGAGGTCAAGTGGTGGGGCGTCGATGCCGTTGAGCGCGGTTTCTGGAACCAACCAGACTTCACCGACCCGCTCACCGTGCTCGGTGTGCTCGTGCTGGTGCGGGAGGCGTTCTCCAATCAGACGCTCACTCCGATGCGATCACTGTCGGGGTACTGGTTCTGGAGTCGGGGCACCGCGAGCGGCGAGTTCAAGAGCGAGCTAGACGCCTTGATCGCAGGCCTCGAAGCCGCGCCGGTGCCGTCGTGATCGGCAACGCGGTGGTGCTGGGCCTATTGCTGACCCTGGGCGCGCTGGACGCGCTGGCAGCTGGCCTAGAGCGCGCTTGTGGCGAGCCTGCCCGACGTGCCTGGGAGTGGTGGCGGTGAAGCTGGGCCAGCTCCGCGAGGCGCTGACGGCGGCGGGGTGGACCTGCGGCGAGCCGCCTGGGCTGTCACACGTCCATGAATGGTGGGACCGGGCCGCGCCGCTGACGCGCACCTTGCTGCTGCCCGTCGACGCAACAACGGAGCTGGGCCGCTACAGGCTAGGCCGCGCCACGGCGCGCGCCCGTGAGTTGGGGGTGCTGCGTGACTGAGGCGCAACAGGCCGCGTTGCAGTACGGGCGATCTGGCCCGCATCGCTGGGCAACGCATTGGGAGGATCGGATTGAGGACCTGCTGACGTTGACCGACCGGGAGACGGCGGCCAAGTACGGTTGCAGCTTGCAGGCGGTGGCGCGGGCGCGCACGCGGCGCGGCATCCCCAGCAAGCGCCGGGGCACGCGGAGCAGGCCCCGTGCCTGACCTGTGGGGCCGATGGTGGCTCAACGGCTGCCCCAGCTGCGGGGGTGACGTGGATATGGCCCCAGACGGCGAGACGGACGGGGCCGACCCCGGCGACGAGACGCCAGATATTGAGCCGGGGAGCTGCGGCGATTGCCTGGACTGTGGCGAGACGCTGGAGGCTGCGCTTGCGGTGGACGGCGCGCTTGCGCTGGTAGTACCCTGAGCGCGTGATCCCCCGAGCGTGAGCGGGAGGAATTGGCGGCGTTCGACGCGATCAACAGGCTGGCGGCCCCCTACCAACTGGTGCCCCACAACGAGAGCGGGCACGCCTGGGTAGACATTGAGCGCAACGGGGAGCTGGTGGGCACCCACCTGACGGCCCTGGGCGCGGCTGCGGCGGTGCTCAAGCTGTGGACGGCAGAGCGGGCGCGGTAGTACCCTGAGCGCGTGTCACACCGGAGCACGCGACCATGACCACGTTTAGCACGATCTTGCGCAAGGCGCGCGGCAACGCCACCCAGCGGCGCAAAGCGGCCGAGGCGGCAGGGCAAATGAGCATGTTCGGGCAGCCCGAGCTGCCCCTGAGCCCGGCCAAGGGCACGCCCGGCGCGGTGCCTGCCCCCAAGCCCAAGCCCACGCAGGCGGCGGCAAACGCTGGCGTCCAGGCTGCGCACGCTAGCAGCAAAGCGCGGCTGGCGGCGGCCCAGGAGCGCCTGGGCGGGGCCAAGGCCAAGGCGGCCGACAAGCCGCCCGCAGGCTTCCACCCCGCGCCCCGCAGCAAAAAGGGCGGCTTCACCGACGGCCACGGTCAGTACTGGTACCCCGGCAAGGGTGTGGCGCGGGCCGGTGAGCACGGCGGCTCGCACAAGCAGGACAGCCTGCACGCGGAGCACATGAAGCACGCGGAGCGGCACCACGAGGCGAGCCGGGAGCACGCCAGCATGGCCGACGACCGGCACCGGAGCGTGGAGGTCCGACAGCTTCACGCGATGGCGCGGGACGATCACGAGGCGGCGGCCGTGTTCCATCGTGGCGGTGCGATGGACCCCAGCGGCCCCGTGGACACGATCCAGCACGGCCGGGGGGTCAGCGGTCGAGCCGACAACAAGAGCGAGAACGCCGACCGTCAAGAGCGCAGCGAGCACCACAAGGCCCTGGACTACCACGCGGCCCAGGCCGAGAAGCACGAGGCGGCGGCCAAGGCGGCGAAGGACCCGCACCACATGCGGGCGCACCAGCTCGCGCGGGGCGCGCATGACGACGCGGCCCAGCTCCACCGTGCCGGTGGGCGCGTGGGCATCGGGTCACACAAGCCCTTCGCAGAGGCGTCGGACAAGGCCAGCGCGGCCACCGAGACGGCTGACCGCGTGGACCGGGACCGCAAGCGGGCGGCGGCTGGGGAAGCGAGCAAGCTGGACAAGGTGAAGGCGGCCGACGCTGCGCGGGACTCTGAGCCGCACACGATCACGAGCGTGGTCTATGGCGCGCATGATCGGCCGGTTAGCTTCGCGTCGGTGCCCAGCGGCTATTCGTCGGTGGGCGACCACCCCGACTTCAAGCATGGCACGGTCACCTACAACGGGCCTCTGGATACAGCGGAGGCCAAGCGCCTGGGGCTGCGCGAGATCCCGACAGACCAGCGCAAGGCGGCTGTGGTTCAGGCCGCTGTGGCCGACCTGAGCGAATACGCGGCCGACCATTTGGAGATGGCCAACGACGATCCGACCTACTTCAAGCAGATGGTGGGGCACTACATCGACACCCACAACGTCCATATGAGCCGCGATGAGCTGGCCCCCCAGGTGGAGGCTGCTTTGAAGGCGGCCAGCACCAAGGACCCGAACGCGGCGGCAGCGGAGGCCACCCGCAACACCGCGCCCAGCAAGCTGCGCGAGGCGGCCCAGGCCAGCGTGGCCACGCACCAGATGGGGCGCTATGAGCATCTTGCCAATGAGGACGCACCCCAGCCGGGCATTGGCGAGATCAGCGGCCTGCAGCGGTCGCGCATGAGCAAGCGCGCCCTGCGCGAGTACGACGCCGACAGGCACCGCAGGTCTGAGAAGCATGGCGCGGCCCGGGACGCATACGACAAGGCGGCGCTGGAGGCGCACAAGCAGGGCAAGACCGACCTACACCCTGATGCCGTCAAGGTGGTGAAAGAGCACCAGAGCAGAGGCAGGGTGCAGGCCATCCACGACGCAGGGCGAGCGGCGCGGAACAGCCACCGCAGCAACAAGCAGTTTGGGGCGCGGGACGCCAAAGTGGGGGCCAAGGTCAACACCATGTATGGGGAGGGGACGGTGACCCGCGCCAGCCGCTTGAGCGTGCGGGTCAAGCTCAGCAGTGGCGGCGAGATGAAGGTTTCGCGCAAAAACCTGGGCATGCCGGACGCCGAGGCCAAGTCGGCGATGTTCCGCGACCTGACGGACGACCAGCTGGGGCTCATCGCCCGCCACGGCGCGGACTTCGGCGAGCGTGGCACCATGCACGGCAAACCGTCTTGGAAAGCGGAGGCCAAGGTAGAGCAGCAGCGGCGGGCCCAGCCGGCCGAGCCGGCCCAGGCGGACCTGATGGCTGTGGGGGCCAAGAATCTGGCCGACGACAGAGCCGCGCTGACGGCCGACTCCAACCCCGACCGGCGCGACTACGCGCACGGCTGGCAGCAGCACGGCCTGGGGTATCCGCGAGAGGAGATGAGCGAGGCCAGCCTGAAGGGCTACGACGCGGCAGAGGAGAGCCAGCGCGCTGCAGGGGCCGGCAAGGGCCACAAGCGCGGCGTGGCTGGCGGGCAGGCCCACTACAACAAGACGCACGGCACCGAGCCCGACAAGCCCAAGGGTCACGAGCCCGACAAGCCCAAGCGCGGGCGCGATGCGCTGACTGCGGCAGTCGATGAGCGAGCCAGCTACCATGAGCAGCAAGCAGCTGCGAAGGCGAAGCGGCTGGCGAAGCACCCGTCCACCACAGCCTTCAGCAAGGTGGCGCACGGCGACACCAGTTTTGACCACAAGAGCCCCGACGAGTGGGAGGCTGGTCACGAGCATGTGGCGGCGCACATCGGGCGTAGCCCTGCGCTAAAGTCGTTCTTCGACTCCGCGCCGGCCGGCATCGCTCAGCACACTGCGCCCAAGTGGCTGGCGGCAAAGCACAGCCCGGCGGCTATGAAAGCCGCTGCTGATCTGCACGCGCTTGGCAATGACCCGCTGGAGAGCGAAGAGAAAGAGGCCAGCCGCAAGGCGATCCAGAAGACCCGTGGCTACAAGGCTCTGGAGCGGGTGGGATTGGCCAAGCACGGGCGCATTGCGACCCAGGACAACAGGCGGGACGCGGCGCACTTCGCCTTGGCCGATGCAGCGCATGATCAGGGTAGTCGCATGGGGGAGCTGAGCATCCATGAGGTGTTGCAGCGCCCGGTGTCGCGCATGCTGGGGCTGACCCACACTGATATCGACGTGGCGACGGACCACGAGAAGCTGCCCGGCTACAAACACAGCTACATCGCCGGTAAGCTGCGGATCATGTTCAAGCACTGACTTGACCAGATCCACGCGCCCCGGCATGATCAAGCGGCGATGTAGACGCCCCGCTGACTGTAAGCCTGCGCAGGCCCCGTCTAGCTAGCGGGCGCGGGGCGTCTGCACCGCTGTTGACCGGAGGCCCGTGTCCGTAGCTGCCCAGCTTCTAACGAGCCCAGACGGCCGACGCGCCCTGAGCGCGGGCAGTCCTGCATTTTTCGACACCTATTATTGCGGCATGCGGCAAGCGCCCCACAGGCGGCGCTGGCTGGACCTGCTGGATGGGTCTTTAGCCGACGCGCGGCGCACCAAGCGCAAGGGGCGGCTGCTACTGCTGGCCCCCCGCGACCACGGCAAGACGGAGCTGGGGATCTCGGTAGCGCTGCGGCAGGTTTGCCTGAATCGCAACGTGCGAATCCTCTGGATCAGCGAAGCGGCTGGGGTCGCAGAGAAGCGGGTCCGGCGCTTGCGGGCGCTGCTGACCAGCGAGCGCGTGGTCGCGGACTGGTGCAGCGCGCCCGGCCTGGGGTGCGGCCCGTTCCGGGCTGGCGGCGACGAGAAGTGGACGAATACCCAAATCTACGTCACGCGCACGCTGGCCAGCGTGGACCCCACCATCGAGGCGGTGGGCAGCGGCGGGGCCATCACGGGCGGGCACTTCGATCTCATCCTGTGCGACGACCTAGAGGACGACCGGACCACCTACACGGCAGGCCAGCGCGAGAAGACGCGGTTGTGGTGGGGTGGCACCGTGTTGCCCATGCTGAGCCGGGGCGGCCTGCTGGCCGTGATCGGGACGCGCAAGCACGCAGACGACCTGTACCACCATCTAAAAGAGTCGCCGCTGTGGCGCACCATCGAGGACCCCGCGATCATCAAGTGGCCTGACGGGCACCGGATCCTGACCAAGCCTGACCCCAAGACGGGGCGCGAGCTGGTGGAGCGCGTGGAGGTAGACGGTGAGGCAGAGGTGTTGTGGCCAGAGGAACGGCCCATTGAGTACCTGCTGGGCGAGCGGTACAGCATGGGTTCGCTGCTGTTCGCGCGCGAGTTCATGCACGCGGTACAGGACGATAGCGCGGCAGCGTTCAAGATGGATTGGTTGGAGGCGGCCAAGCGGCGCGGTGCTCACCTGAGCCTGGGCAGCGTGCCCAACGGGCTGCGCGGCCTGGAGATCGTGCAAGGCTGGGACTTCGCCCTAGTGACCGACGCGGCGCGCGCGACGAAGCAGGACAGCGACTATACGGTGGGCGTGACCTGGGCGCGGGACGCCAGCGGTGACCGCTACCTGCTGGGCATCCAGCGCATGCGCGGCGTTACCCCAGCGCGGATTCGCGGCGAGGTTATGGCCGAGTTTCAGCGATACGGGGGGTTGGGCAAGGTCGCGGCTGTGGCGGTGGAGCGCAACGCATTCGGGGAGCTGCATTACATGGGCCTGCGGCAGACTACGGACCTGCCGATCAAGCCGCACCTAACCACGGGCGCGAAGAAAGCCGACCCCTGGGAGGGCGTGCCGTCCCTGGGCGCGCTGTTTGAAAACGGCAAGGTGGTGCTACCCAGCCGCACACCCGAGGACCGCGCGGCTGTGGACGTGCTGGTCAACGAGCTGTGGGGCCTGGGGCGCGAGGCCCACGACGATACGGTCATGGCCCTATGGATCGCGGAGTGCGTGCTGCGAAAGGCGTTCACGCATCGGGTGGCCACAGGGCTCGTGATCCACGACTCCGAGGGCGCGCACTACGACACGCCCCGGGTTGAGGCCGAGTCGATGCGGGCGGGGCAGCTGTGGGATGGTATACAAGGCATGTTCCCCGGCCTGGACTTTGGGGATGATGAGGACGACTAATGCTCAAGAGAAATCGAGGAATGGGGCCGACCCAAATCGTTGTGCTGGAGGCGCTGCGGGCTTCCAAGAAGCCCGTTCGGCGGCTGGATCTGGAGGCGCTGACGGACCTGACGCGCCCCCAGGTTGTCAGCGCGCTGCGCGGCCTGGAGCGGCGTGGCGCGGTCAAGGCCCAGAGCACGGGCGGCAACAAGACCTCGCCCCTGTTGTGGGTGGCGTCGTGAGGTACGCGGCGCGGGCGATGCTCGACGTGACCCCTGTGGGCGGCCAGCTGCCCCCCACCAAGGAGTTGCGGCCTGAGCACGCCGAGCACGCCCAGGCGGCGCGCGACTGGCTGGTTGAGTGCGGGATCGCGTCGAAGAAAGGGCGCAAGTACACCCGCGTGCGGTAGACTCGCGGGCATGTATGGCCAGATCCTCAAGGCGCGCGGCTGGACGCCCTACAAAGGCAAGGGCAAGCGCACGGGCTCGCCGGGACACTACCAGTACGATTATGGGCAAGGGGCGTTGCCGCTGGGCGAGGTTGCCCCGCGTCAGCTAAGCCTGGGCGGTGCCCCCGCTCAGCCTACCAGACGCAACCAGACGCGGCATGGACATGGGGTGGACACGGCCCGCCCGCGTGACCAGCTGGACCTGCTGAGCTATCGCGCGCCCGCGCCTGCGCCTGCGCCCCAGCTACCCAACCCAGCCAAGCGGCTGCGCGGGGAGACGTATTGGGCGCGCCACGGTGCCCAGGGTGCCCCCCAGGCGGGCGAGAAGGGTTATCGGGGGCCAGCACCCGGCCCAGAGCAAGGCGAGGCCGCAGAGGGCATTGTGGGCGCTCTGCGGCGTGCGGTGGCTGACCCCGATTGGGCGGGGGCCTACAGCTGGCACGCCGAGCACGGGAGCGCGGACAACGAGCCCGACCCGACCCACGGCCTAAGCATGGTTGACCTTGCCGCCTACCCAGGGTTGCCTGTGGGTGACCTGCGCGGGGCTGTGGCGCTGGTGCTGGGCGAGGGGCACGGTGGGGTTGCGCCTGGGCGCGAGGCCAAGCAGCACGCCAAGGGGCGGGTGGTGCGACACACGACGGAGCGCGTGGGCGCGGCGGGTGGTGCGCCCCGGTGGCTGTTGGAGGCCATCGTTGAGGACAGCATGGACGCGACCACCAAGAAGCGGCGGATCGTGAACGTGAGCAAGGTCGAGGCTGAGCGTTTCATCAACCAGCACCACAGCGCGTTTGAGGGCTTCAATCCTCGCGGGCTGGTCTTCGCGGTGGGGCTCCGGGTGGGCGGGCGGCTGGTGGCGGTGGCTACGGCCAACACGCCCAGCGGCGGCGGGGACCCGGCCAAGAAGGCCAACGAGCTGGAGCTAACCCGGATCGCGTCGGACGGCACTACCCCGTTCGCCAGCTCCGCGCTGGCTGGGCAGATCCTAGCGGCGATGGAGAAGACGGGGCGCGGGCGGCTGGTCACCTACAGCTTGAGCACGGAGAAGGGGTCAACGTACCGAGCCCTGGAGGGCAAGGGCATGCGCCCGGTCGGCTGGGTCACACGCGGCGGCGGCAAGCAGTCCAAAGAGCGCCGATCCGACGAGTTCAAGATCCGGTGGGAGGCGGGGCCAGACGCGAGCGAAGCTGACCCCAAGGTGCTCAAGACGCTGGACAGGCTGCACACGCTACACGGCGAGCTAGAGCGCACCGACCGGGGGCGGTTGTTCGCTGGGCTGGACGCGACCGACTACGCGGCCCAGGCAGCCCAGGCCGTACCCGTGATCGCACGCTGGGCGGCAGCGCGCGGGCTGGACACGCCCACGCTTCGCAAGCTGGTGGCCATGCGGGGGCAGCCGGGCCTGGGCAAGCGCCCAGCCCTGATCCAACAGCTGGCGGAAACGCTGTGATCGAGCTGGTGGACCCAGGGCCGTGGATGCACGGCAGCGTTCAGGATCGCTGGTCGGCCGTGCTGCGCATGCTGCGCGCGCGCGGCTGGCGCGTGGCCCTGCGCACTGAGCCGCTGATCCTGGGCAAAGGCCGCAGCATCACGATCCACCCAGCGCGGCAAATCTGGCTTCGGCCGTCGGCAGACGTGGCCCGGCCCACGCTGGCCGATCTGGCGCTACTGGTGCACGAGGCCGTGCATGTGCTGCAAGGCGAGGGGTCACGCATCCTGTGGCCGCTACGCTACGCGCTGGACCCGTGGTTTCGGCGGCGCGTAGAGGCCGAAGCCTACGCGCACGCGGAGGCCGTGCTGCTGTCCTTCGGGTCAGCGGTGCGGTACGCGGACCCCTGGGTCCTGCGGCGGCGCGTCTACTGGTTGATCTGGCGCGACCACGGCACGGCCGCGCGCATTCACGCACGCGCGGCCGATCTGGTATCCTGCGCACAAGGAGGTGCTTAGATGAGCGTCAGCCCCTACAGGACCCGCAGCAAGGCAGCCGTGAACGTGGTAGCGCCCAACGCGGACCCCGTGGTCATGGGTAAGCCTGACCTGGGCTACCGCCCGGCCGATATGAACGCCTACTATCAGATTCACGTCACGGGGCTGGACAGCGGCACCTACGACGTGGAGCTGTACCTGCCCGGCGATCAGACCACGCCGAAGCCGCACCAGACAGGCGCGACCGAGACGGACACCGTGTTGATTGACGGCCCCATGGTTGAGGCCTTCCGTGTCACCTTCGCGCTGCTGGGCGTGGCTGCAGCCCCAGTGGTCTACCTCACGGCACAGGGGCGGGTGTAATGGCCACGCTCGAAGGCGACGGCAGCGGCGGCGGTGGCGCGTCCACCATGGACGACCTGACCGACGTGACCGCGCCGACCCCCGCGAACGACGAGGTTCTGGCGTGGAACGGGTCGGCCTGGGTCAACGTGGCGGCGGCGGCGGGCGGCGGCGATGCCGTGACGGTTCACCACCTTCGGATGGCAGGTGCAGACACCAACGTCTCGGACGGCGACACCATCCCGTTTGACACGGAGGAACCGGCCGCTGGGCTGGGCTTGGCGGCGGGCGTCTTCACGATCCCTGCGGGGAGCAAGGCGTCTCTGGCCGGCGCAGTCGGTGTCTCGAATGGCGCAGGGGACTACATCGATGCGCAGTGGTACGACGTGACCAACGCGGCGTATATCGGTAGCGTAGGGTCGACCTACGCGCCAGCACTCAGTTTCAACTCTCACCCGGCCGGCACAGCGTTCGCGTTTGTGGATGCGACGGCTGGTGCTGTGGACGTGCGGCTCCGCGCGCTTGATTCCGGCGATGACACACTCGTGAATGGGCTGGGGCGCACAGGTGCCATCGTTACCGTAGTCACCCCGGCCGGCGTGCCCGCGTCGGGCATCCTTGAAGCCGAGGTCACGACCGCCTCGATTGCGGCGAGCGGTTTCGAGGACACCTTGATCGCGTTGGCGGCGGCAAACGTCCTGATCGTCGGGGCGAGCATCGAGCGGGTCGGCGGGTCGGGGCAGCAGGCGTCGGTGGTGATCTACAAGGATGCGATCCTGACCGATATGCAGCAGGGGCTATTCGGCGAGGCGTTCAGCCCGATCTTCATCGACCCGGGGCCGGAGCTGGGTCCGCGCGCGGCTGGCATCTCGTCGGGCCAGTTCGCGATCCCGTTCTTCGGGGACGGCGCAAGCTCGCTCTACCTGCGGGTCAACAACGAGGACTTCACCAACGCGGCCACCTACCGGATCAAAGTGAAGTACATGAGCCTGGGTGCCTTCGCGACCTGAGCAGGAGAGTCTGGTGGGCAAGAAGTACCGCAACAGCACCGAGCAACACGGCCAGATGCGCCTGTTCGGGGATATGGTCGCGCGCGCCAAGACGGCCCAGGCCACCAAGACGGTGCCCACCAAGCCCATTGGGGGGCAGCTTGACCTGTTCGGCCAGCCCAAGCCCGCGCCCAAGCCCGCGCCCAAGCCCGCGCCAGCCGCGCCCAAGGCCAACAAGCCGCCTGCGGGCTACCACCCCGCCAAGCGCAGCCGCAAAGGCGGCTGGACGGACGGGCACGGCCACTACTGGTACCCAGGCGGCCACCACAACGCGCCGGACGGCCACGGTGTTGCGCACCATGAGGCGCACGAGATCGAGAGCGACCGAGCTATCGACCTGGGCAACGATCAGCTGAGCGCGGAGCTGGCGCACGGCGGCACGTCAGCCCTGCGGCGCACGGCCCTACTGCGCGAGCAAGGCCACCGACAGCGGCACGCGGCGCACGCGGCGGCCCAGGCGGTTGAGCCCCCCGTGGTCGTGGTACCTGAGCCCACCCCGGCCGTGGTGCCTGAGCCCACCCCGGCCGTGGTCCCGGAGCCCGAGCCCGAGCCCGAGCCCGAGCAGATCGGCCGGTATCAGGTGCGTGAGAGCCCCGGCGAGGGCACGGGCAGCAACTACCACGTCTTCGACACGCAGACGGGGCAGGCGGTGGACAAGCCCCCGTCGTCGCCCATGCTGACCACGCGGGGCGAAGGGGCGGCAGCAGCGGCGGCGTGGAACGACGCGCACGAGCGCGGCACCGACCCGCTCACCGAGGACGCAGCAGCCCACGCGGCGCGATGGCGCATGCGCCTGGGGGAAATGCGCGCCGGGGAGCTGCGCGACCTTGCGCGCGATGCCGAGAGCAACATCAAGGCGCTGGAGCATTCACCCGGCGACTACCGCGCCCGGCGATCTCAAGCCCTGTTGGGCGCGATCAAGACGGAGCGCGCCCGGCGTCGGGACCAGCAGCGGAGACAGCGCGAGGCGGCGCGCCCCGAGCACGCCACGGGTCTAGCTGGGGAGCTGGAGAAGCTGCGCGCCGTGCTGCGCACCGCGACCCCAGCGGAGAAGCGAGCAGCCCGCGATCTGGTGGATCAGGCAGCGGCCGGTCTGAAGGCTGGCCTAGACGCCACCAACGCGGCGATCATGGAGGGCCAGCTGCGCAACTGGCGCGAGGCGCTGGCGACCCAGCCCAGGCAGCTGAGCGCCGCAGAGCTGCGCCAGCGCAGCGAGGCGGGCAAGGCGGGTGCTGAGCGACCGGCCACCCGACCGGAGGCCACGCGCGAGCAGCTGCGGCAGATCGCGGACCTGAGCAGTCGGGGAGCTGTGGCCCAGGGCCAGCTGGACACGTCCCGCGCCAACTGGACCCCGCTGGACCCACAGCGCGCCGAGCTGCGCGCGCAGGCGGCCCAGATTCGCACTGAGGCAGGTCGCCAAATCTGGCAGCGCCCTTGGGTCGACGGCATGGAGCAGCGCATCCCCAAGGACAAGCACCGCGAGCTGGTGGAGCGCAAGATCCGCGAGGGCAAGCCGGTGCCCCAGGACGTGATCGACTCGCACGCCGGGCTGGCCCAGGACGCAGCGGGGGCAGACCTGCACGGGTGGGCGCGCCAGCTTGAGCGGCTGGTGGACAGCAGCAGCACGGCAGACGACCACACGACCCCAACGGGGCGACGGGCCAAGCCACAGGCCGAGCGCGACAAGGAGATCCAGGCGCTCGCACACAAGGTCGCGACCTGGGCGCAGACCCCGGAGCCTGACGGTGGTTTGGGGCTGCACTTCGGCCGTGACAACGACGCGGCCAACAGCTTGAAAGAGGGCGCGACGTGGCTACACGACGGTAGCAAGAAGCGCACGCACGGCGAGCGGCAAGCGGCGCGCCGCGCCATGCTTAGCAGCGCGCTGAAGCTGATCGAGGCGGGGAAGGCGAAGCGCGCGCCCGCTGCCCCCGCTGCCCCCGCTGCCCCTGCTGCCCCCGCTGCCCCCGCTGCCCCAGCTGCCCAGGCCATCCGACAGCTGGCGGCTGGGGTGCGGGATCTGAGCGCCGCAGAGCTGAGCCAGCGCAGCGAGGCGGGCAAGGCGAAGCACCCGATCATCGGCCGCGATCCCGTACCGGACGAGATCCCGCACGCGGTAGCGGTGAGCGCGTTTGCGGGCACGTCGCACACGCCAGAGCGGCGGGCTGAGACGGTCCAAGGGGAGTACGTCAACCACCTGAACGATCTGGGTAAGCGCCTGACGCGGGCGGCCGACACCCCCGAGAAAGTGGCGCGGGCGGCTGAGTGGTTCGCAGAGTATCGGGCGGGCTACAGGCGGCGCTTCACGGCTTGGCTGAGCGCGCGCGCCAGCGTTATGAGCCCGCTGGTCACCGGCCCGGCGCGCTTCCCTGTGGCGAGCAACCGCAAGCGCAGCAACTCGGCCGACAAGCGATATGACGAACTGGAGGGCTTCGCCAACAAGGCGCAGCGGCGCATCTTCAACGAGATCGACCCCAAGGTGATCAGCACCGACCGGGGGGACGCTCGCGAGCTACTGACCCAGCGGCTGGCCGAGCGGGAGGCAGCCCACGAGAAGATGAAGCAGGGTAACAAGATCCTGCGCAGCAAGAAGCTGGACGACGTAGGCAAGCGCGCGGCAATTGAGGCGTTGGGCCTGGATCCATCACTGGCCATGCGCCGAGACTTCGGCTGGTCGCACGGTGGTTACAACGGTTTCAGCACCACTAACAGCCTCGCCCGCATCAAGGCCGACCGCGCCAAGCTGGAGACGATGAGCGCCGAGGCAGAGCGCCCCGATCTTGAGCAACACGAGTTCCCCGAGCACGGGCTGGTGATTGAGGACGACGCCAACGCCAACCGGATCCGGTTGCACTTCGACGGCAAGCCCGATCCCGCCATGATCGCCAAGCTGAAGGCAAACGGCTTCAAGTGGTCGCGCAGTAACAGCGCGTGGCAGCGACTCCGCAACGACAACGCGCGGCACACGCTCAAGTATCAGTTTGGCTGGGACGTGACGGGTGCGACAGAAGCCGAGCCCGCAGCCGAGCCCGCAGCCGAGCCCGCAGCCCCAGACGCGCCCACGCCCCCCCGCCCCGTAGCCCGGGGCGATTGGAAAAACGCGCCCGACGGGTCAACCGTACACACGCCCCAAGGCGCTCTGTGGCTCACGCGCACGGGCAAGGTGTGGGTCGACACTGACGGCGGGCGTTATCACCCCAAGGAGGCCAAGCGCCGCGCGTCCTACATGGAGTCGATGGAGAAACTAGGTCGAGGGCATGCGGTCAGGCCCATTATGATCACGGCGGCAGCCGAAGCCTTGACCAAGAGCGCGCGGGGCTCCATCTTCGGCCGCATGGTGCTAGATCGACTGGAGAGCTGATGAGCTGGTGGCGCAGAGTGTTGCGGCTGGACGACCCCGCCCAGGCCCAGGCCGTCCTGATGGCGCAAGAGCTGGCCAAGGCCCAGAGCCTCACGCCCAGCAAGGGCAAGGCCCCGCTGCCCCTTGCGCACGACCTTGACCCCCACGACGTATTCACGTCAGCAGGGGATGAGGCCACCCTGGGGCACCAGCACCTTGGCACGGCGGGGCTGACCTACAGCACGCTGGCGCATATGTCGCGCGTGCCCACCATCGGCGCGATCATCCAGACCCGGATCAATCAGGTCGCGGAGTTTGCGTGGCCAGCCACGCAGGACGGCGAGCTAGGGTTTCAGATCCGGCTGCGGGACCGGGAGGCCAAGGCCAGCAAGAAGCAGCAGAAGCGAGCGCGCGAGATCACGGATTGGATGCTGAGCTGCGGCGATGAGCGGATCGGCTACGAGCTGAACCTAGAGGGGTTCCTGCGCATGCTGACGCGGGACTCGCTGACCTATGACCAGGGTTGCTTTGAGCTGGTGCGGACGCGCGGTAAGGATCTGGCTGGCTTTGTCCCGGTCGACAGTTCCACGATCCGGCGCGCCGTACCCACCGAGAAAGAGCGCAAGGCAGGCCAGCGGGTCAAGGACGAGACGGTGGCCTTTGTGCAGGTCGTCGCGGACGACGTGGTGGCCGAGTGGTCCGCTAGGGATTTCGTGTTCGGCGTGCGGCGGCCCAGGAGCAACATCCACGTTGCGGGCTACGGCTGCCCCGAGCTGGAGGACCTGATCAGGGTCACCACGTCTCTGCTGCACGCGGAGACGTACAACGCCAACAACTTCACCCACGGCATGCATGCGGCCGGGATTCTTGCACTCAAGAGCAAGATGAATCCCAAGCTGTTCCGCGCGTTTAGGCGCGAGTTCTACAGCATGATGAGCGGGGCCTACAACGCCAAGAAGACCCCGATCATCCAGCTCGACCCCGACAGCAAGGAGGAATTGCAGGCGGTCAACCTGAGCCAGTCCAACCGTGAAATGGAGTTCAAGGAGTGGATGGCCTACCTACAGAAGATCGCATGCGCCATCTACCAGATCGACCCTGCGGAGCTGGGCTTCATCTACGGGGCAGAGGGGCAGTCCGGCGCGCTGACGCAGCAAGGCCCCGAGGGGCGGATCGTTGCGAGCAAGGAGAAGGGTCTGCGCCCGCTTCTGCGCGCGCTGCAAGTGTGGCTGAATCGCGGCGTCGTATCGCAGATTGACCCTGACTATGAGCTGGTCTTTGTCGGCCTGGATCACGCCCGGCAAGAGGCTGCGCTTGAGTCGGATCTCAAGAAGCTGAAGGCGTTTATGACGCCCAACGAGATCCGATCCCGCTACGACCTAAAGCCGATCCCCAAAGAGGTCGACGGCGGCACGGCCGATCTGATTCTGGACTCCAGCTACCTCAACACGGCCACCCAGCTGCTACAGCAGCAGCAGATGGCCGAGGGCGGCGAGGATGGTGAAGGCGAGCCCCAGGAGGGCGAGGGCGAGCCCCAGGAGGGCGAGGGCGAAGAACAGTTCGATATGCCCGAGGACGACGTGGACCTTGACGCTTTGTTCGGGGGGCAAGGCGGCGACGACGAGCCCGACGAGGACGACGAGGACGACGAGGACGACGAGGACGACGAGGACGACGAGGACGACGAGCCGATCAAGAAAGCTGTGGTGATCGAATGCTGACGCGCATCCTGGCCGAGCTGGATCGCCAGCGCATGCTGCTGGACTGGCACAGGGGCACCCCGCGCGGGGACCATCACCAGACGCAGATCACGCGCATCATGGACCGGCTGGCCAAGTGTGAGCGCGCCGACCTGCCCAGCTCCGCGTTTCGGACGCTGTTGGCTAAGGCCCGGTCGCACAAGTACCTGCGGCGCGTGCCCAAGCCGGGCGGCGGCTGGCGCTACTTCTACGGGGTGGGCGGCGGGCGCGGGCTGGCGCACGCTGACGAGCTGGTGCAGGGGGCCAAGTTCCGCCACAAAGACGGGCATCTTGAGGTAGTGGCCGAGCACGGCGGCAAAGTGCTGGTGCGCCACGATGAGACGGGAGCCCTGGAGCACCTGAGTCGGGATGAGCTGCGGCGACGGTTGCACGGCTACCACGCGGAGGCCATCGACCAGCACCGGGCGCGGCTGCTGGCTGACCTGACCGCTGGCGGCAAGAGCGGCACGGCGCGCCAGCGGGAGCGGCTGGCGGCACGCGCGGCGCGATATGACTACTTCGACGCGCCCGAGGTTCGCGCCCTACTCCAGATCAAGCCCGATGGGCTGGAGCACCTGCCAGCGCGCCCGCGCCCCGTCGTGGTGCAGCCCTACAGCAAGCTAGACCGCACCTGGGAGCGTGACCTACCGACGTTGAGCGCGGCGGGCCTGCACACCTACGCTGACGTGCTGGCGGCTGGGCGGGACACGCTGGCTGATCTGCTGGGCGACCGCAGGATCTCGGATGCGCTGTTCACCACGGCCCAGCTCCGGGGCAAGAGCAAGAAGGCAGTCGCTAAGGCCATCCACCCCACCGACCACCCCGATTGGGTGCCGGACCTGGGCAGCTACGACACCATCTTGATCAACACGTCGGGCGGCAAGGACTCGCAGGCGATGATGGATCGGGTCATGGAGCTGGCCGATCAGCAGGGCATCGACCGAAGCAAGATCGTGGCCGTCCACGCCGACCTGGGCCGCGTTGAGTGGGAGGGCACCAAAGAGCTAGCCCAGCAGCAGAGCGACCACTACGGGATCCGCATGGAGGTTGTGCAGCGTCAGAAAAACGACCTGCTACAGCACATTGAGGTCCGCTACTACCAGCTCCAGGGGCGCATCGAGGACACGACGGTGGCGGGCCTGGGCACATGGGGCGACCTGTTCGATCTACTGCCAGCGCCCAAGGCAGACAAGCGCGCGGCCGAGAGCAAACGCTACAAGGCAGAGATGGGGGCGGCTGTGGCGGCGCTGGCTGCCAAGCTGCCCGAGCACCTGCCCACGCACCCACCGCAGGGGTCACTGGACGCATCCCCCAGCTTGGCTGAGACGGTGAGCCGGAAGCAGCGCGCCGCGTACCTGCTGGAGAGCGCAGCACGAAAGCGCAAAGACAAAGACCCCGCCGAAACCCTTAGCTGGGGCGCGCCTAACCCGTGGCCTGACAGCGGGTCACGGTTCTGCACGTCCGAGCACAAGCGCGCCGACATTCGCAAGCTGATGACGGCGCTGGCGAAGCAGGCCAAGGCCAAGAACGGCAAGGGTCATAAGCCGCGCATCCTCAACGCGATGGGGCTTCGCGCCCAGGAGAGCACCGAGCGCGCTAACAAGCTGGTTTTTGACCGATCAGACGCCAGCAGCGGCGCGCGAGAGGTGGACGACTGGCTGCCGATCAGCGGGTGGACCGAAGAACAGGTTTGGGACAACATCAAGGCCAGCGGCGTGCCTCACCACGCAGCCTATGACCTGGGCATGCGGCGGCTGTCCTGCGTGTTCTGCGTCTTCGCGGACGGGCACGATCTGCTGACGGCGGCGACCCACAACCCTGACCTGTTTCAGCAGTATGTGGAGCTGGAGAAGCGGACGGGCTTCACCTATCAGATGGGCAAGTACGCAAAGGGCTCTGAGGAAGGCGCACACCCCGCATACGCCAGCCTCGCCGGGCAGCCCAAGAGTTTCGCCGCTGTGGCTGACGCGCTACGCGACCACAGGAGCAAGGCGCGCGGTGACCTGGGGCTAGTGGCCATCGGCGAGCCCAGAGCACCCCAGCGGCTCGCTAAGAGCAGCGGCGGGGACCTGGGCGCACACACACTCCACACGGCGCTACACGTCAACCTGGGGCGGCTGCGTGCGGCAGGCCACAAGGTCACAGCTGTACAATACGACTACCGGCCCAGTGGGTCTGTGATCCAGCTGGACACGGATACAGACAGCTACTACTGCGGGGCGCTGGCCTATCCTGACGCCTACGCAGGCAGCACGGCATCGGCTATCATGGCGCGGGCTTTCAACCTCGACTATGAGGAACACGGGAGCCCCGACCGACAGGAGCGGTAGTGCGTCTCATCAAATCCGACAAGCCGCCCGTGGGATACCGCCCAGCCAAGCGCAGCCGCAAAGGCGGCTGGACGGACGGGCACGGCAACTACTGGTATCCCAAGACGACAGGGCACCAGCTCGACCTGCTGAGCCACCGCCCGGCCGAGCGCAAGACCCCCGCCCACAAGCCCGAGCCATCGCGCCCGCGCGAGCAACTGAGCCTGTTCGGCAACCCCAGCGCCGTCAGCAAGCCGCGTGCCCCCAGCAAGCCCCAGGAGGCGGCGAAGCCTGTAGCCAAGCCCCAGCCTGCGGCACCGACCAGCAAGCCGCACAAGCCCGCACCAGCGCCCGCACCAGCGCCCGCGCGCCCGCGTGACACGCTGGTGCTACAGCACGAGCAGACGGCACCGACGCAACAGCCTGCGGCCCCCGTGGTCGAGCCTGACGACGTGGACGTTGACGCGCTGTGGGATGAGCACCTTGCGCAGCTGGCTGAGCCCGCGCCCGCGCCCGCGCCCGCGCCCGCGCCCGCGCCCGCGCCCGAGCCCGAGCCCGAGCCCGAGCCCGAGCCCAGGAGGGGACGCAAGACCCGCGAGCAGATTGAAGACGAGATGGAAGAGCGCGGGCTGGTGCAGCACGTCGCCAAGGACAGCAACGGCCGCATGGTTACGCGCTGGGTGACAGGCGACACGCGCGCCATGATGGTGCGCGAGGGCATCGACAGCTGGGAAGAGAAGCCGCCCGAGGAACGGGACGCCCAGGGCGGCGGGCGCATTGAGGGGGACGGGCGCTATCGCGAGGCGCGAGCCCGAGAGCGCGAAGAGGCAGAGGCGCGGCGCAAGGCGGCGCAAGAACTGGACGATGCGCGGCAGGCGTTCGCCTACGGCTACGAGACGCCCCCCGGCGCGCTGCTGCCCAAAGACGTTGGCGAACAGACCGAGTACAGCCTGTGGATCAAGGCGCGCGGCGTGTGGCGCATCTGGCCGGGCGGCATGGTCAAGGGCGGGACCATCCGGCGCGGCTGGATGGGCGTGCTAGGGCTCGCTGGTGGGGCTGAAGCGCATGCGTGCATCATGCCCGCTGACGCCCGGCCCGACGCTGACAAGATCGGGCGGCTGGTCGAGGTCAAAGAGTTCAAGACCAGCCCCCACAGGCCCCCCAACTTCCTCGGCCTGATCGCCGACAAGTTCCCCGCCACCAAGGTGCGTGACGGCCGGTTTGAAAACTACGTCCCCGTCTCCGGGCACCCTGATGCGTTCCTGAAGCAGATCGGGTTTCACGACGTACTCAAAGGGGACGGCTGGGCGGGGCGGATCGGCATCTTCTACGACTCGATGCACCGGGGGCGCGGCTGGCACGAGCTGCGGGGCCGTCAGCAAGAGTTCTTCACGCGCGTAAACCGCGACCTGACAAGCTGGTGGAGCGACCTGCTACCCGAGGAACGCGAGCGTTTCTGGGATGAGTATTGCGACGACTCGCGGCAGACGACATTCGCGCGCGTCACGGTGGCCGAACACGAAAACGCCGACTTCCCAATCCCCGACGGCATGGAGAAGATGCGCGATCTGCGCGCGCCCTACGTCGACCCGATCACGGGCTCACAGTGGGCTGATGAGGCGCAGACGATCCCCTGGGAGAAGCGCGAGCCGGGGCAGGGCAAGCCCTGGGACTTTCACACGTTCCAGAAGAAAGCGATCAACTTCGCGGCCGACCACGCCCCGCGCGCCCTGTGGGCGATGGAGATGGGCCTGGGTAAGACGCTGGCGGCCTTTGGCCTGTACCACGAGCTGCGGAACCGGGGCACGGTGGACAAGGCGCTAGTTCTGGCCCCCAAGAGCGCCCACGGGAGCTGGGAGGACCACGGGGAGCTGGTCAGCGATGCACGGGTGGTGAGCCTGGATGGTAAGGGCAAGCCCCAGCGCCTCAAAGCCTACGCGGCCTTTGAGGCGGGCGAGATTGACGTGCTGGTGGGCACCCCTGACTCGATGGCGGCCAAGCCTGCCAAGATCAAGGACAAGGCGGCCCTGGACAGGTTGGAGGCGCGCGCGATCAAGCTGGGTGGTGAGATCGAGGGCCTGCACTCACCCGAACAGCGTGACTCAAAGGGGCGTTTGCTACGGCCAGAGCGCGCGATCCACAAGAAGGGGGACCGCTGGGTCTGGTCCGACGACGGCAGAGCGGTGGGCGACGATAGTTTCAAGGGTCTGAAGTGCGTTGATCCGACCTGTGATCAGGTTGTGCTGGAGCGCATTATGCAGGCCCAGGGGTCGCGCATCCTGCGGGTTGCTGATGAGGTCCACAGCTTCAAGAACCCCGAAGCCGCGCGCACCCAGGGTTTCGTCAAGGTTGTCACCGAGCCAGACGGCCCCGTGGTGGGCATGACCGGCACGCCCAAGCCCAACGGGATCCGAGACTTCTACCATGTGATCGACAACATCGCCCCCGGCAGCATGGGGACGACCTGGGAGGACTTCGCAGACGCGCACACCTACCGGCACCTGAGCAAGAAGGGTGGGGTCACGCATTGGGAGGACGGCAGCGCGCGCCCTGAGACGATGGGCGACCTGTACCAGAAGACTTCGCACGTTATGTTCGCCCGCACGATGAACGATCCAGACGTGGACGTGGACCTACCGACGCGCGTGGACTTGGCCCCCAGGGTCGGGGAGTCCGATTTTCAGGCCCAGATTCGTGACCGCTTCGCGCACTGGTGCGAGATCAAGTGGCGCATTCGCAGCGGTATCCGCTCCTTTGTGGGCGGGCAGATGCAGATCACGCCTGACACGCAGGCAGAGACGGAGCTGGAGCGGGCCTACTCTGGCGAGCTGGGCGAGGTCGACCGGCTGAGCGCCAGCGGCGCGCACACCAACGCCCAGGTGATGCTGCTACGCGCTGCCCAGCTCGCGATCAGCCCCGCGCTGCTGGACCCTGACGGGACCTGGGGCGCAGCCAATCCTGAGTATGAGTCGCCCAAGGTGGCGGCGCTGGCAGACGCCTACGTTGAGCACATGAGCCAGCAGCCCGAGACGGGCGGGATCATCTTCAGCACCTATAACGCGGCATGGGTCGATGAAATGCGGCGCGCGCTCAAGCGGCGCGGCTTCGACGGCGAGGTTCCGCACTACCACGGCGGGCTGGGCAAGACGCGGCGGCGAGAGCTACAGCGCGGGCTCAACAGCGGCAAATTCAAGCTGCTGCTAGCCAACGCGCACGCGCTGAGCACGGGCGCGAACCTGCAAGAGCGCGCCAACTTCGTCGGGTGGGCAAACACCCCGTGGGAGCCCGACAAGCTGACCCAGGCCACGGGGCGCGTGTGGCGGCAGGGGCAGACGGAGCGCGTCAAGGTGCTGCGGCCGGTCGGGTCGCCTGTTGACCTGATTGTGCAGGCCAAGGTCGCCAACAAGATCCGAGAGGGGTCTATGCTGGTGGGGGCGACGACTGCGGCCGACGCGGCTATCAGCCAAACCATGTTCAAGCCCGGCATGACCACGGCCGAAATGGCGGCGGCGGCCCTGGGCGTCGACCCCGGTTTCTTCGGCCGGGAGAAGGGGGCTGATAACTTCGTGGTCCGCGAGCTACTGAGCGAAGACGGAGAGGACACCGCATCATGAGCATGACGCCCACCCAGGCCACTAACCTGATCAAGATGTTATGCCCCGTCGGCGGGCTGATCCGCCCCGAGCCCGGCATCGTTCCGCGTGCGCGCTTGTGCCGGGAGCTGTACGATCATCTGCGCGCTGACGGTGGCCGTGTTCCCGAGTGGCTGCGCAAGGAGGTGACCCGTGTCGGTGCGTGACCTGACCCTGCGAGACGTGATCGCCAAGGCCCAGCAAGGTCCGTTCATTGGCCCCAAAAACGGCAAGTGGGCCGACGCGGCGCACACGATCCCTTGGCACGCGGCGAGCGGCCTGGAGCACCGGCAGACCAGCATCCTGGGCGCGGCCGACGAGGGCAGCAACCGCAAGGCACCGTTGCGGCGCATCGAGCAGGGGGAGCTGGCGCGCCACCTACGGGCGCACGGTCACAGCGAGGGCAGGCACGCCACCCCGAGCAAGGGTGGGGCGAGCGGCGTCCACGTCCGGCAGCACAGCGCCACGCTGGTAGAGGTCAAGCACATTGAGTCGCACCATCGGGATCACACGGGCAAGCCCAAGGCGCACCTGAGCCCCGAGGAAGTGGACAAGCTGCACGCCGTTGAGCGCGGCCACAATGAGAAGGTGGTGCGGCGGCTCAAGGCGGCGGGCTACCACGTCCAGGCGGACGGGGCTGGGCGCACGCTGGTGGGGCGGCGCGGCGAGGCCCCCGCCACGGCCAAGGCCCGGCGCAAGCCCAAGGCCGACAGCGCCCAGCAAGGGCTGTTTGAGCGCCAGAGCGAGCGCAAGAAGCAGGCCGAACCCCAGCAACAGCTGGGCTTGTTCGGCAAGGCTCACGGCGCGTTCAGCGCCATGCTCGCCAAGGCCATCAAGGGGCAGCAAGCGGGCTCGCACAAGTACGTTCGGCGCGTGCCCAAGCCGGGCGGCGGCTGGCGCTACTACTACGCGGAGAGCAGCAGCGCGCGCAGCGCCCAGGAGGGCGAAGAGGTCAACCTGGGCGGCAAGAAGATCAAGGTTCACAAGGTCCACAGCGAGGGCCTGACCATCGAGGGCGACGACGGCAAAAAGAAGACCGTCAGCCACGACGAGTGGACGCAGATGCTCGCCGAGCACTACGGGTCCCGCTTCTACGAGTGGGCCGAGAAGCGCGCAAGGCAGTACGCGGGTGCGGTGCTAAAGCATGTGCCTGCGGAGCTGCTGAGCGAGCTGAAAGGCGACACCGACAGCCAGCGTTTTGCCGATATGGCCAAGCGGCTGCCCGAGGTCCACGCCAAGCTGGAGAAGGCGCTGGGGCGCGCTGGCGTGAACGCCGACGACGCCAAGCGCGCGATCCGCTGGACCCTGGAGCGCAAGGGTTGGACGGACGGCGCGCGGCAGACCTTGATCGGGTCGATGCTGGACCGTGAGACGGCCTGGGTCGCGCGCAACTACCGCAAGCTGTCCCGAGCTGCTGAGAATCTGGCCAAGGCTGACGGCGCGGAGGCGGTGGATACAAAGCACGTTGCTGCGGCGATCCACCTGCCCCGGTCCGTTGCGGCGATGGAGCGTGTGGTCAACCGAGCCACGTCCGAGATCGCGCACCTGCGTGAAGTGCTCAAGCTGGCCCTGACCCCAGGCCCCGACGCTGAGCAGCAGCCGTTGGCTATGGATGCCAAGATGAGCGCGGAGGCGCTGGCCAAGGTGCGGGCGGCGCACATGATCGGCCAGTTGCAGGCGATGGCCCAGGCATACCCCGGCATGCGGGACGACCCGGCCATGAACCAGCTGCGCGTCTTCCTGGGCGGGCTGCAATCCGTCGCCCCGCGCACCGAGCCCACCAAAAAGGGCGCACACACGACGGTCTACGTCGCGGGCGAGTTTGGCCAGCCTGAGCCGATGGGCGCTGAGTGGGTGCTGATGGATGCCGACGACGTGATCACGTCTCACGACCCGGCCACCTTCAGCAAGGACGCACGGCACAACGTCGGCAACGAACGGGCCTATCATCGCGACAAGGCCGAGCAGCTGAAGGTGATCGGCAACGCTGAGAACCTGCGCCCCGATCTGGTGATCAACACCAACCCAGACGCCACCAACGGCGCGCCAATCGTGGATGAGAACGGGGTGGTGCTGGGCGGCAACAGTCGCGGCATGAGCATGAAACGGGCTTACCGGCAGGGCGGCGCGAAGGCGGCTGATCTCAAGGGCTACCTCAAGGACAACGCGCGGCAGTTCGGTTTCAAGCCTGACGACGTGGACGCCATGAAGGCTCCCGTTCTGGTCCGCAAGGTGCAGCCGCGCGACGACGCCCACAAGCAGCTACTCGTGCGCCAGCTCAACGAGAGCATGACGCAGGCTATGGACCCGCGCACGATGGCGGTGGCCCAGGCGCGGCGCATGGACAGCAAGGTGTTGGCCGAGCTGGGCACCAGCATGGGCGCTGACGAGACGCTGGCGGCCTACCTGCGCGGCAAGGGCGCGGAGGGATTCGTCAACCAGCTCAAGCGGGCGGGCGTGATCAGCGCGGCCAATCAAAACGCATACATGAAGAATGGGCGGCTGAATCAGAACGGCGTAGCCCTGGTAGAGAACGTGTTGGTGGGGTCGATGGTGCCTGATGCGGACCTGCTGAGCGAGGTCCCGCAGAGCATCATGGAGTCCTTGGCGCGCGCGGTCCCGTACATGGTGCAGGCCGAGGGCGCGGGGGCTGACTACGGCGTCAAAGAGGACTTGGCGCACGCGCTGGACGCCGTGGTCGAGATTCAGGACAAGTACGGGTTGCCCAAGGGCAAGAAGGGGCGCGCGGCCAGCCTGGAGGCGTGGCAGCGCAACGTGAAGGCGCGCGAGGTTGACGGCAAGATGGCCACGGGGCTGCACCCTGCCCAGGGGCCGAACGCGCGCGCGACTGCGATCCTGAACGCGCTGATCCACCAAGGCGGCCCCGTCCAGCTCGCCAAGGTGTTCCGCAAGTACGCCGAGCAGGCGCACAAGCAGGAGCCGGGCGCGGAGCCGCTGGCGTTCTACGACAAGAAGCGCGCCGACACGATTTTTGAAGAGGCGTTCGGGTCTGCGGCCGATGAGGACGCGGCCCAGGCCAAGGCGGCAGCAGATCGGGAGAAGCACGTTAAGGCCACCAAGGCGGCAGCGGCGGCCAAGAAGGCAGGCCCCGCCACCGACCACGCCAGCGAGGCTGACAAGCACGAGGCCGAGGCCGAGGGCCTGCCCGAGCGGTGGGGGGGCGACAAGTGGACGAGCACCAAGGAGCGCGCCCAGGACGCACACACGGCGGCGGCCAAGGCTCACCGCAAGGCGCACGAGAGCGGCAGCGATGCAGACAAGGCAGCGGCGGCGGCGGCCAGCAAGGCGGCGGCTGATGCGGTGGCGGCTGGCGAGCGCGAAGAGGCTGACGCGGCGGCGTCACAAGGGGGGCTGTTCTAATGCGGCTTGAGCTGACCGAGAGCCGAGCGGGGGAGCTGGCCGACCTGACGCCCGCAGAGGTCACCCAGCGCGCCCAGGAGGGGTTGTGCAAGGCGCTGGAGGCCCTGGGGCACGCTGACGCAGCGGCGGCGCTGCGGGGGCGTCTACCGGCCCTGTTGGACGCAGAGCGCGAGCTGACCCGCTGCGCCCAGCTGGCGAAGGCGCTACCGGCGCGTGGTGGCGAACTGGATGCGGTGGCGCACGTCGCGGGGCGCGTGGCTGGCGCATACGACGCGATGCAGGCGCGGCTGCTGGCGCGGCTGGATGAGGCTGTGCGTAGTGCGTGACGTGCTCGCCAAGGTGGTGCGCGATCTGATCGTGGACTTCCACGATGCTTTCTTGATCGAGCTGTTCGGCGTCGAGCATGCGCCCGTGCCGCCTGACCGCATCCAGGCGCTTCTGGAGTCGGGCGCGCTGGACGTGGATCGCATCGGTGGCGTTCAGATCCCCGTCGGGGAGGCGGGCGCGACCCTTGACCCCTTCGCTTACTTGCGGCTGTTGGGTCGCGCATACGACAAGCTGGGCGAGGACGACGCGCTAGCCGCGCGCGAGTGGTCGCTGGGGGATTGGGACCCTCACATGGCGCGCGAGCTGGCAGAGGCCCCTGTTCAGATGGGTCTGGAGCTGGGGGGGCGCATCGAGGTGGGCACCAGCTTGCCCGAGCCCCCCGCCCCCGTGGTGGAGCCTGACGGCGCGCCCGCGTGGATGGGGCCGCACGAGGCGGCCAGCTACAAGCACGCCGTCGGCCGGGCTGGCGCGTACTGCCGGGGCCTGGGCAACACCTACGCCGACGATGCGAGCAGCGCCGTCTATGAGGTCTGGGACGGCGAGCGGATTGAGCAAGAGGTTGAGCCGGATCAGCGCGCGACCATGCAGGCCATCATCCGAGAGCGCACGGCCCACAGCATCCTCACCGACCGCGACAAGGAGAAGCTAGCGCGCGATCTGGCAGACGCGACCGGCTACTACTCGCACAACTGGTCGCGCATCGCGGCTACCGAGCTACAGGGCGCGCACAACCTGGGGATGGTCGAGCAGGCCATTGACGACTACGGCGAGGCGGGCCGCGTGATGCGGGTCACTGAGTCGGGCGCGTGCCCCCATTGTCTGCGCCTGTTTCGTGACGGTGAGGGCGGGCCGCGCGTGTTCAGCGTGCGTGAGCTGCTGGTGAACGGCACCAACGTGGGGCGCAAGGCGGCCGACTGGTTACCGACCGCGTGGCCGGTTCACCCTAACTGCCGGTGTGATACGCGCGTGGTCCCGCCTGGGTTTAGCGTGTCCGCTGATGGTAGGATCAGGCGTCAAGGAGGTACGGCGTGAGCGACGAATTTCGGACCTGGGCTCCAATGCTGGTCAAGGCCGACAACCCCAACGGGGGATTCGGTAACATCGGCATGGGCAAGATCGGGGGCGTGATCAGCACCGAGGCGCGGGACTTCCAGGGGGAGATTCTGGCCCAGGACGGCGTGGACTGGAGCTACTTTCAGAACCACGGGTTGCTCAACTACAACCACACCCCGCTGATCCTGGGCGAGCCGGAGCGCGTGATCCGCAAGGGCAACCAGACGCTCGTGGAGGGCCTGCTGTACCTGCACCAGCCCAAGGCCCGCGAAATCTACGAGACGGCCCAAGCCATGCGCAAAAGTGGCGCAAAGCGCGCTTACGGGTTCAGCGTTGAGGGCAAGGTGCTGGAGCGGGACAAGGCCGACCCAAAGCGCATCCTCAAGGCGCGCGTGATGAACGTCAGCGTATGCGAGCACCCGGTCAACCCCGAGGCCCGCATGGATCTGCGTAAGGCGCTGTCCGTCGGCTACCAGACGGCGGCGGGCATGGACGCGGGCTTTAGCCCGCTGGTGCCGCAAAGCCTGGACGGCAACCCGGCTGTGGCCGACTTTGAGGCCGAGCTGCGCCGCCAGTTCCCCCGGCTGACTGACGACGAGTGCGCGTCGGTCGTCCGTAGAGTTTTCAACACCTTGCGGTAGACTACCTCAAGGAACGCTTGACCGTCGCGCGCACCGCGCCGACAATGACGACGGGGACGACCCCCGATGGAGACACCAATGGACCGTGATTCGATGATCGCGGCGCTCCGAGACGCGGGGGCCGACGAGGACACCATCAACAAGGCGCTCGCCAACTTGGATGCCGACAGCGGCGACCAGCTCAACAAGGCGCTCGGCGATCTGCGGGAGGCGTTCGACCGAGAGCACGCCGACCGTGACGAGGATCTGGCCAAGAGCATGGATGAGGCGGCCGACATTGTGGAGGCCGTCACCCAGGGGGCTGACGCCGTGCTGGCCGAGTTCCGCGCCCAGAACGACGCGATGGCGAAGGGCATGGTTGCGCTGATCGAGGAAGTGCGCGCCTATCGCGCCGACCTGAGCGCGCTGCGGGACGACGTGGCCGAGCTGGGCGACGGGTCCCAGGCCATCGCGAAGGCGCTGGACGTGCCCGAGGCCCCCCGTGGGCTCAGCGGCGCGCGCCCCGTGCCGTCGCCCGCCGATGAGGCCCCCGCGCCGACCGGCACCCCTGACCTGATCAACAAGGCGCTGGTCGAGCTGGCCAACGACGAGACGACCGGCCAGCGGCGCGGTCAGCTCAACACCGCGATCAACCGGCTGAACGCCGGGCATCACCCGCAGCAGGTGGCGTCCGACTTCAATCTGTCCTGATCAGCTTGGCGCTGCGGCGTCGTTGACGGGGCCTGGAGGCCCCTGAAGGAACATTCAAGATCATGATGAGCATCCCGAACAACAACCAGAACGTCCCCGTGGCGGATCTGGTTGCCTTGAACACCGCGTTGCGAAAGGCGGCCAGCGTTGGCTACCAGACCGGCGCGACCACCAGCGCCGGCGACACGGGCACCTTCAGCCCGCTGGTGCCGCAGAGCATCGAGAGCGTGCTCGCGAGCGCCACCTACACCATGAAGCAGCTCAGCCTGTGGAAGCGGATCCCGAAGCGGGACGTGACCCAGACGCTCCACGAGTACAGCGTGGTGAAGGAGCACGGGGCCGACTTGGACCCGTTCTTCGCCGAGGGCAGCGTCCCGGCCACCAACCGCAGCGAGTACGAGCGCAAGAGCGTGCGGATCAAGTATCTCGCGGAGCGGCGCGAGGTCACCGACGTGGCAACGATGGTGGGCCTCATCGGGGCCAACCGCAACGCGCTGGCCGAAGAGACGGAGCGCGGCACCATCCGGTTGCTCCAGCGCACCGAGCGCGCCATCTTCCACGGCGACTCCGACGTGAACCCGCTCGCGTTTGACGGCATCTTCAAGCAGATCGAGGACAACGCGCCGAGCAACGTCACCGACTTGGCTGGCTCCGCGCCGACCGTCGATCTGTTGCAGGAAATGCTGGGCGAGCTGTACGGAGCGCCCAACTACGGGGACGTGGACGCGATCTACGTCGAGCCCCGCATCCACAGCGAGCTGATCCGGCAGACCGTCAGCCACGGGCGACACGACCAGCTGAGCATTCAGGACGGCAGCAAGCTGACCTGGGGAGCCAAGGAGCTGTGCGTGATGAGCCCCTACGGGCCGGTTCCCATCGTCAGCGCGCCCTTCCTCTACAACAAGTGGCCGGTCCCCACCAACCTCGCCAAGACCGCCGCGCGCGACTTCGGCGTGGGCGACACCATCCCGACGACCCCGACCCTGAGCGTGGCCATCGCGGCGGGTGCGGCTGGCGCGAGCCAGTTCAACGCGGCTGACGCCGGGACCTACACCTACTTCATCGAGGCCGTGGGCACCAAGGGCGTGTCGGCGTTCTTGACGACCGCTGGCGTGGCCGTGGTCGCCGGGGATCAGGTCACGTTCACCATCGCGGGCGCTCCCGCGATCCTGCCCGCCTACTACCGCATCTTCCGCAGCGCCAAGGACGGCACCTATGCGACCGCCGAGCTGATGCAGACCGTGGTCTACGGCGGCGCGGGCGGCACGGCCATCGTCGACAACAACGTCGACAAGCCGGGCACCAGCAAGATCCTGGCCATCAAGCACGACCCCCAGATCTTCGAGTGGGTGAAGCTGCTGGACTACATGCGTCGGCCGCTGGCCGAGGTGGAAACCACCAAGCCGTTCATGCTGATGCTGTTCGGCGCGCCCATCGTCAAGGTCCCAACCAAGACCTGGGTTCTCAAGAACGCTGGCGTCAACTCGGCGGGCCTGTAGGCCACCCAAGCGCCCCCCTAGTCGGGGGGCTGGAGGATCACCATGAGTGAGCCCTATGCGCTCTACAAGGCCGAGCGAGCCGAGGCGGCCGACCCCAACCTGAAGGCGCTGGGGCTGCCCACGGCGTTCCGCACCTTGGCGGCCAGCCGCGCCCACGGCAACGTGCCGGTGGCCGTGCTCAACTTCGCCACCAACCCGATCAACGCCAACGCGGACACGATCAGCATCGGCGCGGACACCTACGAGTTCCGCGATCCCGCCGCCGACGTGACGAACGACGCCTACATCGCCGTCGCCATCGGGGGCACCGCGCCGTTGACCTTGGCCAACCTCGTGCTGGCCATCAACGCGCGCGTCACCGACAACGAGCACCCCAGCATCTTCCTGGCGGGTGGCGTCCTGCCCGCGCTGGCCAACGGCACCGAGCGGATCGTGGCTGATGCCATCGGGGCCGGTACGGCGCTGCGGATCAAGGCGGCCGACGCCCCCGGCGGGTCGGTCCTGGCGGGCAACCCCAACGTGCTGCTGGCCGAGGCTCTGACCGCAGCGGCCGACGTGTGGGACGTGGGCAACGTCAACCTCAACACCCTGGGCGGCGTGGCCGACGAGACGCCCGCTATGGCCATCGCGTCCCGCGTGATCACGGCGGCCATGATCGCAGGCACGGCGACTTGCCGGTTCGCGTTCCCGTTCACCGTGACCCGCTTCATGGCGTTCGCGGCCAACCCCAGCGGCGCGGGTGTGACCCTGGGCGCGACGGACACCGCCTACATTCAGGACGGTGACGTTCTGATCGGGTTCGGCGGCGGGGCTGCCCCCAACGTCCAGGCGCTCGACGTGCTCACCATCCTGGCGTTCGCCTAACGCCACCCAGCCGCGCGGCCTGCGGGCCGCGTGGCCCCTATCTGGAGGGCTCCCGTGCCCGAGTGCAGGATCACCGAGATTCTGACGCCACAGTGGCTCAAGGATACGACCCTGTTGGGCGTGGACTTGACCCTGGACGACGGGAGCCCCTACCCCGACGCGCAGTTCACCCAGGCGATCAACCACGCGATTGCGACCGTGCAGTCTGAGCTGGGGATCGTGCTGGACCAGTTCAGCGTGATTGAGGAACGCCACGACATTTACGCACCCAACCGCCAAGCATGGTGGCCCTTCCGCCTGGACGAGCGACCCGTCCGCAAGGTGACCGGCATGCGGCTGCGGTACGGGTCATTCCCGGCCGTCGAGTTTCCCGTGTCCTGGGTGCAGCTGGTCGCGCCCATGTATGGGCAGCTCCACATCATCCCGTCCGAGGAAAGCCTGGGGAGCTACATCATCCGTGCGGGTATCCCGTTCATCGCGGGCGACGTGATGCAGACGGTTGACTACATCCCCGGCTACTTCAGCTTCGACTACGAGTGCGGGTTTACCTGCTATCAGGACACGCTGACGATCCCCGAGGGGCAGACTGAAGCGACCTACACGTTCCCGACTGACGCGCCGATGGCCGACCGATATCGGACGGATCTCGCGCTGACGGTAGCCAACGGTGCGGCTGGCCTGCGACTCAAAAGCCGGTCCCTGGGCGGCTTCACCGTCGAGGTCACAACGGCACCAGCGGGCGGCGATGCCACGGTGACTTTCACCGCTGACAGCATCCCCGACGACATTAAGCAGGTAGTCGCGATCATCGCGGCCATGATGCCGCTCGCGGTGGCTGGTGACCTGATCGTAGGGGCCGGAATCGCCAGTATTTCCACCAGCATGGACGGCTTGAGCCAAAATATTAACACCACGGCCAGCGCCACAAATTCCGGCTTCGGCGCAAGAATTTTGGAGCTGCGAAAGCAGGCTGACGCGCTGTTGCCCGCTCTGCGAGCCCGTTATCGCATGATGAATATCGCGATCATCTGATGCCGATCCTACCCTCGCGCTTCCCCGTCAAGCTGCTACCTCGGGTCGACTTCCGGCCAGAAGAGTTCCGCAAGCTGGTGAGGACGCACGGGCTAGAGCTGACGTGGCAGCAGTCCAGTGAGTGCCCCTGTTCGCGGCAGTCTGTGGGCCTTGGGCTGGTGCTAGACGCAGACCTGGGGAGCAACACGGGGACCACCCGGCAGGCCCGCGTGGACTGCCCCAGCTGTGAGGGCAAAGGCTACTTGTTCCACAGCTCGCAGGGTATCAGGGGCGTGATCACCAGCGCCGCAACGCACCCCGACCGCTTCAAGGTATACGGGGAAATGGCTAGCGGTATGGTTAGTCTGAGCGTGCTACCCGAACACCGTCTCAACCTGGGCGACCGTGTGACCCTGGGCGACAGTGTGCAGCTCTACCGCGAGACGCACACCTACAGCGGCGAGGACCCCAGCTCAACGCGCTACCCTATCGTGGAGCGCACGCTGGACCTGACGGCCCCCGTCACAACCGGCGTAATGCACGCCTATCAGGCAGACGCCGACGGTACAGCGCCCTTGGGCGGGGATCTGGTGGAGGGCGTGGACTTCAACGTGGTGGGGGGCGCGCTGGCCTGGATCAACCCTCCCGTTGTGGGCGCGCGCTGGTCAATCAGCTACTACAGCAACCCCGTATATCTGGTCACCGACCTGCCGCACCCGTACCGCGACACCATCGTCCAGACAAAGGCCCCGTCGCCCAGCTTCGCCAGCCTGCCCCTAAACGCCATGTGTACGCTTGAGTATCTGGTAACGGGGTCCGCGTCGTGAACATCGCAGACCTGATGGGCGGCGACACAAAGCGCAAGCTGCGCACGCTGGCCAACGTGATCGCGGCTGAGTGGGTCGCGGAGGCGCGGGGCTCGCTTCGACGGTCGGCAGACGCCTACATCAAGAGCGTGGGGGTGAGAGAGGTCACCGACACGCGCGCGGTGGTGAGCCTGCCTGGGCCTGACGCGGGCAAGAAGGCGGCCCAGCTCGCGCGCATCGTTGAGTTCGGCATGGGGCCGGGCGGCATCGGTACTGAAGGCGCTTACGACGTTCGCAAGTTCCTGTTGCGGGCCGGTACACGCAACCTGAAGTGGGGCAAGAGCGGCCCCTACGTCAACGTGCCGTTTCAGCGCCGTGGGGCCAGCTCCGAGGTCCCCGGCCCGTTGGAGATCGAGCGCCTGGGTGGCCGTAGGGCGCTGCTGGCAGCGCGCAAGCTGTCCCCCAGGGTCAACGACCCCGCCACTAACCAACTGCTGTCCAGGGGCGGCAGGCTGGGCGCGGGCTGGGCGCAGCGGCTACGCGCGCACCACGTCAGCGACCCGCTAGAGGGTCTGGTGCGCGAGGCCAGCACCTACAGCGACAAGGGCGGCTGGCAAACAAGCGGCTTCAAGGTCTGGCGGCGGGCATCGTGGGCCAACCGCGACCCGGCCGCATGGCGCAGCAAGGGCGTGAAGGCGCGCCACCTTGCGCGCAAGGTGCAGGCCAAGGTGCCCGACCTGATCCGCGAGGTGTTCTGATGTTCCTCGATATGCACATCGTCCACGCGCTGAACAACGGGTGGGTGGGCTACCGAGACGATGTTGATGCGTTCGCGGAGCTGCTGCCCGGCGTGAGCGCGGGGGTGGCGGCCGAGTGGCACGCGGCCCTAGTCGCAGACCCCCCCGTCTTCCGCGCAGCCTTCGCCCCAGGCGCGCCTGAGGCTTTTCCCCTGGTGAGCGTGGAGCTGATGGGCGAGACGGTATCAGACCGCTACCTGGGCAAATCGCAGGGGATCATCGGGGGCCGTCGGCATATCGGCTTTGGCGTAGGGCAGACGGCTGAGATCACGGTCATGGCCAAGCGCGACGAGGTAACGCGCAGCCTGTGCCGAGTGATCCAGGCCGTTATGATCCGCGCGACCGTCAGTTTTATTAAGTCTGGCTATATCAGCGTGCAGTACGACGGCGCTGGTGAGCTGGGCATGGATGAAATGCTGGTGGCCGAGGAATTGGGGATCTATATCCGTCGTCTGACCTACTCGGCGGTACTTGAGATCGAGGTCCCCGAGCAGCTGCCCGGTGGGTCTGTGGCGTCGGCTGAGTGGTTTGTGCAGCTGGGGGACGTGCCCGAGGACGTGGGCACCCCTCCCGCGACCGGAGCAGGCACCCCTGGCGGCGTGACCCCTACCGAGGATTAGGGTATCCTCGCAACGTAAACGGAGGCGCACATGCCGAGCAGCATTCTCTTGAACGGTCGGCGGATCTACAGCCCCGGCGTCAAGGCCGAGATCAACACGGACGCCCTGGGTGGGCGCGGGACCAGCGTGGGGGCGGTGGCCCTTGTGGCAGACCTGCCGGGCTTTCAGCAGTCCACCCCGCAGCAGTTCACCAGCGCGCGCGCGCTGGCAGACTACGATCCCGCGTCCGACGATCTGAAGCTGATCGGCAAGCTGGCGTTTGACCCGTTCGCCGACGACGCGGTGCCGGGCGGTGCGTCGTCGTTGTGGGTCGTCAGCACGGCCACCAGCACCCAGGCTTTCGCGGACCTGCTGGACACGCTGGGCGGGCAGGCGATGGTGCTCAAGAGCCGCGTGTGGGGGCTGACCGGCAACCGGCTCAACTACGACGTGAGCAAGACCGGCACCGTTCACACGCTGACCTTCTTGCGCGACGGCATCACCGAAGAGATCGAGATCGACACCCCGGCGATGGGCACCATCCAGTACACGGGTGGCGTGCTCACCCTGGCTGTGGTGCAGATCAACAACACGCAGACGCGCCTGGAGTGGACGCGCCTGCTGGGCGCTGTGCACCCCATTGCGGAGGCGACCGATTGGGACCACGCGCCGTGTGCGGGTGTGGTGACCGTCAGCGCCGACGTGAACGCATCGGCCGGTGAGACGCTGGACGTGACGATCACGGGCACCGACTTGGCGGGTGCGCCGCAGGCCGAGGTTGTGCAGATCACCGACGTGAGCGCGCTGAGCATCCCGACGGTGGCCAGCTTCGGCAGCATCACCAGCGTGGCCAGCTTGCTGAGTGGTGGCGCGCTCACGCCTGCCGTGACTGTGGGCTGTGACAACGGGCGGCTGATCCCGCACACGGGCCGCAAGGTGTCCGGCGTCCTGACCGAGATCGGGCAGATCAACGGCTGGGCCACGGCGACCCTGGACCCGACGGCGGCCAGCACCGACGCGGCCGATCTGGACGCGACGAACGGCGAGGTCAGCGCGTTGGCGTTGCTGACCCTCACGTCCGACGTGGCGCAGCTGGTCAGCGGCTTGGCTGTGTCGCAGCTGGTGGAGGCCGAGCGGGGCACCAGCCTGCTGCCCGTCGACCTGAGCAGCGATCAGAGCGGCAACATGCTGGGTGGGTCCGAGGCCAGCCCCGTCGGCACGACCGACTGGCAGGCGGCGCTGGACACGATCAAGGATCAGGACGTGCAGATCGTGGTGCCGCTGAGCACCGACGGAGCTGTCCACGGCCTGATGAGCAAGCACTGCACCGACAGTGCGCTCCAGGGCTATGAGCGCAACGCCTGGGTGGGCACGGTCGGCAACCAGACCAAGGCCCAGGTGAAGGCGGCGGCGGCGGCGCTCAACACGCGCTATGTGGCGCTGGTGGGCGACCAGATCGAGGTCGACCACCCCAACGGCACCACGCCGACGCTGGAGCCCAGCTACCTCGCCCTGATGATGGGCGCGGGACAGGCTGGCAGCCCGATTGCGTGGCCCCTCACCAACAACCGCCCCCGCGTGCGTGACGTGTTCCAGACCTGGGGCGCGAACATCGACGCGGAGGAAATGATCGCGGCTGGCGTGGTCATTCTCCGCAAGGACAACCTGGGCTGGAAGGTGGCGCGCAGCGTCACGACCTACCTCACCGACGACAACCCCATCTTGTCCGAGGTGTCGGCCTGGGAGAGCGTGCAGACCAGCGTCCGCGACCTGCGCAGCGCGCTGATCACCCGCATCGGCAATCCGGCCATCGCAGGCACGGCGGGCCGCATCAAGGCGGCGGCCAGCTCCCGACTCGATGAGCAGGTCCGGCTGGGCTGGATCAAAGCGTGGCGCAACATGAGCGTTGACGATCTGGGCGATACCTTCCGCATCAACTACGAGGCGGCGGCCGTCGAGCCGATCAACTTCATTGTTCTGGCGGCTTCGGTCGTCCGCATTCCGGGGGCCTGATAGATGGCGACTCAGACGATCAGCGGCGCGCGAGCGAAGCTCTACATCGGGGACACTGAGGTCGGCTATGCGACCAACTGCAACGGCAGCGAGACGCAGAGCCTTCAGCGGATCGACGTGCTGGGGGACGCCTACAGCAAAGAGATCGTGCCCATGCGGCGCATGGTCCAGTTCACCGCTGCCATCGTGCGGATCAAGCGGGGCAGCGCCAAGGCGCTGGGCCTGATGGCGCGCGGGGACACGGCCGCGATCCTCAACTTCCCGCCCCTCGACGCGGTGTTGTTCGACCCGATCACCGATGAGGCGATGGAGACGATCACGGGCTGCGTGATCGAGCAGCGCGGCTGGTCGGTGGATGGCGCTGGCGTCCTGTCCGAGAATGTCTCGTTCCAGGGCATTCGCATGAAGGATGAGGACGAGGCGTAATGCGCACCCTTGACCTTCGCGCGGCGCGTGACGCCAGCGACCCCAGCAAGGCGGCTGTGAGCGCGCCTGTGCCCCGTGATCGCCCGGCGCACGTCACCTATCACGAGCGCACGGCGACGGTCGTTGTGACGGCCCCCACGGGCCAGCAACGAACGCACATCGATCACATGGCGGCCGTGTTGGCGGGTGGGCCGTGGGATCACTTCAGCGCGCGCGCCCAGGCCCGCTTTCACGCTATGGCCACCTTCGCGGTGGCGGTACAGGACGCGCCCCCGTGGATGGAGGACGCGGTGCAGGAGGACGATAACCTCTTGTTCAGCATCGTGGGTGCCGTGGAGGCCCACGCTACCGCCTACTTTCGCCGCGATGCTGGATCGGGTGAGGGCGGCGAGGGGGTCGCCGGGGTGGTGGTGGCGCTCGCGGACACCTGATCCGCTGTGCGTCGACTTGCACGACCTTGAGCGCGTGCTGTTGGCGCTACCAGACGCGGAGTGGCGCGCGCTGGCCAACCCCGTAGGCCGAGACTCACAGGGGCGGCTGGTCACAGGCGATCCTGTAGTGGACGCCTGGGAGCGCGAGGCATGGGAGGACGCGGCCAGTGAGTAACGAGCGCCACACTACCAGTATTGAGGTCAAGGCCGACGTGAGCAGCGCGGAGGCGGGGATCGCCCGCCTACTCGACAAGCTCAACGCGGCAGCTGCGCGCGCTGACGGGCTGGGCGTCGGCGGCGGCAGCGGTGGGTCTAGCGTGCCCGGCAGCGGCGGCACCAGCAGCACGGGCAGCATGCGAGCGCCAACCCCAGGCGCAGGCGTGGGCGGGGCCACGGGTAGCACTACAGGCCGGTCAGATGGCCGAGACGCACGCGGGCGTTTCCTACCGGGTGGGGCCACAGCCAGCACGGCAGACGACGGCATCAAGGGCACGATGGTGGGCGGGCCTAGCGTTGCGCCGTCGGTCAAGGCGCGCGCTGCCCAGGAGGCGTCTGATCAGCTGTGGACGGGGCGACAGCAGGCGGCCGAGGCCCGGCACCGAGCGTTCAACCCGCTGAGCGGCGGCGGTGGCGGCGTCAATCAGGATTGGACGGCCAAGGTCAACGCGGCACGGACTGGCGGCCTGCTGGGTGCTATGAGCCCAGGGGGCAACGCCATGATGCCGGGGGGCGGCACCCTAGCCGCGCTGGGTATGGGCGGCGTCCACCTTGCGGGCGGCGGGCTTAAAACACTCGCCGGGGGGCCTGGGGCTGCTTTGAGCGTGCCTGTGGGCGGCATCGTGTCGATGCTGAAGAAAATCAAGCACCCCGCTGCTGCCGTGGCGGCGGCTGCGCTGGCGCTGGCCGGTGGCGCTGGCGCGATGGGCCTGAATAAGCGCATGGGGCTCGCGGGGGACGCGGCCAGCCTAGAGCAAGCGCAGATGCGCACGGTCATGGCGGCAACCGGGCTAAACGGCGCGACGGCGGGCATCAACCCCACCGATTACGACCTGTTCAGCAAGCGCATCAACTACCAGCACTTCGCGCGCCAGTGGGGCGTCAAGCCCCAGGAGGCGGCGCGGACCTACGAGTCAACCAGCGTGGGGCTGGGGCTGCCCGGCCTGGGCATGCGCGACCTTGATACCGTGGTCGACAAGGGGATGAGCTAC
>Ga0233440_1000199_pt1 | contig 79210 bp, 69 predicted proteins | sample SI_123_September_5_FD_182791 | JGI IMG/M metagenome (GOLD analysis project Ga0233440, IMG submission 182791) | Seawater microbial communities from Saanich Inlet, British Columbia, Canada - SI_123_September2016_120_MG | ecosystem: Environmental > Aquatic > Marine > Inlet | place: Canada: British... | reverse complement strand
TTATTTAGCACTACCAGAATGATATGAATATTGGGATCCTCAAAAGTTAAAGGCAGAGGCTAAAGAACAAAAGCGTGAAGAATTTAGAAGAAAAATGGCAAACAGAAAAGCTAAATCAAAACCTATAACTTTGTCTAAAGCTAAATACGATGAGCTTTATGTAAAAGAACAACCTGTAGAAAAAAAGAAAAAAAGAAAAAAAATAGAAGTATCAAAACAAGTCAGAGAAAGAGAAGTCACTAAACAAAATATAAAAACTGCTAGTGTTGAAACAAACTTAGATAAATTATCAAAATCTAATTTAAAAAGTTTAAACGAAAAAGCATTATTAGAGTTTTGATTAGACTCTATTGACCTTCAAAAAAGATTATTTTCATTATGAAATAATCTATGAACATTTTGACCAAAATGAGATGGGGTTGATGGGGATTTAGGTCAATATTCACTTGACGCTATTAAACTAACACAAAATATTGTAGAAACTGAATCTAGTGGTTTATTAGATGAGAATTTTTTGAGATATATTTTTCCTGAAAAATTTAATACTGGTGAATGAGTATGAGTTCATACTTTAGCATATATCAAGAGACAATTAGCTCCTGAGGCTAATAGAAGAGATGCTAAATTAGAGGTATTAGCTCAAACAAAAATTGAAAAACAAAAATTAAAATTGGTTGTAAATAAAACTCAGACAAGAAAAATAACTGCATTAGAGGATGAGGTTAAACCAGGACCGAGAAGAGTTAAAATTCAGGCAAAAAAAATGGCAAATACATTAGAAGCTAAAAATTGACCAAGATATAGAAGCTGAGCTAGTTGTTGAGCTAATGTTTGAGAATTTCTTAATGAATATTGAATGGCTTGATTACCATCATATGGTAGAGATTGATATAAATGGGAGTGATTTCTAGATAATAATGAGAATTTTGTTAAAGTATGACTTTCAAGCCCAAATGAGGCATTACCTTGATGAATATTAGTTTATGCAAAATGATATTGAAGATGAGCAAGAACAAAGTATGGACATGTAGAAATAAAGACAAATGATTGATACTGGTATTGATGAGCTGAAAAAAAGAGAGCATGATGAAGTGTTAATTCATGATTTATATGACATGTATACTATCCAAAAGCTTAATAAAAAAATCACCCTAAAAAGTGATTTTTCTTTTTTACAAAAATTTAAAAACTCTTACTATTGTTTATAATTAATATTAAACAATATTTATGTCAAATCTTAAACATTTCACAAATCTCTTATTCACAAAGAAATTCGTATCTAAGTTTACAGCTTACTTTCTTTTGATAGTTACTTTTTATGTACTTAGTGATTTTATGGGTATTTTTTTACTTACCTTTATCTTTGCTTATCTTTTTTTATCATCAGCAGAATTCATAAAATTGAAAATGGATCATTTTTTTTCTAAATATTGTAAAAGTTTTAAAAGACAAAAATATTTAAAAAAGTTTTTTGGTTTAAACTTTATAATTGTTTCTATATACGTTATTTTTATATGAATAATTATATTTATAGTTTCAGATATGGTTCCTAAATTGATAATGGAGCTTTCTGAATTACCGCAGAATATCCCATTTTTAGCTGAACCAATTAGTTCAGTAACAAATAGATTAGTAGAAATTAAAAATTTTAATTCAGAATTAGGGTGATCAATTAATCAAATTGTTACAAATCAGGATATTGATGTTGTATTAGATATTTTGAGTAAACTGAGATCAGCTTCAGTTATATTTTTACAAATAATGCTGTCATTAATACTTAGTTTTGTACTACTTATAGATAGACCTAGATTAAAGAATTATTTACTAGGAATTAAAAAATCAAGCTTTAGTTTTTTGTACAAAGAGTATAAAATAATTTTTGATAAAATAGTTAAATCTTTTTGATTAATATTCAAGGCTCAAGCTATGATAGCTTTGGCAAATACCGTATTAACTATTATATGACTTACTGTAATAGGAGCTATTCATGGTTGAGCTTTCCCATACTTATTAACTCTTTGATTAATAGTATTTATAGCATGATTTATCCCAGTTTTATGAGTATTTATATCTAGTATACCTATATTAATTATAGCTTATAGTATCATATGAGGATATCCTGTATTAATAGAAATAGTAATTCTTATTGCTCTTGTGCATGTAGTAGAAGCATATTATTTAAATCCAAAGATAGTTTCTAGATTTTTAGAAATACCAGTAAGTCTAACATTTATAGTTTTAATAATTTCTGAACATTTATTCTGAATAGCGTGACTTTTGATTTGAGTAAGTTTATTCTATTTCTTAGTTTGATTATTCAGAGATATTGATAAGGTTTTAAAAAAGAAGAAAAAAGAGATGAAAAAAAGTAAAAAATTGTTAGCTAAAAAATAAAAAAACTTAAGCTTTATCTTAAGTTTTTTTTGTTTAAAAAATTAATGTTTAATTAATATTAGCATCTTATAATGAATATCGTTCATAGATTTATGTAACTTATTACTTATTTTTGTCATTCTTGACAATTTAATAAATAATGTTATATTTATAATACATTTTTTTTAATTAAACTTTATGTAGGAGATTTAAAAATGTTTAGACATTTGTTTTTTATGGTAATATTATTACTAGGTTTGGCTGCGTGTGGAACAGATACTGAGGTTGTGACAGAATATGTAGAACTTTCTCAGGAGAAGACTAGCTTTAAAGTAGAACTTAAATCTGTATGGGAAGGGATTGATATTTCAGAATTTTCCGGTGCGGATCTGGTATTTATGACAGAAGCTGGTAACCGCTATTCTTTTGATACAAATAACATTGTAAGAGAGCTTACTCATTCAGAATTTTCATCTGGAGTCGTAGAACTTTATACTCCATTGGAATATGCTTATGTGTATATAAAATTACATGGGTATATGTATGATCGGGTTGAAGCTACAAGTGCTGATTACAGGTTTGAGTCTGAAAAAGTTAATTTTGTTGAGGGCGGAGAACATATCCTTAAGGCATATCCAACTACTTTAGATAACTATGTTTGGTCTGATATTAATAATTATGATACAACTATTTTGATTGATAAGTATCAAAGTGGATGTACAATATGGACAAATGAAACAGTTTTAATCAGAAATGAAGAAAATATTGTTAAGTTTAGTGCTATATGTACAGATGATTTTACAGGTTTTGATAAAGGAATGTCTAGCGTGTATTTACCAATCACCCCGTCTGAAAGTGGCAATTTAATTTTTGATATAGATGTATCGGATTTTAACTTATATGATGATAATGGTGTAGCTATGGAATTTATATCTGGTAATTTTTTCGTTGTTGATCACGGTAGTATTAGTTTTGATGGAGGTTTTCTGTTAGCTGAGGCTGAAGATATATCATTAACTAGGTTGTGTTTTGAAACACCAGATTTTGATTTAGAATCTGTTAAGCTGGTTAGTAATAATAATATATATGAGGTCTATGAAACATTGTCTAATTTTTATTTAGATGGTGAAAATACTTGTATTTCTTACTTTGAAGAAGCATTCATTCCTAAGAATGATCAGCTTATGCTTCATGTAACTGATGAGAGTATTTATGTAGATTATTATCCACAAATTACTATCGTAGAAGGCTTCGGTGAAATCAGTAGACAGTTAATAATCGGTGAATAGTTGAAAAAAAGGGGAATATGATGGAGAATGCACTTGGGCATTCTCTTTATTTTTTGTTAAATTTTTATTCTTTTATTTCTTAGATAATTAAGTATAATATACTTATAATAAGATACAAATATTTGACAAATACTATATTTATAGTATAATTAGTCTATTATTTTAATAATTTATAAAAATATGTTTAAATTAAATGGTTTAAATTCTTCTGATAGTTCTAATAGTGTTCCTAGAAAGGGGAGAATGGCTAAAGGTGTTCGTACTCTAGTTTATTCAGTTGCATTGTCAATATTAGCAGCCTGTTGAGGTGATAAGGATAAAAATCCTGATGTAAACTTAGAACCAGAGATTGCAAATCCAGAATTATCATATGGTGAATTAGAGTGAATGACTATAGTTAAAACTTTAGATGAAATAAAAGCTGATGCTTGAATCAGTGATGCAGAATGAGATTCTATTATAGCTGAAGTAGATACTACTACTTTAGATCCAAATATATCTTATGATTCAGATACTGAAACTTTCACATTCATTGCACCTAATGTAGATACAAATACTGCATATGATGCTACACTTTCTATAAAAGATTCACAATGAAATTATGCTAATCAAAATGTTGTAGTACATTTTAATTCTATTGATGAAGACGATGATGCTCCTTTAGTTTTATGAAATATCACATGAGCAGATTCAATTGCTATATGACAAGAATTTTCATACGAGGTTTCGGCTGAAGATATTGATGGTATAGAATCATTTAATGCTTCTATATTAGATGTTGATGGTAATCAATTAGTTGATCAACCTGAATTAACTATTACAGAGGAATCATGAACATATACTATAAAATGAACATTAAATGAAGAATGATTATATACTTTAGAAGTTAAAGCTGTATGAGTTGATGATTTAGAATGAGATAATAGTAGTGAACAAACTACTATTAAAGATTTTGAAGTTTTGAAGGATGCATTAGCTTCTGCTAATTATAGTAATTTTACTGTTACAAGTGATAGTATTAGTTGAAATATCTCATGTGAAGATGTAGATTGATTACAATCATGTGAATATGGATTTATTGTTGATGGATCAGGTGAAGTACCTGCATATATAGCATTTCCTGATACAAATTGATGAAATATCGAATTAATTGAATTAGAAGCCGATACAACTTATAGAGTTTATACAAGAATTTATTCTTTGAATAATGAAACTTGAAATTTTGAATATACAGAAGAAAGTAGAGTATATAAGACAGAAGCGATAGAAAATGCAGCACCTACAGGTATTAAGTTAAATGGTTTAGATACCTTATCTTTTAATGAAAATAGAGCAGATTGAGCTGATATAGCAACTATATCAGCTATCGATACAGATACTTGAGATACTCATACTTTTAGTAAAGTTTCTTGAACTTGAGATGATGATAATAATTTACTTACTATATCTTGAAATAGATTAATAATAAATTACAGTCCAGATTATGAACTTCCTTTAGATGCTAATGGTGATAATATTATTAATGTTAGATTAATGGTTACTGATAACTGATGAAAAAGTTATGAACAAACATTTCAATTACACGTTAATGATGTAAATGAAACACTTCCAGATACAGAAGCACCAGTATTAAGCTCTACATCACAAACATTTACAACTACTGTTTGAACTGCATTAACATTAGAAGATGTTACTGCAACTGATAATGAAGATCCTAGCGTGATTGTATTTCAAATTTGAACTCCAGATTTTGATACAAAATGAACATATCTAGTTACATACGTATGAACAGATGATGCGTGAAATGAGTCAAGTATAGTACATACATATGTAGTAAATGAGGTTCCAAATACAGTACCAACATGAGAAAGTTTTAGTATTAATGCATGATTTTCAAATACAGCTTTTGTTGATTTGAGCTCATATTTATCAGATATAGATTGAGATGCAGTAACTGCAACGATGGTTTGAAGTTGAGTAATATGATGAGATATAAATATTAGTGATGCTAATATTACTTGAAATGTGGTATCAATGACTGTGGATTCATGATTCTGAAATTGATATATTGATTATCAAGTAATTGACTGAATAGATACTAATCCTACTATTTATAGAGTAACAGTTATTGATTTAGATTGAAATTAAAAAATAAAAACTCCAATTTGGAGTTTTTATTTTTTATATATCTTTATGTAATCTATTATGTTATTTATTTGAGAAGTATTAGAACTTTTTCATCAAATATATAATTCAGTTCATATTGGAAATATAGAGGTAAAGCTTAATCACATACTATTTCAATCAATTTCTAAACTATAATTATTTGATTCTTTTTTTGCTGTTATAGTATGAAAATTTCAATCATAATATGTTGATATATTTGAATTTGTACCAGCTCAATTTTTTAAAAATATTAAAGGGTTAGTGTTTGGAGTTAAATATGATTTGTAATCACCTAACTCAAATAAATATCTTGTAGTTGTAGGAATGGTTGATGGAAACTTAACTCTAATCTCAATAACAAAATCTCAAGTTAAATTTAAATCAGTATATTTAAGATAATCTGAATTCAATAAAGGTGTTAAAACTATACCTTTTTCTCATGTATTAGCTTTTACAAAAGATGAATATCTATCTAATTCAGTACCAAAAGATGATAAATTATCTCAATTATAATTTGCATCAGCTCATCAATCGTATTTTTTGTATTTTCATCATCATACTCTTTCTCCTGAGACATAATTATTATATGATTCAGCAAAGAATCAACCTGCTCAATATAGATTTAAATCTTTTTCTTGCTCAAATGGAGCATATGCGACTAAATTCCATCATGCTAAGTTATTTTCTGAATCCTGACAAGTTCATTCGATTTCGAATGTTGTACAACTAGTATTTGTAAAAATATTATCTATTTCATTTGTTTCAATTTTTGTGTTTATAGTTATTTCTTCAGTTCACTCTACTATTTTATAATCTTCACTTTCTGTAAAATTATTGATTAAATTATCATTAATATCATCTATCTCAGTTGTATCAGTTATAGGATGAAAATTAATAGTTGTATCAAATCAATTTAGTATTTTTGGATTTTCTCATTTCAGAACCTTTAAATCTCAATCTCCATGAACAATCGTGTCTTTTTTATAAAAGATGCTATTTATTTTTACAAGTTCATTTATATCTTCAGATGTAGTATCAGTTATTATTTGGTTTTTATAAATATCAACTTCTCATTCTAATACTATTGTTTCAGTATCGCTTACTAATTTACTTACTCAAAATATAGTTCATCTAACAGCGGCTGATGAGTCTGTTGTATATACTTCAAATTCCGATTCATCATTTAATTGAGTTGCTTTTGTCCATAGGGAACCTGCTCATAGACCAAGTTTTATAATTGTATTTAAATTATCATCATTTTTAAAGTTTAGTTTATTTAATGTAAGTTCAGAATTTTCTTCTAATACTGATACACTACCATCAGAAAAGAATAATTCAAATTCTTCTCATACTCAGGTTATGATTGTATCTCATTCTCTATAGACATTTCATTCACTGTCTGTGGCTATTAATATTAATTCATCTGGATTATAAGGAAAGTTTGTTTCAGAGTTATTATATACAAAACTAGATCAATTATATTCTCTTATTAAATTAAAAGGTCAACTTTCTGCTCTATAATTTCATACTACTCTAGAACTAGGCTTGTAATCTATTACTTGTACTGAAGCTATTTCAAATTGGTTAGTAGCTTTTGTTTTACCATATGAATAATATGAATTTGTTCTTGGATCTAGTGGTAATACATCAAGATATTTTTTTGGAATTGTGTTTTCTGTAATTGAACCATATACTCAAAAAGTGCTAGAGTCTTCATATGAATGATTATATGTAGTATCAATTGCAAAGTAGTTTGTATTTCAACCTGGCATTGGAAGGTCAGATTTTTCTGCAGAGTAAGAACTTAGGGCATTGTTTATAGTTTCTATATTTGCAACTACAGTTGTATTAGCTACATTTTCATCATATCATTGTTTATATGATATTCCTATTACTGTTAATAATACTATTATAGAAATTGAGATAATTATTTCTATAAAAGAAAAAGCTTTTTTGTTATGCATAATTATTAGGTATTATAATATATTTAAATGTTAGTATTATATTTATTTTATATGTATTATAAAGATTAAAAATTAAAAGGCTTTGACAGAAAGATTATATGTTTTTTAAAATATTATGTTATAATTAGCATATATAAATTTGCATTTTACTAATAAGTATATAGTATGTATATACTCCTAAGAAAAAAACTCCTAAACTATTACTATTTTAGTTTATTAATTTATTACAATTATGAGTAATACAGAATTTGAAAGTACAGTGTTGAAGAAATTATCTAATATTGAGACAGACGTATGAGTTTTAAAGATAGATGTAACATGATTAAAGACAGATGTAACATGATTAAAAACAGACGTAACATGATTAAAAACAGATACAACATGATTAAAAGAAGATGTGTCATGTTTAAAAACAGATATGTCTACTTTGAAAGACAAAGTAGGTGATTTGGATACAAAAATGTTTGTTATGGATAAAAAGTTTGATAGAATGGATAAAAAAATTGATGATAGATCTGATGAACTAGAAGCATCTATTAGATTAAATTGACAATATATAGATCAATCTTTTAGAAAAATTACAGAATTACAATCTTAAAAAAAGAACTTTTTAAATAAAGGTTCTTTTTTTTGACAAACTATTTATTATCTATATTATTATCTTAATATTTCTTAACAAGGCAATGTGAACCTAGCACAACTTGTAACCATAACAACAATTTATACTTCTATTATTAAATAGGGGATTTTTGTTGATAACATAGAAATAACAAAAACTCTTATTTAGAAATAAATAGGAGTTTTTTTGAAAAACATCTCCCTTTTTCAAAGGGAGTACCCGTAGGGTGGAGGGATTAGAATATTAGTCCACATATTATTAAATAATATATATAAAAAATGGTAGATTTAAAAACTAAAAGACATTCATTAGCTCATGTGATGGCGCAAGCTGTAAAACAAAATTTTCCTGAAGCAAAAATTGCAACATGACCAGATACGGAAGATGGTTTTTATTATGATTTTGATTTTTGAGAAATAGAATTTTCTGATAAAGATTTGAAAAAAATAGAGAAATCTATGAAAAAGATAATATTACAAAATCAAGGTTTTAAGAAATTTGATGTAGATTTTTGAGAGGCTAGAAATATTCTTAATACAATGTGAGAATGATTTAAAAATGAATTGGTTGATAAAATTGAATCTGGAGATTTTAAAAATGAGGAAAAATTATCTGATAGAATTTCGTTTTATTTGAATACTTCAAAATGATGAAAAGAGTCTGAAATTCAAGAATTTTTGAAAAATAATGGTTTTGAAAAATTCGAAGAAATGGATGGTGATCAAGTGAAAAATTTAAAATTTATAGATATGTGTACTGGTCCTCATGTTGAAAATACTAGAGAACTTGATGCAAATTCATTTAAGTTAGCGAGAGTTGCATGAGCTTATTGGTTAGGTAATTCTGAAAATCAACAACTGACTAGAATATATGCTTATGCTTTTAATGATAAGGCTGAATTAGATGTTCATTTAAAAATGTTAGAAGAAGCAAAAAAAAGAGATCATAGAATTTTGTGAGCTAAATTAAAATTATTTACTATATCTGATTTAATTGGGGCGGGATTACCTTTAATGCAACCTGCATGAATGGTAATAAGACAAGAAATAGAAGATTATCTTTGGGAATTACATAAAGAGAAATGATATGAAAGAGTTTGGAGTCCTCATATTGCAAAAGAGGCTTTGTATGAAACTTCAGGACATGCTGCTAAGTTTTGAGATGAATTATTCAAGGTTCAGGGTAAAGATGATAAATTTATAATGAAACCTATGAACTGTCCTCATCATATGCAAATTTTTGCAGATAATCAATTTTCGTATAGAGATATGCCAGTTAGATATTTTGAGCCAGCTACAATTTACAGAGATGAAAAATCTGGTCAATTATCATGATTAACTAGGGTAAGAGCTATTACTCAAGATGATGGTCATCTATTTTGTAGATCATCTCAAATAAAGGATGAAGTAAAGGCAATTACAGATGTTATTAAAGAATTTTATTCTACTCTTTGAATGACTGAAGATTATTGGGTTTCTCTTTCTGTTAGATGAGAAGATAAATCTATATATTTATGATGAGATGATGTTTGGGAGCAAGCAGAACTTGCACTTGAAGAAGCCTCAAAGGAAAATGAATTGCCGTATAAGAGAATTGAGTGAGAAGCTGCATTCTATGGGCCTAAACTTGATTTTATGTTCAAGGATGCAATTGGAAGAGAGTGGCAACTAGCTACAATTCAATGTGATTTTAATTTACCAGTTAGATTTGAACTAGAATTTACTAATGAACAATGAGAAAAAGAAAGACCAGTAGTAATTCATAGAGCTATTTCTGGATCATTAGAAAGATGAATGTGAGTTTTCATAGAACATTTTGCATGAGTATTTCCACTTTGGATGGCTCCTAGACAAGTTATAGTTATTCCTGTTATGCCAATGTTTGATGAATATGCTACAGAAGTAATGAATGAATTAAAAAAATCATGAATAAGAACAACTTGAGATTTTTCAACTGATGGATTAAATAAAAAGGTAAGAAATGCAGAAAAAATGCATAATAATTATATATTAGTTATTGGTGAACAAGAACAAAGTGATGGAACAGTTTCAGTTAGAAATTATAAAACAAAAGAACAAACTGTTGAAAATTTAGAAGAGTTTAAGGGAAGAGTTTTAGATGAAGTAACTAATAGAAGTTTATAATTATTATTTGATTTTTCCACTTTTTTAAGTAAATTCCTGCTACTCAATTTCTGAGTAATACTAAAAAAGGAGAAGAAAAAGTGTACAAAAATATAAGAATATCTTTCATTGATTTTTTAAATATGGAAGATAATACAGGTTATGGTTTAAAGTTTAGTTGGATTCATTTATTTTATTTAATAGTAGGTGTATTAACTGGAGCTGGGGTGTAGTAGCTTAGATTTTGATTTTTTTATGAAAAAACCGGATTTATCCGGTTTTTTTGTGACTTGTATTTTTTATAATTTAATTATAATAGAAATATTAATTTATATTTTTAATTTTTTATTATGAGTATTAATACTTCAAAACTATATAGCTTTTATTTAGCAATAGTTTCATTTGTTGCTCTTGTGGCTATTACTATAAATCTGTGAATTGTTCTTACATCCATATGACAATTTTTTCTTATAACAGATGATGAATACTTGCAAAATAGAGAATACTATAAGATAGAACAATGTGAGAATGATATTAAATGGATAGATTGAAATGAAACAAGAATAGAAAAAACTCTTGAAGAAATAACTCAATGTAAAGAAACTGTAAAGGAGAGTGTTTCTGCTTCTAGGAGTTATAAATTAAAATCTATGTTTATTACATCATGAGCATGGTTTATAGTATTTCTAGCAGTGTTTTTCTTCCATTATCCTAAATTTATGAGAGAAAAAAATAGTAAGTAAAATTATAGAAACAAATAAGGTCATATGGAAATCCATATGACCTTTGTTGTCCTCAATTTTTCTGTTTTGTTTTACTTATGTTTTTGTTTCTATTGTTTTTTTCAATCTTTCACTTTTTTCGTAAGCACCGAGTTTTTTCTCCAGTTGTTGGCTATTGTTACGTCCTTTAAACTTGGTACTTTCATCAAAAGTAAAAAACTTTACGGCCTGATAGTCGAATATAACGTTACAGTCATTTTCATAACCACTCGATCTCCAATGACATTCCCAAAAAGTCCGCACCTCTCTTGTTGGATATAGTAACACATTATCCTTAGAGTGTATTGTCCCAGGTTCTGAACCTTTTAATATAAGGTATATCATCAATAGATACAATCTATAACTTTGTTCTATATCCTCCACGGTATAATCAAAACGGCTAACATTAACAAATTGTTTAACGAGTGCCAACTCAATAGAAGCTATTTTATGAATGATATTCTTGTCTTTTTCTGTTAGCATTTCTGCATCTGGGAAAATTTCATGATACTCATGTTTTAACTGTTTTGCTATTAATTGTTGTAAAATACTCATTTTTTAAATCTCCTGATTTAATTATATTTGCGCGTGTAAATTGATTATACGTATAATACATATATAGTCAATAGAAATAATAAATATAAAATAGTATTGTTTAATTAAGAAAATAATGTATAGTTATTTTAAATTAAGCCACTAGATATGATATACGATATAATAATAGTTTGAGCTGGAGCAGCATGATTGTTTGCTTGAATTAATTCAGATAAAAAACTGAATAAACTGATTTTAGAGAAAATGCCTAAACCTTGAATAAAGGTTCTTTTATCGTGATGAGAAAGGGCTAATGTAAGTAATGTGGATATAGAAGTTGAAAGGGACTATTTTGGGCAAAATAAAAAGGCCTTGATTAGTATCTTTTCACGTTTTAATCAGTGGGATATTATGAGCTATTTCTCTAGTGTTTGAATTAACATAGTAGAAGAAGATAGGTGAAGACTTATTTTAGAAAGTTGAGATAGTAGGGAATTACTAGATTCCTTACTAAAAGAAGCAAAAAATAATAATTGTGAATTAAGGCTTAATAGTGAAGTTGTTAGAATAATTAAAGGTGTTGATATATATAATATAGAATTATTAGATTGAAAAAAATATAAGGCAAGGAATGTAATAGTTTCTAGTGGATGAAAAAGTTTTTTTCAAGTTTGAACTACAGGAGATTGATATAATTTTGCTAAAGATTTATGATTAAAGATAATTCCTCCTCACAGATCTTTATGTGGATTAACATCTAAAAAAGATTTGAGTTCCTTATCATGAAGTTCATGTGATTTGAAATTAAAATTAGTAGATGATAAAAAAATAACCCATCCTTGAATTCCTTCCCTTAATTCTAATGGAAGAAAGCTTCAAATAATTTATGAAGAATTCTGACCACTTCTTTTTACTCATTTTTGAGTTAGTTGACCTATCGTTTTTAATGCTAGCAATGCATTATGAGAGTATTTGAATAGTTTAAATATTATAAGTGAAGAAGAAAAAATAAAATATATCTTAGAGAATATTAATATAGAACTTAGTATAAAAAAAGAAAAGACTACAAAAAAAATATATAGTTTTTTTAAAGAAGAAATTGATAATGAGGAATCTGTAGAATTTTGATTACAGGACTGGAGAAGTTGGAAAGAGGCAAAAGCTACTTGATGATGAATTGATATAAACGAACTTGATAATAATCTGCAATCAAAGGAATATAAATGATTGTATTTTATTTGAGAAGTAGTGGATATTACGTGAAAAACTTGATGATTCAATTTGCAGTGGGCATGGAGTAGTGCTTATGTATCATGAAAAAATATAAAAAAATAGTTCTGATTATTTAATCAGAACTATTTTTTATACTCATTCTTTGGATCCATTTTTCTAAACCATCATCCATTATTTCTATAATTAAATCTTTATCACTATGATCTTTTCAATCTGATAAGATATCTGCATATCATTCTCAATATAATAAGTTTAATAAATATGACACACTTTCCATTGATGTTTTTAAACCAGATAAGTAATATTCATTTAAATTTATTTTAACATTTAATTCATTGTTTTCAATATTTCATTCTAATAATTTCAAAATAACAGAACTATGATATTTTATATCTTCGTTATTTATTAGTTCTGGTTGTTTTAGTTCTATTGCTTTAACTAGTCAATTAATACTTAATGTAATTTCATTCCTTACTTGTTGTTTAAATATTTCTGTTGTATTATTTCACTCATAAGTTTCGTTTTTTCAAATATTTAAATTTGCTAGAGCTTTTTCACTAGGATTTATTAATAGACTTGTACACACACTAAAAATTCAAACCCACTTTGTCACTTGCGTTGATAAAGTTGGTTTTGTTAATGTATTTGAGTTATTTTTATTTATATCTAACATTTTTAATTTTTATATACTTTTTTATATTTATCTCTTAAATTAACATATGCGTCACCCATTGTATTCTTATAATCTTGTTTAGCATTTTGTTTTGCTAAAAACTCTTTTTCCTTAGCTAATTGTTGTTCAGCAAGCAGTCTAGCTTCTTCTTTATCATTACTTTTTTTTATATCTCAAATAACATCGTAATTGTTATCTGGTATTTCTATTTTTGTGTTATTGTTCATTATTTTAGCTAAAGCAGTTCTGATTCAATCATTAGATGCACCCAGTATTCTACTATCCATTATTTGTTTTAGGGAAGCATTATTTAAATTTATCAAAGCCTCATTTTTATCTCATTTATATTGATCTAGTACTAGCTTTAACTGATCATTTATATCCATTCTTTCATAATGTCCAGCTAACTTTGATAATGTTTTATCAAAAGTTTTTTTAGCTGAATCTTCATCAATATTTGATGCTATTAATTTATCTTTAGTAGATTCAGATGATACTACTGGTTTAATTTGTTCTTGTTGTGTGTTTATATTTTCAGGAGTCATAATTTTTTAATTAAGTGTTAAATATTTAATAATTTTTCATCTATGTTCATTTCTTCATTATTTTTATCTTCTATTTCAGTATCTATTCTTGCTTTTTTTTCAAATTTCTTATATATTTTTATTTTACTATTGTTAATGTTAATTAGATCACTTTCTAGTTTTTCTTTTTCATCTTTCGTCATCTTTTTTTCTTTGTCTAGGTTTTCATATATATACAATACTAATTTACTTAGTTCCATAATATCTTCAATATCTTCTGCTTGAGATATTATATCCTTTGATATAAATTCACTTTCATTTACGAGTTCTTTCAGTTTATTTAAAAGTTCTTCTCTAGAGTATCCTTCCATACTTAAATATTTATTTATAATATGTATTATTTTATCATAATTTGAATAATTAATCAAAAAATCTATATAAAACTTTACAAAATAGCAAATGAGACTAATATATTAGTAAATTAAAGCCTAAACAAAGCAATATTAATGAAAAAAATACTAACTTGAATTAAACCTACCGGAAATTGAATGCATATATGAAATTATTTTGGTGCATTTAAGCCATTTGTAGAACTTGCAGAGTGAAAAACTGCATATATTTTTATAGCTGACTATCATTCTCTTACATCGGTACATGATAAGGAAACACTTAAGAGTAATAAACTTAGATTACTAAAAGAGTATTTTGCATTATTACCAGTAGATACTGATATAGTTGTTTTTGAACAATCAAAAATTAATAGAATTAATGATATAACTTGGATGTTTTCTAGTGTAACTCCATATAGTTTAATGTTAAGAGCTCATTCTTTTAAAGATTCACAAAATAAAAATTCTGAAATTAATATGTCGGTTTTCAATTATCCTATTTTGATGACTAGTGATATAGTTTCATATGATATAGATATAGTTCCTGTATGAAAAGATCAAATACAACATTTAGAATTTGCTCGTGATATTGCATGAAATTTTAATAAGACTTATAAAACTGATTTATTTAAATTACCAGTTGCTCATATAGAAAAAAATCTTCAAACTATTCCATGAACAGATGGCAGAAAAATGAGTAAAAGTTACGATAATTTCATCTGAATATTTGATGATGAAAAAACTCTAAAGAAAAAAATCATGTCAATTGTTACAGACACAAAATGATTAGAAGAAAAAAAAGATCCAGAAACGTGTAATGTTTTTTCTATTATAAAACTGTTTGCTAGCATAGAAAAACAAGAAGAAATTGCTTCAAAATATAGAGCTTGAAATTATTGATATGGTCAAGCAAAATTAGAATTACTAGATATCATTTTAGAATATTTTAAAGAAGCAAGAGATAGATATAATAGCTTTGAAAATGATATGACTTATATAGAAAATAAATTAAAAGAGTGAGAAAAAATCGCTAATGAAATAGTGGATAAAAAATATAAACAAATGATAGATATTGTTGGATTATAATAAAAAAAGAAACTAAATTTACAGTTTCTTTTTTTATTCAGTATTTTTCTTTTTAGTATTAAATATATTTTACATATTATATTTAATAAACATAAAATGAAAATTTCAATAGTAGAAGATTTACAATACTCAATATCTAAAATTTGAATTGATTTAAAGAAAGAATGATTTTGTGTTAGTAGCTTTTCAAGTTTTATAGATTTTAAAAAAAATTACTTACATGATTCTGATTTATATATAATTGATGCATCAACTTGTTTTTCTAGTTGTTCTGAGATAGTTAAATGGCTTAAAAATAAAAAATCAAATTCACCAATATTAATTATATTTTGAACTATAATATTAGAAAATATTGTAGAATGATTCAATATATGAATTGATGATTATTTACTTAAACCTTATTTTAAAGAGGAATTGTATGCAAGAATTAGATCTTTATTAAGAAAAAAACATGAAGTAATTAATACTATATTGACTATTAATGATGATATAATATATGATACGACTAATAGATTATTCATAAAAAATAATTGTATACTTAATCTAACTGCTCGAGAAGTTAAATTAGCTGAATATTTTATTTTTAATATTTGAAATATTGTTACAAAAATACAGCTTATAAATTCAGTGTGGTGAGAGTATGATATTTTAATGGTATCAGATAATAATATAAATGTAATATTATCAAACGTTAGAAGAAAATTATGAAAATGATTTAGACTGAAGACAATTGTGAATGTTTGATATGTGTTGGAGGGGTGGAAGGGGTAGATAGTTTTGTTAATATTGTAAAATTGTGTTATTCTAATATAGAGTACTAGTTTAATATATTTTTCAGTATTTTTCTTTATATATTGTTTATTATATAATTATTAGATTTTAATATAAATATATGGCTGCAGAAAATAGACATAATTTTTCAGAAGAACTTATTGATGTTTTTGATCTCGATTGAAATTATATAAAAACTCAAAATAGAAAGGAATTTAGTGAAGAGAGTAAAAAAGATTTTTCAGAAACTTGAGAGGTGAAACATAAAGTTAAAAGTATTTGAGCTTTGTTACTAAATAGAGATAAAGATTTTTTATTAGTTCAAAGAGGTGATACTTATGATTCTCCATGATTAATAGATAAAACAGTTTGAGGACATATATCTTCATGAGATTTAGCTGATGAGACTTTAGTGAGAGAATTGGATGAAGAGATTTGAGTTGATTGAATAGTAGCTACAAATGAAGAAGAATTTAATAGTTTATTAAATACTGTTGATACTACAAAAATAGCTGTATTATTACTTTTAGAAGAAAAGGATATAATTGTTAACGTAGAATGAAAACAACCTTATAAAAGAATATTTGATGCTTCAATTTACATGTGAGTGTATGATTGAGAAATAAATAGTTTTCCTGATGGAAGTGCATTAAAAAGTGTAAAAGTTTCTTCAGATGAAGTTTTAGACACGATTAAACATAATAAAGCTAAGTATACAAATAGTCTTACGCCATTAATAACAGAATATCGAGACTTGATTTTATCAAAAATATAGCAATAATATACTTATATTGCTATATTTTTTTATCTATAAATAAATGAATACATCATCTTTACAAGAAAAATTCCCAGAAGTTTATAAGGATTTTTACGCTAAGAATAATTTGGTTATGAGTTGATGTTTTTCTTTGCCATGGTGACCGGGAGGGTATGGGAAAAGGCCTAATTTTGCCTTTACTACTTCAAAAATCAATTTGAAGTTTCATTTGTGATTTACAAAAATAAAAGAAAAAAAAATTATATTTAAAGATATTACTTCATTTGATATTACAAAAAAAGTTTTTAATACAGAAATTTTTACTAATGTTTTTAAAGAGGAAGAAAAAATACTAAATCAGATAAATAAAGATTTTTATTTTGATGAATTTTGACTTGAAATAGAAATATTATCAGAAACAGCTAGGGGGCATTCTTTTTGATTTTCATGAATCTTTTCGGCAATCTTAACAACATGATTATTTTTATTAACAGATAAAATTTCAACTGATAAATTATTAGATTATGATAACTTCATAAAATCACAGGAATTTATAGATATATTTAGTTCATCTATAAAACTTCAACAATTGAATAGATATTGAAATTCCATATGACAAATAATTTTATCTACACTTTATAATAAAGCCTGACCTTCATACTTAATTTCAAATTGAATTGACGATTTAAATATAAATACAGAATATTTTTTGGAAAAATATCGTGATAGATTAGTTTCATCTGATTTACCATTTGATTATTGTATGATTTTCAGCGGGCTTAAAACAGAAACTAAGACTATTGAATCATATAAAAAAGCATGAGAAAATACTTTATCAGAGATAAGTAACTATATTAAAAATGATATAACTAATGATGTAAATAATTATTTATCAAAATTTTGAGATAATACTTCTATAAGTAATAATTTTACATCAAATATTTCAATTTTAAGTGCAAAGATGATAATGGTTTTGAGTAGGATATATACTTCTGGATATAATATCTGATTAATAGAAGATTTTATAGATACAGTAAATCAATTTAGTTATGCGGTATCTCTTATGGAAAAACAAAGTTCCTTTGCAGAAGAATTTAAATATAATTTTAGAAAAAATATAAATAATTCAGAAGAAAAATTATGAATAATGCCTATTTATTCATGAAAAATGTGAGGAGGTTATTTAGTAGTTACAAAATTTTGAATTTCAAGAGAAAATATAGAAAAAACATTATCTGATTTAAAATCAATATATACAAATACACAATTAGAATATAGCTCATATGATGATTGAGCTTCAAGTAATTGAATTATAGTAGAACAGAATATAGCAAGTTGAGTATTTTCAAAGTATATAGATCAAACAAAATTTATCTATAAAAATAATTTTTGAGATAGTTATATATGAGATTTCGCAGAAATTTTGTCAAAAGAATGTAATTGATTATTGTTTGATATGATAAATAATAAAATTTATTTAGATTCAGTAAAACTTACTTCAAAGAATATATGTTCACAAACTACATCAATAGGGGTTATAACAAAATTACTTGAAAATGAGTGAAAAGAAGTATCTAATAAAGATTTTCCACTTTCAAGTTATACTACTAATAAAAATGATATGGTATGAAAAATAGTTTTACCATTTATTAAATTTATAGAGCAAAAAACATGATATAGTATACCTTTTGAATGTAAATGAGGTTTAACAGATTTTTACTTAAAAATTGAAAAAGTTAAGTTAAAAATTTGAACTATTGATAGGATATAAAAACTTGATTATTTATAATAATTATGTATAATATAAAAAATTTATACATAATTATTTTTTATGTCAGAAAAAAATATTACAAGTATTGAACAATCAAATAATAAACAATTAGATAATACTGGTAAATTAGCTATTAATTCTAATGTAATAAGTGACACAAAAGATAATATAGAAGATTTATGTTCAAGTGAATATATTACTAAGGGAATATTAAAATTATGAAAAGAAACACCTGAATTCAATAGGCTGTATTTATTGAGACATTTACCTGTCTTAAAATGTCCTGAATTAGATGTATACGAGAGATTAAAATCATTGAAAACAACTTGAAAGGATATTTATACTGAGGACTTCAAAGAAGAAGATTTTGTGGAATTAGAAAGGCAATTAAAGGTAGATAAAAATGTATTAGAAAATCATATAAATTGTATAGTAATTAATTGAAGTAAAGATGCGTTAATATATTGAGATAATAGTTGAAAGTTTAATACAAGAGTATGACAAACTTTAGATTGGATATATGAAGAATATGATAAGATTTTTTGTGCAATAGATTTGCCATGATCAGATAAATCATGACATCAATGAGGATCAGAGAATAAAACATCATGAGATTTAAATAGAAATATAAATGAAATATTATCAGATAATTATTGAAAAGATATAATCATAATATGAAATAGAAGTTATGCATTTTCAATGGATAGGGAAAGAGATGATACAAAAACATTATTAAAAGAAAGTCAAAAAGAATTTGAGAGGAAATGACATAATTACTTAGATTTTGATGAAAATAATAAATTAATAAAACCTAAAAATACATATTTAGAAATAAATTATGATAATTATGAAGAAATAAGGAAAATATTTTGAATAAACGAGGATATAGCAATAAAAAATTTACAAAATTGAGTTAATAATTTTTTTTGAGATAACCCGAAATTGTTTATAGAATACTTAAAAAATAATGAAATCAAAAATCATGATTTACATATTTTTTGTCTTTCAAATTTATTAACAGAGTCTATTACAAGTGAACATAAAGAAGTAATAGAAAAATTTCTAAAATATTCATTTAAAAATAAAACAAAACAAGAAAACATAGAGATATTTAAGCTATTACATTGATATAAAAAAATAGATGAACATACAGATTTGGGTATGGAGTATCTATTAAAAATAAAGTTAAAATATGGATGAAAAATATCATATAAAGAATTGTGAGTTGAAGAATTAGAAGATGAATTTGAAAAACTATTAAAAGTAGTTAAAAAATCTAATGAATCTGTCAATAGTATATATGAAAACTCTTTAGACGATTTTGTTAATTGAGAAGAAGATATTGATAAAAAATTAATTCTTATTGATAGAAAATTAAATATATATGTTAAGAAGACTCATGAGGAAATTAGAGAAGAAGTAAAATCATCTAAATGAGAAAGCATTTGCTTATATAAAAAGGAAACTATTGATTTGAATAGAATATTAAAGAACTCAAAAATGGTTAATGTTTTATTATCAAATGTTTGAGAGGGTAAGTCGATATGTTTATCTGAAATGAAAGAAGAAGTCGATAAGAAAAGAGAATACTTTTCAATTTTTTATAGTTCAAAAGATTCAATTAGTAATAATAGTACATTTGAAAGTATAAAAGAACAGATAAGTAGTGATATAAAATTAGCCCATAATGCATTTCCAAGTAAATGAATTGTAGTATTTTTCGATGGTATTGATGAATTAAATAATGAGTATAAGGACGATCTTAAAACTTTTTTAACCATAGACTTGCCAAACTTATGTAGAGAGAATAATACTAAGATTAATATTATATTATGATCACGTAAATCGGAATTTAATGAATATTGAGATGATAGTTTTAATACTATTTGATTTGAAAATCTTAGCAATGATAGCATTGAGTGATTTTTAAGAAGTCGTTTGTGAGAGGGGGATGATAATAAACTCCAAGCTATACTTGAATTTTTAAATTGAAATATATTAGATAATAATTTAAAACATACTCCTTTGATTTTGTTTTTGTTAACAAAAATATCAGTTGATGATTTGAAAGAAATAAAAAATAGAGCTGATTTATATAAGGCAGTTGTTTTCCATATTTTGGATAAACATCAAGGAAAGATATGAACATTAGATTCTTCAGATTTTTCATTGATGTTTAATACTTTATGATTTTGTGCATATCATCATTTTAATAATAATTCTTTAACAAAAGATGATATTGAAGATAACTGGGATAATAATAATGAGTTATTGGATTATCGTGGTGAAAGAAATGTAAACAAAAGACAAGAAATTTTAAATCAAATATTTCTATTGTATAAAATTAAAGATAGTTGATATTCATTTATCCTACATTCATTTCAGGAATATTTTTTAGCTGAATATTTAAGTAAACAAGAATGATGAAATGAGGAAATATTTAATAAAAGGGATGAAAGTGAAGAAAATTGGAATGAATGGAAGGAATTTAAATCGGTGGTTTTATTTTATGGGGAAATATTAATTAATGATTGAAATTTTAAAACATTAGAAAATTTTTTAACCTGAATTCTTGATAATGATGATATATTTTGAGAGTGATTTTTTATGGGGTTGGAAATATTAGTTAAATTGGATGAAAAGTATGAAATTTTAAATTTATCAGAAGATATGAAAAATAAGTTTAATAAAATAATTAATTGATTGAAAATAATATATTTATGAGAGATAAATATATGGAATGAAAATAACATTTTATATAAATTAAAATTATTACATGATTTTCAAGAAATGAATTGATACAAGAAAAATAATTATTTTAATATTGAATTATTTAACAAATTTTTTACCAAATTACCTGAGTTTTACAATGAAATTTGATGAGCTATTTTTAAACCAGCTAGATGGGTGGAAGAAGATTATGGAAAAAAATTTTTAGAAACTATTACAGAGGTAAATGACTTATTATTTTTTGGATTACGAAAACCAGATAAAACGAAAAGTATGATACATTTTGCTATTAAGCAAAATAAATGATTATTAAGATTTTGAGAATATGATAGTTTATCAGATATTTTTATTGAATTGATTAATATATGAAAAATTAATTTTATAGAAGAATCTATTAAAAGCCCAAATGACTTTATTAAATCAGAAAAAATAGATTGATTTTATTTATATAGTGAAATAATAAAAACAAAAAATGAAAATCTTATTGATGAAATTATATTTAAATCAATAAAACTATATAAAATATGACAAGAAAATTTCTTAAAATATATTTTAATGGATTTAATTGAAATTTGATCAAAAAAATATATAGAAATAGTAATAGATATATTTAATAATATAATTCAATATGATGAAAATATAGAATTAATGAATTTTATATATTGACTTCAATCTTCAAATATTAAAATAGCAGAAAAAATGTTAAATATACAACCTAATTAATTTTTCAGTATTTTTCTTCAAAAAACTATATAGTATATACTCAGCTTACTATATAACTTTTTTTTATGCTTAAAATACCAACTATAGAAAATACAGTTAATACAATTCAAGAATGATTTGATTCAACAATATATATTAGAAACTTATACGAGGATATTAAATTTTATAAATGAGAAAAAGAAGTTTATAATTATTTTATAAAAGTTGATGAAATTCTTTTTAAACATTTATGTATTAGTAAAACTTATATTAGCACTAATACAAAAAGGATGATTAAAATTTTGTCTATGCCTTTGTATGATATGAATGAAGTGGAAAAGAAAAGGCTATATGATGAATTAGAAAATTTATAAAAACTTTTGACTTATCACTTTAATTAGATAAAGTAATTTTATATTTACCTTAAGAATAAATAAATGAAAGACAAAGATTTAATAAAATATTCTAATGATATAGTTACAATATTATCAAAACTAGATAATAAATGAGATGTTTTTAATTTTGTTAGAGATCTTTTAAGTGAGAAAGAAATTATTGAATTTTCTAGAAGATTTGAAGTTGCTAAAATGTTAGATGAAAAAATAAGTTATTCACTTATAGAAGAAAAAACAAATATGAGTTCTACTACTATTGCTAGAATTTCTAAATTTTTGAAGTGAGATAATTTTGGTTATAAAAATGCCATATCAATATTAAAATCTGTATATGAAAAACATCATACTGGCCATCACTCTTAGTTATGGTTAGTTTGTAGTTTTACAAAACTGTTATTATAGAGTGATTATACTTAACAATAACAGTTTTTTTGTGTCAAAATTTTAATTTAATGATAAAAAATATTATGAAAAATGAGAAATGTTTAGACTATATAGAATGATTAAGTGAAGAGGATTATGATTTATTAATTTCATTTAAAGATGATTTAGAAATGAAAGCTGAATTGGTTTGCGATTCTTTTAGATCAAAAGTAGATGAATTATTATTTGGTGATTTATGTTTTGAAGATTTTACATCATTCTTAGATAATAAATGTTTAAATTTTTCGATTGATGATGAAAATAAAAGACAAAATTATTTATCATGAAAAATGTGAAGACTTGCAATGTCTGAATGGTATGATAAAACATCAAGTGATACTCCTATTTTGAAAAAAGAAATAATAGAATTGATAAGATGAATGTATTTGTAGAAACTTGTATTGTTAAATAAATCCTTTTAATTAGCCTAAAAAAAGATTATAAGAATTTATTCATGTTTTTTTCAGTATTTTTCTTTTTTGAAATTAGTATAAATTATATGTTTAATTTTTAAGAAAATATTTATGGATAAAAATAACCGTTCGAAAACAAAAATTACATCTAAAGAAGATAATTATTCAGAGTGGTATTTAGATATTGCAAAGAGATGAGAGTTATATGAAAATAGTCCAACTCCTTGATGTATTACTTTTTTACCAAAGGCTGTATCAATATGGGAGGGTATAAAATCAAATGTATCAGATATATTAAAAAACAATTGAGTACAAGATATATATTTACCATTATTAATTCCAATGTCTTTTTTAGAAAAGGAAAAAGATCATGTAGAATGATTTTCTCCTGAATTAGCAGTTGTAACTCATGCTTGATGAAAGAAATTACAAGAAAATTTAGTAATTAGGCCTACATCTGAAACAATATTTTGTGACTTTTTCAAAAAAAGACTAAATAGTTATAGAGACTTACCATTGTTATATAATCAATGGGTTAATGTGATGAGATGGGAAAAAAGAACAAGACCATTTTTAAGGACTGCAGAATTTTATTGGCAAGAATGACATACTTTACATGAAACTGAAGAAAATGCTTATGACTTTGCTATGAATATACATAATAATGTATACATGGAGACTATTAGAGAAGTGTTAGCAATAGATTGAATAGCATGAGAAAAAAGTCCAAGTGAAAGATTTGCATGAGCATTAAATACTTATACTTTTGAATGAATGATGTCAAATTGATGGGCTTTACAAATGGCTACATCTCATATATTATCACAATCTTTTATGGAACAATTTGATGTATCATTTCAAAATAAAGATTGAAAAAAAGATTATCCATTTTACACATCTTGGGGTGTGTCGACTAGGCTAATATGAGCTATGATTTCAAGTCATTCTGATGATAAATGATTAATAATTCCACCTAAGTTATCTGAATATGATGCTGTATTATTACCAATTTACACAAAGGATAATAATGAAGATATTGAAAAATATATTTGAAAAATTGGAGAAATATTAACATGAAATAAAAAAACAGTTTCTATAAAGTGAGATTACTTTAAATCTCAAATCTGAAATAATTGAAAAACATTAATAGATAATAGAAAAGTAAGATTATGAGAAAAAATTAATGATTTTGAAATCTCAGGTTATCCTGTTAGGATTGAATTTTGAGATAGAGATATGGATAATAATAATGTCGTAATAGTATCAAGAATAACTTGAAAAAAGGAAATTGTAAAATTAGAAGAAATAAAAGATACAGTGGATAATATGCTAAAAGAATGACAGGAGGAATTATTAAGACAAAGTACAGAAAGATTAGAACAAGATACTATTGTGTGTTATTCAATTAATGAAATAGGTGAGGCTATAAAGGATTGAAAATTTGCATTATATGAATGGGATTTAAATGAAGAATTTGAAACTGAAATTAAAGATAAATTCAGTGCTACAATTCGTTGTATTCCTTCAGAAGGTCAATATACAGATGACTTATTAACTTTAAAAGATAAAAATAATGTTAAAGTAATAGTTTGACGTAATTTTTAAGAAGTAATTATATTATTATGTTAAAAAATATAGATTGATGATATATTGAATTAGACTCAAATAAACTAATTGATAAAACTTTTTATACAGATAGAAATTGAGTTTTTAATTGATTAAAATTGTGAGAAAATTCAATTACATTAATTAGAGATACTATAAATAGATTAAATATTATAATGAATAAGTGATTAAAAGTTATTAGTAATGAGTCAGAGGATAATCGAGATAAGGTTTTAGATATTGATTTAAAAAGTGGTTTATTATTAGAAAAAGAAAATTATGTATTATCTACACAAAGTGCTGTATGTTTTATGTTAGAAAAATTAAAATCAAAAAAGTGTTATTTTATATGAAATGATACAGTTTGAAATGATATAAAAATGATGTGATTAGATATAATAAATATTTCATATGATGAATTAATAAATGTGTCTGAAAATAATATGCCTGTTTTTTTTGCGAGGCCTCCTTATGCAATAGAATCTCAAAATAAAGATGATAATGATATATTAGATAATATATTAAATGATATATCTTTTAAAAATCTTATAAAAATTATTGAGAAAAATAATCCAAAAATTGTTTTTTGTCATTCAAAACCAAATTGTAATAGGGCAAGAGATTGACACAATTTTAGAGAATTAAATTTATGATTTTATTTTGAATATTTAATCAGTAATTATTGATATGTAAATTGAAAAAACATATTTGATTTATGAAAATGAGATTATGGAACTTGAGATTTTTTTGATATGAGTTTATGAATTAGTGAATTAAGTGAATATAGTAGAGTAATATGAATTTGAGACATATATACTGATATTGAATATACAATGAAACAATGATGAACATGAATATTAGTTAATAGTTGAGATTGAGTTAATACAAAAGAATTAATAGATAAGTTAAATTGATATAAATGAAGATTTTATAACATTTTGGATTTATCTTATTTAAGAATAGTTTAATTTTTAATTTTGAAATTATGGAAGAAATAAATTTAGCTAGTAGTTATAATACTAGAAATGTTGAAGGCTTATTATTAATATTATTACAAGACTGAACAAAAAATAAAGTTTCAGATTTAGTTAATAATATAACTAGTATTAAAGAATTAGATAAGTTATTAAATTCGGAATGATCTTTAGAATTATTCTTTACAAATATTAGAGATACTCCTACTGAAAGTATAAAGATTTGAAAATCTAAAATTGATAATAAAGATTATTTTATTAATATTGATACTGGTTTAGTTAATCAGTCTTGATTTTGTGAAATAGTTAATCTTTTTGAAAAGGATTGAAAAATGATATTTCAGGCCTGTGATACTGATATTGATTGACTGTATGCTTATTATGATTTTATATCTGGAGAAATTATTTCAAAAAAAAGTGATAGAAGAATATACTGATTTTGTTAGTAGTAATTAAATAATCTATAATGGAAATTCAATTTATTTGATGTGGTAAAATGTGAAGTATTGTATTGGAAAATTTATTACAGAGTTGAATAAATTCTAATACTATTTATGTAAAAACAAATTCATCTAATTCTGAAAATATCTTATCTAAAAAATACAATATAAACTCTTGAATAAATAATTTATCAAAGATTGTTTTTATTTGTGTTAAACCAATTCATTTTAATGAAATTGATTTAAGTATGTTTTGAGAAAAAACTTTGTTTATATCAATTATGGCTTGAATTTCTATAAATACAATTTTTTCAAAAATCAAATCACAAAAAATAATTAGGTGTATGCCAAATACTCCTATGAGTGTTTGAAAATGAGTTATATGATATTTTTGAACTAATGATGTAAATAATAATGATAATATTTTTTTTGAAAAGATTTTTTCTATATCTTGAAAAATAATTGAACTTAGAAATGAAGATGAAATTGATAAAATAACTGCTCTTTCATGATCTTGACCAGCATATTTTTTTTATATGACTGAAATAATTAAGAATAAAGCTTTAGAATTTTGATTTTCAGAAATAGACTCAACTATTATTGCTAATAATACTTTTATGTGAGCAGCTAATTTATTGGATAAATCTAATTTGAATACATTAGAATTAAGAAAAAATATAACATCTAAGTGATGAACAACACAAAAAGCTATAGAAACTTTTGAAAAAAATAATTTTAATCTTAATATATATGATGCTATAGAATCTGCTTATATTAAAGCTAAGGAATTAAACAAATAATAAAAGTAAAATGCAAACAATATTAGAAAATTTACAGAATGTAAAAATAGCCTCATCTTCATTATCAAGTTTAGAAATTGATATCAGAAACAATATTATTTCTGATATTTGAGATGAAATAATAAAAAATACTGAATTAATAAAACTTGAAAATCAAAGAGATTTAAAAAATATGGATAAAAGTGATCCAATGTATGATAGATTATTATTAACTGATACTAGAATTAATGCAATGTGACAGTGATGTTATAATTTAGTGAATATAGAAGATCCATTAAAAAAATATGATGTGGAAAAATGAATATTTACAAATGATGGTTTAGAGATTAAAAAACAAGCAATTCCATTATGAGTAGTTGCCTGTATTTATGAAGCTAGACCTAATGTAACTATTGATATTGCTATAATGGCTATTAAGTCATCAAATTGAGTTGTTTTAAGGTGATGAACATTTGCAAAATATTCAAATATATTTCTAGTAAAACTTATTAAGAGTGTTTTAGAAAGTCATAATATTAATACTGATTTAATTTATAATTATCCAATAGAAAGGGAAAAATTAGATATTCTTTATAATGCAATATGATTAGTCGATGTTATTATACCAAGATGATGAAGAAAATTAATTGATAATGTAAGAAAAAAATCACTTATTCCTGTTATAGAAACATGAGCATGAGTAGTACATTTATACCTAGATGATAAGATAAAAGAAGAAAATTTCATAAAAGCTATAGATATAATAATTAATGCAAAAGCAAGTAGACCTTCTGTTTGTAATGCTCTTGATACTCTGATTATTAATAGTAATTGTTCTAAAGATTTGTTAAATAGTTTATTTAGTGAATTAGAAAAAAAAGGAATTAAAATTATTAATGAAAACATTGATTATAACAAAGAACAATTATCATTAAATTTAAATATTAAATATGTTGATAATTTAGAAAATGCGATAAGTCATATTCAGAAATACTCTTCAAAACACTCTGATTGAATATTATCTGATGATGAAAATAATATTTTTATATTTAATAAAAGAATTGATTCATCAGTTGTATATACAAATACTTCTACTAGATTTTCAGATGGATCGTGTTTTTGATTTTGATGAGAGATATGAATTTCTACCCAAAAATTACATGCAAGATGACCAATGTGATCAGAAAGTTTAGTAAGTTATAAATATGTTATAAATTCTAATTGGATTATTAGAATTTAATATTTATAATATCCATATTAAATTATTTAACTAAATTTTAGTTCATGAATGATATAATTTATGTAATAAAGTTATGATCAAATGTATTATTAGATGATAATTGAATAGATGATGAGGTTATAAGAAATGTTGTGTTTTGAGTAAATTACTTAAAAACCAAATGAATAAAAGTAATAATTGTCAGCTCAGGAGCTGTTGCATTATGAAGAAAAAAAATTTGAAAAAATGCTATAAAATGATTAAATAATATAGAATCAGAACAAATTTTTTCAAGTTTATGACAACATAGCCTTATAAATAAATATCAAGATTATTTTGATAAATATGAAATAAAAGTTTCACAAGCACTTTTAACACGTAAAGATTTTTCGGACAGGGAAAGATATAACTCTATGAAAAGGGTGTTATTAACTAGTTTAAATCAATGAATTGTTCCAATAATAAATGAAAATGATGTACTTTCTCAAGAAGAATTAGATTTTTCTGATAATGATGAATTATCCGCTTTAATATCAGCTATGGTTTGATCTAATAAATTGATTATATTATCAAACATAGATTGATTATATGATAGTTTTCCATCTTGAAATTTACTAAAAGAGATAAATAACATAGATGAGGATATTTTTTTAATGGTTTCAAAAAATAAATCTACCTTTTGAAAATGATGAATGGAAAGTAAACTTAAAACTGCTAAATTGGTTATGGATTTATGAATAAATATGTATTTAGCAAATGGGAAGATAAATTGAAATATTGAAAGAATTTGAAATAATAAAAACCCATGAACTTTATTTAGATCTTTATGAGAAAAAAAAGTAGCTTCTATTAGAAAATGGTTAAAAGCATGAGCAGTTCCAAAATGAAAAATATTGGTAAGTACTATTATTTCTGATTTATTAAAATCTTGAAAAAGAGCTTCATTATTAAATATATGAGTAGAAAAAATAGAGAAAGAATTTACTAAATGAGATGTAGTTAATGTTTGTGATGAATTTTGAATAAGTATATGATATTGAATATCTAAAGTATGAAGTGATGGTATAAATAAGAATACAAACAATACAATAATTATAATACATACGGATTATTTTATTAATATATAAATTATTAAATATAATTTCTCTATGTTTATTTAAAAATTATGTATATAGAAGTATAATTTTTTTAATTTTTCTTTACTTATAGATTTTAGAAATGAGGGAAAAATTGATTTAAGTTGTAAATAAAAAGAAAAACTTTATAGTTTCTCTTTTTATTTACATGTTTTATTCCACAATTACTTTTAATCATTTTCAAAACTCAGTATTATTTACATCTTTTATGTATTTTCAAATATTTTCTTTAAAGTAATGTGGGTATGAATTTTGTATCTTTCAAATGACGTAATATCCTATTGCCATCATTCATCATATATTACAATTTATATCTAATGGAATATGTATTTGATTTCATTCGTAAAAGAATTCTCATTCTCAAAAAGAGATAGCTAATTCAGTTTTGTGAGGAATAACTGTAATTGCATGTTTGAATTGTTCATAAGAAAATACGTCTCTTGCAATTTTTCTTCAAAATAATTCTATAAATTTCACTATAAAAAGTTGATTTACAGAAGAAAATTTATTAGGATTAATAAGTAGATAAGAATCATATTTAGAAAAATCTATATTATTTATTATTGGGTCTATATATTCTTGGATATGATTTTTTATTAAATTAGCTTCTTCTCATGTTATTGCTAGTATCCATCATAAATATGTTGAAGTGTTGTATGTATATGGTTCTCTATTTTTTTTAGTTATTGTTGTATTTTTTTTTCATATAATATTCATTGCACTAGAATTTTGATTACAAGTTAGTAATTTCACCTCTATTCATTTATTTATTGCTTTTTTAGCAAATATATTTGCATGCTTTTCTCATGATGCTGATAGTATTATTAATCAATCTATTTTTTTATTGATATATGTATCAAAATTTGTCTCATCACAAAATATGGCATCTGTTCAAGAAAATATTATCTCTGCTGTAACTATTGCGTTTCATGATCCAGCAATCAATGGTTTTTCAAACTTATTAATGTTTAATTTTTCTAAATTTCATTTTTCAAATAATTCTAAAGCTCATAAAACTACTTCATCTAGCGAAGGTAAATTATTTTCATCAAAATTTGATATTTTTTCTAAATAAGTCATTTATATTATATTTATTTTTTAATAAATATATTGTATTAAATAGATAATAAAAGTAAATAATATATTATTTTTTATAAGCTTAAGTCTGATTAAGTATTATTTGACTATAAACACTTAAATATGTTACACTATATTAGTATAATAATTTATAAGAATCAGTTTATGTGAGTAGTGTTACAAAATTTTAAAGACTTGAATAGCTATGATGAGTTAAATGTTGATAATCTGGCAATTTCATTGAATAATGAGTTATTTGATCTAAAAAATCAAAATTGAGAATTAGAAAAAGAATATTTACACTTATCTAATCAAAAAGTTGAGCTCGGTCTGAAGCTAGAATTTATTCATGAACAGATTTCTGAATTATATATTTATGAATTAGAGCATGATGAATTAAGTGTTGAAGAAGACGAGGAGATTTTGAATTTAAAACTGCAAGCAGAGATAATAGAAAATGACTTATCATCAATATTAAAGGAAATTAATATAATAGAATGAAAAAAAGATAAACTAGCTAAGGCTATTGTGAGAATGAAAAAAAGATGAAAAATTAAAGCTAATATTGTAGAAGAATTTGAATTAATAGCATGTTCATAAACAAATATTTTGATTAAAATATAAAGAAATAAAAAACTCCATATTGGAGTTTTTTTAATTCTTTCTTAGATATTTTAGGTCTAAACTTTCTCAAATAAATTCAAAAATATCTGATGTTCCATTCTCTGGAAGTTTTCAAGTATTTTCTCAAATAAATTTAATTTTATTATTATCAATATAATATTTAAATTCATCATTTATTTCTCTGGATGTATAAATTTCAGGTTTATTACTTAAATTGGCACTTGTGAGAAACATAGGTCAGTTTTCTTTTACTAATCTTCTTTCTGTATCATTATTAACTACTCTAAATGCAAAACGTTCATAAATATCTCTATTTATAAATTCATTATTGTCTTCATCAATATAATCTATCCAGAGTTTTAGATGATCACAATTAGTTAAAATAGTAAACGGTTTATCATACTCTCTTAAAAATTTAACTTGTTCGTTGCTTAGGTCAGTATTATCTATTAACCATTCAAAGTTTGATACTAAAATAGCAAGAGGTTTTCATAAATCTCTTTTTTTTATTTTGTATATTCATGAATAAGATTTTAAATCGTGAATAGGGCAAGCTATTCAAAAACATGTATCTGTTGGTAGTATGTATATCATATATGTGTTTATTTTAAAGGACTAGCTAAGGGAACTCATATCTTTCTAGGGTATTTTATATTTGTTCTAGCTATTTTTTCTATTAATACTATTGTTCTATCTTGTCATCACAAAGAATAATTTTTTACTTTTAGTATTTTAGCTCATAATTTGTGTAATGCTTTTTTAGCTGATTTTAGCTCTTCTTTATCATCTAATTTATAAGCTGCGAATATTCAACCTACTTTTAACAGTGGAATAACATATTCTAAAAGTGTAGGGAAGTATGCAGTAGCTCTACTAGTTACATAGTCAAATTGTTCTCTATAATCTAAATTTTGTCATATTTCTTCAGCTCTACCATTGAGAGTCGTTACATTATTTAATCCTAATTGTTCTACAAATTCATCTATAGCTTTTAATTTTTTTCATACAGAATCTATTCATGTGAATTTTACTTCTGTATTTATAATAGCAAGAGGTATAAGAGGGAATCATCACCCTGTTCACATATCTGCTACTTTTCATTCTAGTTCTACGAATACATTTAACATAATTGAATCTATAAAATGTTTCTCTATAATTCAGTCTGCATCTCTAATTGCTGATAGATTGATTTGAGAGTTTTTTTCTATAAATATTTTTAAAAATTTTTCAAATTTTAGGATTTCATTATCTTCTAATTCTAGCTTATACTTTTCAAATAGTTCTTTCATTATTTTTTTGTATTAATAATAACTTAGATAGCTTATTTAACTTATCTTTTAAATCAAGCTTTTTTTGTTTTTTTAGCAAATATATTGTATAATATACTTATATATTATAAATAAATTATTTATTATGAAAAACTATATTCATGATATGGACTCATTTCCAGAACTTTTTGATAAAATAGCTTATGAAGAGGAAAAACTCTGAATTCCTTATACTGTTATGTTGATAGATATAATGAAAAAAGAAAAAATGGAAAAATTTTGACCATTTTTGTTAAAATATCTAGAACCTTCAGATACAATTTATGTTTATGCAAAAACTAAATTTCTTATTGTGTTTGAAGAAACCGCTATAAGGTGAGCATTACTTATTGATGAAAAATTTAGAAGAAAAATGAAAAAGCATGGTTGCAGCTGTAAATATTATTCTTCTGCTGTTCAATGACATTCTATAGATGATATTCAATCTTTAGAAAAATCACTTAAAAAGAGATTAAAAAAAGCAAAAAAATGTAAGAAAACTGATTTTATACACTCGTTATCTACTGTTGATTGATTTGATGATTAAATAATAAAAAAATATGTTAGACTTTCTATCTATAATACCTAGTACATATGCTTCTTTTGAAGAATTTGTTACTATTACATCAACTATTATGTCAGCAAAGTGATTAATCTCTATTATTTGATTAATTGCCTTATTTACTATTCTTGTTACTGATAAAATAGATAAAACACTTGTTTCAATTTTGATAGCAGGTCTTTTAATCTTTTTACAAGTATTTACAATCTGAGATTGACTTTGACCATCTTCTCAAGAGGTTGCGACTAGTTTTATTTATCACAATTTAGATATATTTTGATTTATTATTGGTATGATGATAATTACATGAATAGTAAAAGATTCATGAATATTTAATTATATTGCAATCAAAACTGCTAAAAAGCTGAACGGTAGTCCTACAAAATTGTTTTTTGTATTTGCATATATGGCATTTTTGATGACAATTTTTATAAGTAATATACCCACAATCATTATTCTTGCTCCAATAGTAATTCTTATAACTTCAAAACTTGATCTACCTAGTGTGCCATATTTAATATGAATAATTACATTTGCAAATTTATGAGGTGCTGTAACACCGATTAGTGATCCTACTACTTATTATCAAGCAACAACTCTTTGATTTAGTTTTTGGGATGTTCTTTCAAATACTTGATTAATAATGTTTACTGTAACTATATCATCTTCTATATATTTGTATTTAATATTTAGAAAAGATCTATCTTTAAAGCCAGAATTATCTGCTATTAAAAAAATTAAAGCAAAAAAATCATTAACTAGTAAAAAAGAAATAGTCACTTCATTAGCTATATTATTTTCTATAATTTTATTGATTGTATTTAAAGAAATTCTTTTTAATAAAACATGAATAAAATTTGATAATTGAAGTATAGCTTTATTTTGAGCATTTTTAGCTATCTTGTTATTGAAGCGAGATGTATCATATATATTAAAAACTAAAGTTGATTATGCTACTATATTTTTCTTTGCTTGATTGTTTATAGTAGTTTGAGCTCTAGAATATAATTGAATCATTATTTTACTTGCCGATAAATTAGTCCAAATAACCTGATGAGAAGAATGACTAATGTTATTAATGTTTACTATGTGATCTTCGATTTTATCAGTTTTTATAGATAATGTTCCATATAATATTGCTATGGTAAGTACTCTAGAACAATTTTTAGAATGATGAATTGTAGCATGAACAGCTTGGACTGCCTTAGCATGGTGATTAAATTCTTGTACTTCAATAGGTTGAGCTTGATCTCCTATATGAGCTGCATGTAATGTAATTGCGATATGAGAAGCGGAAAAATCATGAGTGCTAGTATTATTTTTTAGATATTTAACGATATGAGTACCTCTTGTTTTGATTAATTCATATATTGCATATTTAATTCTATATTTCAGGTATTTAGTTTAAATATAAAAAGTCTAACAAATGTTAGACTTTTTTCTTTGCTTGAATATTATGTATAACAATTAATATTATTTTTATGCTATCAGACAAATTAACTAAATCACTTTTACATACTACTGATAATTATATAAAAGCTCTTGAAAAAGGGGGAGTTATTTGTGTGTGAGATTTATTGAAACAATATCCTAGAGAATATGAAGATAGGACAAAAGTTTTAGATAATTTTTCTCTAATAAATGTAAAAGAAAAAAATACAATATTAGTAAAATTACTTTCACTTAATACATCAAAAACATGATGATGAAAATTATTATCAAAAGCAGTTATAGAAGATAAAAATTGATTTATGTCAGAGGCTGTTTGGTTTAATAGAAAATATTTAGCAACTACTCTCAAACCAAGTGAATGAAAAAAAATACTTGTTACTTGAAAGGTTAAATATGCTTTCTGAAAAATAACATTTCAATCTCCAGAGGTAGAAACTGATTTATCAAAAGTTTCATGAGAAATTGTATCTATTTATTCTGATATAAATTATATTCCTAGTAAATGGACTTCAAAAAAAATAGAATTATTAAAAAAAGAAATAACAAATATAGATGAAGATTTGCCGGAAACTATTATTAAAAAATATAACTTTATTTCTAAAAAAGAAGCTGTATACAAAATACATTTTCCACAAAATAAACACGATTTAGAGCTAGCTAAATACAGACTATCTTATTGAGAATTATTTGATATCAATTATATTGCTATTTCAAAAAAATACGAAAGTTTTGCACATAGTGAGTGAAAATCTTTAGCTATTAAAATGAATACATCTTTAATAAAAGAAATAATTTGAAATCTTGCTTTTGAATTAACTGACCACCAAAAAATAGTACTTTTTCAATTATTAAAAGATATGGAAAAAACTCATTCTATGCAAAGACTTTTAGAATGAGATGTTTGAACAGGTAAAACTATTGTAGCATTAATTGCTGGTATTCATAGTATTGTGGAGAGTAGGAAAAATACCTCACCCCAACCCTCTCCTTTGGAGGAGAGGGGGCAGGAAATTAGTATTAGAAAATTTGAATTAAAGTCACCATGATATATTTTTGATTTAGCTAAAAAGTTTAGAAAGACTCCTACTAATAGTGAAAATAAAGTATGGAAATTAATAAAAAATAATAAGTTAAATAATATTAAGTTTAGAAGACAACATCCAATATGAAGATATATTGCTGATTTTTATTCTGAAGAATTAAAATTAATTTTAGAATTGGATTGAAAGATTCATGATAATATAAATAATAAAGAATATGATGATGAGAGAGATAACTTATTAAAAAATTATTGATTTAAGATTTTAAGATTAAAAAATGAGGAAATTTTAGATAATACTGATGAGGAAATTTTACAAAAATTATCAAATTCCCCTCTCCTTCAAAGGAGAGGGGTTAGGGGTGAGGTTGTCCAAGTTGCAATTATGGCACCAACAGAAATACTCGCTCGTCAACATTTTGCTTCTATGCAAGAATTACTTATGAAATATAAAATTAGTAGTCATTTATTAGTTGGTAGTTTGACTGCAAAACAAAAAAAAGAAGTAAAAGCTGATATTAAATCAGGGAATATTGATTTGGTTATTTGAACACATGCATTGGTTCAAGAAGATGTGAATTTTTATAATTTGTGATTTGTGGTTGTTGATGAGCAACATAGATTTTGAGTAAAACAAAGAGAGGTATTAGAAAAATGATTTGGGAATAAAACTGGATTAGTTCCACATGTATTAAATATGACAGCCACTCCTATCCCTAGAACTTTAGCTCTTACTCTTTATGGTGATCAAGATTTATCTATTATTTCTGAATATCCTAAATGAAGAAAAGAAATTTTTACAAAAGTTGCTAGAACAGAATCTGCTAGATCTCAAATAGAACTTTTTGTTAGAGCTGAAATAGAAAAATGAAGACAAGTATTTTGGATATCACCATTAGTAGAAGAATCTGAAAAAATAGATTTAGCAAATGCAATAAATACTTATGAATTTTTATCAGATGTTTTTCATCCATTTAGAGTTTGATTACTTCATGGTAAAATGAAAGCAAAAGAAAAGGATGAAGTAATGAAGGAATTTTCAGATAACAAAATTCAAATATTATCTAGTACTTCTGTGGTAGAGGTTTGAGTCGATATTCCAAACTCTACTATTATGTGTATCGAGTGAGCTGAAAGATTTTGACTTAGTCAATTACATCAATTTAGATGAAGAGTTGGTAGATGAAAACATCAATCATATTGTTATTTATTTCCAACTAAATGAAATCATACAGATAGATTAAAGGCTATGGAAAAAACTAATAATTGATTTGAATTAGCTGAAATAGATTTAGAATTAAGATGACCATGAGAGGTTTATTGAGTTAGACAATCAGGATTACCAGATTTAAAAATAGCAGATTTAAGAGATTTAGAATTAGTTAGTCAGATTAGAGAAGATATAGAAGAATTGTTTGAAAAGAAAAAATAGCATTTATTAAATGCTATTTTTTTTCGAATAAGAATTGTCATCTATTTCATTTTATTTCTTTGTCAATAAGTTTAAAATTGTGTTCTTTGAAAAATAATATTAATTCAACTGGGTCATAATAGTATATTTGCTGACATCTAATTCTCTCTCATGGTAAAAATGTTATCTGTCATTTTAGATTTGTTACTACTTTTTTATTTAAGTTAAAAAAGAATTCTAGTTTTAACGCGTTTAAACTACTTTCCTTTTTTAATACTTTTGAAAAATATCCATTATCAAGTGGTATTCAATTTTGTACAAAAATTGATCATAATATATTTTCAAATGTTGAATTATTACTATTTAAAGTATGAATGTTGAATATTTCCATATCATCTTTAGTAGTATTTCATTTTCTAATTCTTACATCTAACCAAATCTGTTCACCTGAATTCAAAATATTATATAAGAGATCAATTATATTAGTATGGTTTATATTTCAAAAGGTATTACTAAAAAAAGTAAAAACTCTCTTATTATAATTTTTTGTTAATCTAAATATTTCATTAATGAATAATTCACTTGAAAAATCAGCACAAATTAATTTTTTATTTGTTTTAAGTTTTGATAATTTTGTATCTGATAATTTTAACATGCGTTTTGAAAGATCTACTCATATGTAGTCTACATTATACTCATCATCTTTTTCTAATTCTTTGAATAGTTCATTTTCAATATGAGAATCTCAACACCCTAAACTTATAAGACACATATTTTGTTTTTTCTCAAAGCAATTTTTAAAACCAAATGAATTTATATTTAATTGTTCTTTATTATTACTATGTCTAAAAAGAGGGTCCTCTTCATAAAATTTATAATACAACTCAGCTGATTTTCAGTTGTACAAAAATTTTTGATCTAAAACTCTATTTCTTAAACATGATGATATTTCAGATGTAATATCTGAATCAGATATAATATTATAAACAGACATTAATTAATAATTATGAAATAAAATTAGAATCAAAAATAGATATTTTTCAGTTACTGAAATCAAATGTAGATCCAGATTTAAATATGAAATAAGCTTTAAATGATCAAGGTCAATTACTTTCTATTTTTTTTATTTCTACTGATTCAGTATCGAACCAACCAGAATCAACTAGTGAATTAAATACTCTCTCATCTTCTATCTCCCAAACAACATTAGTTGAATTATTATACACTATATCAAATATGTCTTCAGAAAAATCATGGAAACAAGTATTTAATAAGTGATTTTTCAATTCTCTAGAATTATTTATATTTTGTTCCTCTAAATAAGATTTTAAATATTTTTGAGAATTTTCAATAGAGACTCATTTATCATTAAATTTTAGAATTTTCATAAGAGGTAAATATAAGGCTTGACTCTCAAATGATTTTTTTATTTGTTTGTGCTTAGGCATATGTGATAGAGTAGAAAGGTTATGTTCTCTATCAGATAATTTTAAAAGAATACATCAAATATTTTTTATTCATCCTGATAATATTTTATCTCTTTCATCGTTGAATTTTCAAGCTTCCTTTAAAAAACCTTTTTCTGTCTTTGTAACAGAATCAACTATAAAACCTATATTATCTCAGAATTGATTATAGATATCTTCTATTATTACTCATGTACAATCTTCGACTGTATCATGCAATAATCATGATATTAATAGATCTATGTTTTTGAATCTATTCCATATAGTAGAGGCTACTGCTACAGGATGACTTATATATGCTTCTCATGATTTTCTATTTTGTCACTCATGAGCATTTTTAGCAAAATGATATGCATTTTGAACTTTTTGCCTATCTTTATGGTCAATAATTTCTTTAATTAAATTATTGAATATGATTTCATATTTTTCCAATGTAAAAAAATCAAAAAATATAATATTTGAATTATACAACTTTTTACTTAAAAGTCAATTTAATATATTAATATGTTCAGTATAACTATTATTTTTAATAAATAAAATATTTTTTATTATATATTATATTTTATCAGTTTGTGTTTTGTTTTATTTTAGTTATCATATAATTTATAAATTATATTAAATTATATTAATCATGAATTTATTAGAATTTTTCTTCATTGTTTCTGGTATGATTATCTTGGTAATTGCTATTGATATCGCTAGAAAACAAAAATTTAATGCTCTTCATTTTTTGGTTTTTATTGGTATTGGTTGATGATTGTTAGCTTTTACTTTTTTTCCTGAAATATTGGATATAATCTGAAATGTTTTTTGAGTAGCTAGATGAGCTGATGTTTTAGTTTATACTTCTATAATATTTTTATTATACTTTGTTCTTTTGTTGTTAACAAAGCATGTTGATACAAGAGAAGATATGACAGAGTTGATTAGGGAAATGGCAATTGATAATTCATTAAAAAGAGAAATTAATTGAAAAGAAGTTTTTATTATACCTGCGTATAATGAGTGAAAAGTTGTTTATGAGACTGTGAAAAATATTTTGGATAAATGATACAAAAATATTATTGTTATAAACGATTGATCAAGAGATAAATCAAAATATTATTTAGAAAAACTGTGAGATAAAATAGTATTATTAAATCATTATAAAAATAGATGACAATGAGCATCACTTGAAACTTGATTTGAATATATTAGGAGATATTGAAATGTAGATTATGTTATAACCTTTGATGCGGATGGACAACATTCTTTGGATGACTTAAAAGAGTTTGAAAAAATATTAAAAAATCATCATAGTATTGATGTGCTACTTTGAAGTAGGTTTCTTTGAAAAAAGCATGTTTGAGTTCCTTTTATGAGAAAGCTTATTTTAAAGCTATGAATTTTGTTTACATTTTTTGTTAGCAGTATAAATCTTACAGATACTCATAATTGATATAGGGTTATTAGGAGTAAAACATTAAAAAAATTGAAACTTACTCATGATGGAATGAGTCATGCTTCTGAAATACTTGATATTATTTCAAATAAAAAAATTACATATAAAGAAGTCCCAGTCAATATAAAATATACAGAATATTCATTAAAAAAATGACAATCTTCTGGTAATGCTATTAAAATAGCTTTAAGAATTATATGGGGTAAATTTTTCAGATAGTTTTTAAAAAATACTTCATAAAATTAATAAACAATTAATACTTACAAGGTAATATAAATTTTTATATTACTTTTTTTATTGTATGAAAATTAGAATATTATTTTTTGTCGTTTTAATATATATAGTTTTATTTAATCAGGTTTTTTCTTTGTTTATATTTTCTGAAGTATTACCTAATACAATTGATGATACAAATTTAGAATATATTGAACTATATAATTCTTGAAGTTTAGAGCTTAGCTTGAGTTGATATATGTTGAAAGACAAGTCATGAAAACAATATATATTTTCTTCTTGAAATATATTACAGGCAAATGAAAAGAAAAAATATTTCAGACCAGAAACCAAAATACTTTTAAATAATATAGGTGAGGAGATATATTTGTATGCTAATGATTTAAGTTTAGTAGATAGTTTTAGTTATAAAAATAGTATAAAATGAGAAGCTCTAAATATCATTAATTTAACTATAGAGAATGATTTAGAGGATACTAGCTTTAGTTGAGATTTAGATAGTAGTTGAAGTATAGATATATTAGAAACTTTAGCTGAAGATACTGATGATGAGATTTTAGTGGAATATTCTACATGAGATATTGATTCATCTTTGAATGAAGATACTCTAAGCTGAACTATTATAAATAATAATGATTTAAATATTGAGGATGAAATTAATATTGAAGAGGAAAATTTGGTTGCACAAAATATTGAAATTCCTGATGTTATTTTTAGTTTTCAATCGCCAACATATCTATTAGAAAAAGATAAAAATATTGATCTATACAATTGTGATAGATCTAGGGAAGTATGTAAAATAAATTTGGATTTAAGAGGTAGTTTTACTCGAGAATTTAATGAAAATGATTATGAATGTTTAATTAATTTTTGATTTACTAGTTCAGAATCAAATAAGTGCAATCCTTCAAGTATTGTATTGTGAGAATGAATATATGAATTTAAAATTAAGATTTCTTCTAAAAATAATGTAAATAACTTCAGGGAAAAGAAAATTAAAATAATTAATGAATGATATATTAAACCTGTAAAAAAAAGTAGTAGTTCTTGAAATAAAAATACTAAAAAAGTTAGACTTCCTATAAAAATATTAGATCCTGAGATAATTGTTCAATGATGACTTAATGATAATTCTGAATGTAGTAATAAAAATAATTGTTTAATTAATGTTAGATATATAACTAAAGATTCAAATGAAAAATGTATCTGGGATTTTTGAGATTGAATTTATGAATGATGAATTGAACAAAAATGTAATCCCTGATATGTAAAATATTGATTTTGAGAATTTAATATTAAGTTAAAGGTTTATGAACGTGATAATAAGTCTAATTTTAAAGAAAGTGAATTAATGTTTTCAAATAAAACCCCCCTATTCCAAGCTTTACCCAAGGTTGAGAAAGGGATAGGGCAATTAATTATTTATAAAGTTATGCCTAACCCTGAGTGAAGTGATAATTTGGAATATATTGAGCTAATTAATAATACTGATGCTGTTTTTGATTTAAATGCTTGTAGTTTGGATGATATTATTGATGGATGAAGTAATGCTTATTACTTTGATAGTGAAGACTCTTTAGGTATATGAAAAAAGAAAAAATATTATAAAGAACAAACAAAAATTAATCTAAATAATAATGGTGATGAACTTAATTTATTTTGTAATTGAAAACTTGTAGATTCTTTAGTACGGAACTTTGATGTTAAAGGCTGATATTACTTAGATCACTCACGTTTAGATGTATTTTCTTGATATGCTAAAGTACTTGATGTAGTTGATGGTGATACTTTAAAAATAGAGTTTAATAAATCAAAAGAAATTGAAACTCTTAGGCTTATTTGAATTGATGCACCTGAAACGAAGCATCCAAATATGAAAGATGAAGAATTTTGAATAGAAGTAGAAAATTTTTTAAGAAATAAATTAAAGTGAAAAGAAATATTAGTAGAATTAGATACAAATAATCTTCGTGATAAATATTCTAGACTACTTTGATTTGTATATTTAGATGGAGAAAGCTTTAATAAAAAATTATTAGAACTTTGATATGCAAAAGCATACTTAAATTATGATTTTAAGTATATTAATGAATATAAAGAAACAGAAATAGTAGCTAAAGAAAATGAATTATGAATATGGTGAAATTGAGTTATTGATAATAGTTGAGAAATTGTTTCTCACATTGATAACTCATTAGTATTAGAGTCTATAATTTCTGTGCAATGAAAGATATGAAATAATAAAATTTTAAACTGAAATTCTCTTATTTGTTATGACACTTGTAGTATAAATTTTGATGGATCAAAAAGTGAATGAAATATTAAAAAATACTCTTGGGATTTTTGAAATGGAGATAGTTATGAATGAAAAAATCCTGCATATATTAAATATGATAAATTTTGAAATTATAAAGTTCAACTAATAATTAGTTCTTCGGATTGAAATATAGATATAGGAGTATTTTATATTAATTTTACTAAAAGTATAAAAAAAGAAAAAATCTCTACTGTTTCAGTTATTGATAAAGTAGAGGCAAGTACTAATAATATTAAAGATGAAATTATTGTCTCTGAAAGTTCTACTAATACTTTCAGAGTTATACTCTATATTCTTATATTTATTTTTTGATTAGTATTTATATTTTTAATATTAAGGAAAGAAAAGTTATTTTAGTTTTCTTTAAAAAAATAATGTAATATTAATATCTAATTCGTATAATAGGAATATATTTTAGTTTTTTGCTTATAAATTATGAAAAAAGAAGCTAGTTTTATTGAATTACATTCTAAATTAATAATTAGGGTTTTGGTTTTAGTTTGATTATTTTTGATAATTAAATTATGGGCTTTATGATTATCTTTTTCTTGTGGTTGATGATGATTCATTAGTCTATGTATTATACCAACTCCATCTTACAGTTGGAGTATTGTTTGATATTTAACTATTATTATATTTATTATTTCAATATTTATTTTATTTAAAATAAAATGAACAAAGGATATAATGAAAAAAATTCAATTAGCTTTTTTGATATTTCTAATTTGAATTTTTAGTAGACAGATTTTGTTTTTAATTTCAAGTGACTTTAAGTTTTATTTGACTCCTATGCAAAATAAATATATGGATGAGGATTGAAATATAACAGATTTAGATTTATATTTAGAATTAATCACAAAGCATTGCAATAATAACAAAAATAATGAAGTAGCTAATTGTGCCTGAAAAATGGCAAGTACTTATGATACTCCAGAGGACTATATGAAGGTATTAGATTATGCTATAGAGCATAGTTATAGAAATCTATATTCTGTTGCCTATAATAATTTCGAAAATGAAATATGATTAGAAAATATGATAAAAAGATATCATAATGTTAATTTTTATGCTAATCTAATTTATATTTATTATGATAGTGAAACTGAATTAAATTTGATAAAGAAAAATACTGATAATAAAATTTTATTAGACTTAATTGATTTTGTTGAAATTACAATGAAAGATCCAGTAAAATGATATAAATGGGAATTGAGTGAAAATATGTCTGATTATAATAAAAATGAATTGTATATTAAGAATTTTAAAAGGAATCTTTATAAAAAAATGAAAGAAGAGTCTACAATTAATACTATTATATTTAAATAAAAAATAAAAAATGAAATTAAAACTTATTTTATCAATATTATTATTGATATTTATAAATGTGTCTAATTTATCTGCTTATTCTGGTTTAAATTCAGTTGAAAGTGATGTATTAAGCTTTTGATGAGACAATAAGTGTGAGAATATTAAGGAATCAGATATTCCTACTATTTTTATTCCTTGAATCTTGGCTTCATGGTATAGTGAAGAATGATATAAAGAAAATAAGATTAAAAGATGGATTCCTGATCCCGTAACTCATAGTTATGATACTTTATTTTATGCCTTTGCTGAGAATTGATATGATTTAAAGGATGTATTTTATAAAGATGAGTTTAATACATATATAGAGTGAAATCCTAAAAAATCACTTTATTTATTCTGATATGATTGGAAAAAGGACAATAAAATAACAGCTAAACTACTTGCTAATCTTATTTTTCAAATAAGAGAACAATATGAATCGGTTAATTGATGTGATATATGAACAGTTAATATTATAGCTCATTCTATGTGATGATTAGTGGCTAGGGCTATGCTCGAAGATATGTGTGCTAGTGATGAAGAAATATTAAATTATTATAATTTATCTACTATACAGGAATGAAAATTAAAAGTATTTTCAAGTAATAAATGTAATTACACAAAAATAAATAGATTAGTTACTATTTCTACTCCTCAAAGATGAGCTCCAAGTAGTTTTCCTATGTGGACTAAATGAGATATTAGAAGAACTGATGCTTTATTTAAATCAGTATTTCTTAAATGACAATTATGAGTTTCATCAGATGAAGAAATTTATAAATTAATTCATTGATATGATACTAGGGCATTAAATGGTATTGTTACTATTTGACAATTATTACCAGATATAAAAAATTATAATTCTTATAATAAAGAATTAAATTATTTGTATCAATATGATAATAAATTGAATAACAATGTTCATCCAGTAAATAATTTTTTGGAAGAATTAAATAGGGAAGAAAATATTGATAAAATGTTTTCAAATATAGATAAAGAATATAATTTATATTATTCTAGTTTGACTTGAAATGATAATAAATGGTTTATATGAAATAAAAATAATACAGTTTGATTTGATATCAGTTCAAGTTATAAAGAAAACTGATATATTTATGATGATGCTACTGATAATTATAAATGAAAAGGCTTAGATTCATTTTATTCAGAAATTCCTAAAAGAAATATATATAATATAAATGATAATATTAGAAATGAAAAATGATTTTGATGAGATTGAACTGTAGCTTCTAATAATTTATTATTAAGCTATAATGATGATTTAAAAATTATTAAAAATGATAAATTAAAGATAAAAAAAATTCAATGTTATAATAATGATTTTTTTGAAGAATTTTGATATGATTTAAAGAATATCGAAAATGTACTATCTAAAAAGATATGAACTGAAACTTTATTAGAATTATGTTCTCATGCTAAAATGCCAATGATTACATCTATATATATTATTAATGAAGTCGCTAATTTATGATTTTTTGAATGACTGAAAGAAGTTGAAATAGTCTTAAAAGAACAAGAATTACTATACAAATATTTATGATATGCAAATTATTGAAGTATATATGAAAAAAGTAATGCTATAAATTCATATGATACTGATTTAGTTTGAAGTTCATGAGAGGGTTCACTAGATTTATCTTCTGCTCCTGAAATAAAATATAGCTATGAAATGTGATGAATTAAAAACTCTGACAAACTTAATGAAAGATTTTCTAATTGAGTATTTAATACTATTTTTAAAGATAAAAATGAAATAGATTATTTTATATCTAATAAAGATAAAGATTATGTTGATTGAAAATCATTAGAAATGTCATGAAAATTATGAACAGTTAGTTCATTACTTCGTTATGAAGTTTTATCGCCAATTAATCTAATTATAGAGGATGAACAATGACGTAAAATCTGAATTAATCCAGAGACTTGATTAATTATAAATGAAATACCATGAGCTTGGACTAGTTGAAATACTGAATGATCAAATGAACCTGAATTTTTCTTGATTCCGAGAACTAGTACATGACAGATATTACATAAAATACATAGCTATCCAACAGGTGAATGAGAATATAAAATTGTTATGAATGAGATAAAATATAGTAACGAGGATGAAAATATTTTAGATGAAATTATTATTGATTGAGTAGCAAAAGAGTGAATTATAGAAAATTATATAGTTTGAATAGAGTGAAATAAGTCTTGATACAAAAAAATAGATGATGAAGTTTCGAGTATTCTTAAAAAATCTAATAATTCTAGGAAATATGCTGATATTTTGAGACAAATATATTTTATTTTAGATACAAAATATACAAATATAGAAAAGACGAAATTAAAAGATAGGTTAATAAAACTGAAATGAATTGATTATGGTAAATTTAAAGATAATGAAAAAATAGTTTATTTGATTTGAAAGATTGTAGAATATTTAAAGTATTAAAAGATTAAATATGAAAAAAGTTATTTATTATAAAAAAGTAAATTGAGATTCATCAATAAAGAACTTGAAATGTATAATGTTATTTATATAATAGCATATATGCTATTATTATTTAAAAAAATATTATGGAATTTTTTACTCATGAAGACTTAATGAAGGAAATTTTCTCAGAAAGTCCTGAAATAAAGGAATTATATGAAAAAGAAAAATTAAATTATACTATAAGTCTTCAGTTAAAGGGTATAAGAGAAAAAAAGAGAATTAGTCAGTTTGATCTTGCTAAAAAAATTTGAACTACTCAATCTATTATAGCAAGAATTGAAAGTTGAAATTCAAATATAAGTATGAAAACATTATGAAAAGTACTTTGATGATTGTGAGCTACTATAAAAATTGAAAGCTAAAAGACAAGAAAACTTATATAAGTTCTTGTCTTTTTTTATATTTTATTATACTAATTAAAAGCTTATTTTTAAGAAATAAATTATGAAAGTTTTAACGCTTTGATTGTGAGCATTTGGTTTTGCTATTAATAAGGTTTTGTGAGAAAATAATCCTGACAAGACTTTTTATGCATACGAATTGAATAAAGAAATATTCAAAAAAGTTACTAAATCTAGAGAGCATCCATTCTTTTTTAAGTGACATAGATTAACAAGAAATATTGAAGTTTTAGAGAATTATGATGATATAATATCTGAAATTGATTTATTAATCATAGCTATACCAGCTCAATTTATTGCAACTAGTACTCCATGATTTATGGATAAACTTAAGCCATGAGTGACTATTCTAAATCTTGCTAAGTGAATTGATATACAAACAAATAAACCCATAAGTGCAGTACTAAAAGAAAGAATGCCGGATGTTGATTATAATTATGCTATTTTGTCATGATGAATGATTGCCAGTGAACTTGTAGAATGAAAAAAAATATGAGCTGATTTATGAATAGCTGATAAAAAAGTTTGAAAGGAAATAAAATGATTACTTGAGAATTTCCATTTAAAAATTAAGTTACAGGATAATATTTTGAATATGGAATTATATGGTAGTCTTAAAAATATTATGGCTATCATGGTATGATATTTTGAATGAAAATGATATAAAGAATCTACTATTTGATATCATTTAGTAAATTTTTATGAAGAAATGAAGGAGGTTATTTTAGAATATGGTTGATCTTCAGATTTAGAGTTTTCTTATTATTCACTTTGATGAGATATAATAGCTACTTGTTTTGGTAATTCTAGAAATAGATATTTTGGTAAATTATTATGAGAAGGGAAGAAAATATGAGAAGTACTAGAAATATTAAAAAAAGAAAATAAACATGCAGAATGATATGAAACATTGAAAGCTGTTTATGCAAAAGTGGGGCAAAAAGATTGATTTGAAACAATAAAATTTTTATATCGTTTGATTAAATAATAAAATAAAGATAACAATTAAATTGTTATCTTTATTTTATTTTAGAGTTAAATCAAATTGAATTTTTTTCTTCTAGTTCAGCTAATTTTAATCCGTTTAAAATATCTTGGGTTGTTATTAATTTTGATTTTGAATTTTTTAATCTATTATGTGCAAATTTTGTAACAGCATTATTTATAAGTTTTTTAATAAATCTACCTGATTTTCAACTAGTTTCTTTTGATAAAATATTATAATTAATATCTCAGAATTGACTATTTTTTACTTTTTTTGTTTTACCTGAAATATTCAATTTGAAATGTTCTATTCTTTTCAAATCATTAGGTAATCAAATTTTTATTTTTTTATCTAACCTTTCTAAAAGAGCTCAATCAATTTTTTCTAATCTATTTGTTGCAAAAAATATAAATATATTTTCTAACTCATTCTCATGAATTCAATCTAACTCTTGTAACAAAATTGAAACTATTCCTTCTTTATTATTTCTTTCATTTCATCTAGATTCAAATAATATATCTGCTTCATCAAAAAATATTATTACTTTTTGACCTTTTTTAGCTATATTTTTAGCCTGATTAATTTTTCTTTGAATATTTTTTTCACTTCATCATTCATATTTATTTAATATTTCAGAAATTTTTATTACTATAAAATCAGCATCTATTTCTTTTGAAAGTATTCTAGCAAAAAGAGTCTTTCATGTACCTGGAGGTCAGTAAACAGCTGTTCATTTTGCTATTTCAGCTCAATGATCTTTAAAATGTTTTTCATTTTTAAATTGTTGCATCAACATTTCTAATTCTTGCATTTCTGCATCCTCCAATATTATATCACCAGTATTTAATTTACTTTGTTTATTTATATTTGAATTATATATATTATTATTTCAGTTTTCTTTTCATCATACTATTGCAAATCATTCTTCATCCTCGTCTTCTGAATAATAAATATCATTTACTAAATTATCTATACTAAATATGAATTTTTGTTTAGGGTTTCAGAATTTATTATAAATATCGTTTACTAAGTCTTGAGTAACTTTTGTAACGAATGGTAGTGATAATTCTAAATACTGTTCAGAAGTCATTGAGCTTTTTTTAGCTTCAGAGTAAACTTCGATTATAACTTTTTCTTTTGTCTCACCATCTTCATCTGTATTTAATTGTTTATTAAAAAATTGTGCATTTATTTGAATATAATTATTTCATCCTAAAGCATAATTCTCTCAACTTTTTTTATATCATAATGAATCTAAGAAAGATATTAATTCCTCTTTTGTTACTCAAAATTTTCAATCTCTTATAAATTCTAATTGGTACATTATATGATTTGAAATTCATTCTTTATCGGAGTCATGTACTTCTATAGCATGTAATTCTTCTAATGCTGAAGAAAAAGATATTGATTTCATATAACCATTAATTTCTTTTCATACTAAAATAGCATGAGAATCATCATCCTTTTGTTTCATAACATGTAATAAAAAATCTGCATTAACAGGTTCAATTAATAATCATGCTTTTTTAGCATCATTTTCTACATGTATATATAATCTTTCTAGAATTTTTTGCATTTCTGAATTAAAATCTTTTTTTAGCTTTTCTACTGGCAATAAAGTTCAGTTTAATAATAGTCTTTCAATTCTTGTATTTAGAGGATGCTTATCTACTAACTCAATTGGTTCATAATGTTCTACTAAATTTGAACTTATTTTATCAAATTTATGTTCAAAATAATTTATATTACTTATTAATTCAAATAATTCATTTTCACTTAATCATGCAATATAACTATTCACAAATGACTTTAATTGTTTTTTTATAGTCCTATTTTTAGTTTGATTTTGTTCTTGAATTGCTAGTATTATAGCTTTTGAAGAATCTTTTATTGATGATATCACACTATCTAAGTCTTCTTGTTTTGTACTTGTTAGTATTTCTCTAACTTGAGTTATTCTATTTTTAGTTATTGTGCTTTTCATATTTTAATTTAATTATAGCTAATTTATATAGATTAAATATAAAAAGTCAAGCTGTGATTTTAAAAAATATAGTTAGATATAGTGAAATTTGTTTGAAATATAATGTTTTTTTTGTATAATTTTAATAGATATTTATTTAAAAACTTTTATGAAAAAAATTATTTTAATAACAGGATGAACAGGGTATATAGGTTCTCATTGAGTTGTTGCTTTTGAGGAGGCAGGATATCAAACTGTCATTGTAGACAACTTGTCTAACTCCAATATAGACACTTTGGATTGAATAGAAAAGATTATTTGAAATAGGCCAGATTTTTATGAGCTTGATTTGAGAGATAAAAAAGCTCTTGAAAAAATATTTAAAAAATATGATTTTGATTGAGTTGTTCATTTTGCATGAATGAAAGCTGTATGAGAAAGTTGTGAAAAGCCTCTTGAATATTTTGATAATAATATTGTTTGAAGCATTTATTTATTAGAATTAATGGATAAATATAATGTAAAAAATATTATTTCTTCTAGTAGTGCAACAGTTTATGATATGACTTCGAAACATGCACCTATTTTATGAAAAGGTAAATGAGAGTTAGATGGACTTAGTGAAATAAACCACACTTGAACAACTGTAAATCCGTATGGAACTACAAAATTTTTATTTGAAAGAATATTAATAGATCTATGAAAATTTAGCTGATTTAGAATAGCAAATTTGAGATATTTTAATCCAATTTGAGCTCACAAATCTGGATATATTTGAGAAAATCCAGAATGAAACCCAGATAATTTATTGCCCTTTATATTGAAGGTTGCCAATTGAGAACTGGATGAATTAAAGGTTTTTTGAAACGATTATGATACGCTAGATGGTACTTGAGTAAGAGATTATATAGACGTAGTAGATCTAATTGATGGACACGTCTTAGCTTATGAAAAATTATTAGTATTATCAGGTTTTAATTCAGTACTTCAAGATATTAATTCTGATGATGAATGAAATCAATGAGCATGATTTTTTGAATCATATAATCTTTGAGCTTGAAAAGGTAAGAGCGTTTTAGAAATGATAAAGACAGTAGAAAAAGTAACATGAAAAGAAATTAATTTTCAATATGATTCTAGAAGACAATGAGATATAGCTAATGTTTATTGTAATCCAAGCAAGGCTGAAAAAGATTTATGATGGGTTGCAAAAACTAGTGTTAAGGATAGTGTTAGGAATAGTTGGAAGTTTGTAAGTAAAAAATAATTAAAAAAGAAAATAATATTTATTAAGAAAAAGAAGAACAAAAAAAAGAAATAGGTGCCCTTAGGTATTTAGCCGTTCGGTCCCTATTTCGTCGTGATACAAGTGTATTATATTATTTTGTGTAACAAATGCAAATCTATTATTAATAAAATAAAATGCCAAAAATATCAGTAATCATGCCAGTATATAATACTGAGAAATATGTATGAGAAGCAATAGAAAGTATATTAATTCAAAGTTTTAAAGATTTTGAATTTATTATTGTGGATGATTGTTCTATTGATAAGAGTTATGAAATTTGTAAAGAATATGCGGATAGGGATGATAGGATAAAGTTGTTTAGAAATGAGAAGAATTTGTGAGTAGTAAAAACTAGAAATAGACTTTTTGAAAATATCTCACAGGAAACGAAATATATTGCAATATTAGATGCGGATGATGTTTCGATAATTTATAGATTAGAAAAAGAATTTCAGTTTCTTGAATCCAATTTAGATTATTCAGTTGTTGGAAGTAATCTAATTATTATAGATGAAGAATGAGAAGTAATTTGAACCAGAATTTATCCAAAAAATAATACTGAAGTTTGAAAAATTATATCTAGAAAATCTCCTTTAGCCCAACCAAGCGTTATGATTAGAAAATCTAGTTTAGCTAAAGTGGGTACGTATAATGAAGAGTTTGAAAGGTGTCAGGATTATGAATTATGGTTTAGATTTTATGATGAGTGATTTAAACTTTGAAATATTCAAGATGCTTTATTGAGGTATAGAGTTTTTTCGGAACAGGGTAAAAGTAAGTATTTGAAACTTTCGATTAGAAATACAATAAAAATTCAAGAGAAATATATTTACACAAAAAAATATTTTAATATTTTTAATATAATTCATCTTTATTTAGAAAAATTACTTTTAATTTTACCTAATAGTCTTATACTTTGGTTGTTTAAAATTTTAGAATATAGAAAATAAAAAATATGAAAATTATTGGTTTACACATTTGACATGATGCTTCAGCAAGCCTTATTGACGACTGAAAATTAGTTTATGCTATAAGTGAAGAAAGAATTAGTAGAGTCAAAAATCATACATGAATTCCATACTTAGCAATTGAAAAAATATTAACAGATCAAAAATTAAATAAAGATGATATAGATATTATTTCTATATGAAGTAATTTTAAATTAATATGAGCAGAAGCAGTTATTAATATTTATAAAACTAGAGATTTAAGTAATTTATGAAATTTTTCTAATAAAATGAAAATTAATCATAGATTACAATTTATAAAAGCAATTATAAAAGAAAAAATTTTAGGAATTAAATTTTCTGCAGAAACTGAAATAAAAAATATATTTAAGAATGAATGATTTAATAATACAAAAATAGAATTTTATGATCATCATCTCTCTCATGCTGCTAGTGCATATTATGCTTCATGATTTAAGGATTCAATTATTCTTACACAAGATTGATGATGAGATAAATTATTCGCAGGAGCATATTTATGAAAAGATAATATTTTATCAACATATAGAGAAAATAAATACACATCTACTAGTACTTTATCATTAGCTAATATCTATGCTACAATTACTCACTTGTTATGATTCAAAAGAAATAAGCATGAATGAAAAATAACATGATTGGCAGCTTATTGAAATAAATATATTAATTGATTTAATGATTTAATTGAATTAGACTGAATAAACTTTTCTGACAAACAAAACTTTAAGTGATCATTTTTTTCTGATTGATTCCATTTTTTGAATTGAGAATTTTTCAAGAAAAAATCGTATTTCTTTATAAAAAATATGATAAAAAATGAAACAAAAGAGGATATTGCTTATTCAGTACAAAAATTATGTGAAAATACAATGGTTGATTATGTAAATAATCTATATAAAGAAAAGAAATTTAAAAATATATGTTTGGCGTGATGATTGTTTGCTAATGTAAGAATAAATCAAGTTATTGAGGAGTTAGATTTTGTAGAAAATTTATTTGTTTATCCAAATATGTGAGATGGCTGATTAGCTACTTGATCTGCCTATTTATCTTGCGTTAATCATAATATACAATTACAAGAAAATAAAAGTATGTATTTATGAAATGAAGAAGATAGTTCTAATTTAAAATCTGTTTTATGAAAATTTTCTGATAAAGTTACATGGGAAAAAAAAGAAGATTTTGAAAAAGAAATAGCTCAATTAATTTCTGATAAAGTTATAGTTTGATATTTTAGTTGAAAGATGGAATTTTGACCTAGGGCATTATGTCATAGAAGTATGCTTATAGATACAAGAGATAGAAAAGTTAATGATATAGTGAATAAAAGATTAAAAAGAACTGAATTTATGCCTTTTGCACCAGTTATTCTAGAAGAATACTTAGAGGATTATTTTGAAAATATATGAAATAAAAAATTAGCTATGAATTATATGACTATAACAGCTGATGTAAAAAAAGAAATGGTTGAAAAAATTCCAGCAGTAGTTCATGTAGATAATACTGCTAGACCACAAATAATAAATATAGATAATAACCCTATTGTATATAATATATTAACTGAATATAATAAAATTACAGGTATTCCTCTTTTTGTAAATACTAGTTTTAATATTCATGAAGAACCAATAGTCTCAAGTTATGAAGACGCAATAAAGTCATTGTTAAATTCTTGTGTAGATGTTTTGTGTTTTGATGATGTTTTTGTTAGGGTGAAATAAAAAAAGCTAAATTTAGCTTTTTTTATTTAGTTCTTTATAAATATCATTAATCTTATTCATTTCTCTATAATAATTATTTTTATTAGATATAATAGAAATATTTTTATCTCACATTTTATTTATATTATCCTTATTATTAATAAAATAAGATATTTTTTCTGCTAGTTTTTCTGGTGACTTATTTGGGATAACAAATCAGTTTTCATAATTAATTATCCATTTTGAATTATCCGCATTATCAGTTACTATTACGGGTAATCAACAAGACATTGCTTCTCCCGTACTAACTGCCAATCAACTATCTGATAATGAAACAGATATATATATATCTGACTCGTTTAAATATTTAGATAATTCGTTATGATTATATTTTCATTTAAAAATGACATAATTTTTTAATCATAGTTCATCTCTCATATTAATTAAGTTATCTTTTTCAGCTCAATCTCAATATATGTTAATTTCAAAATCTTCATTATTCTCTTTTAATATTTTAGCTGCTTTTATTATTGTTGAAATATTATATATTGATTTTAATGCTCTTAAACTTATTATTTTTATTCTAGCATTATTTCATTTGAGCGTAATATCTTTTTTAAATATATTCGTATCAATTCAAAATCATATCATTTTTATTTTTGATTCATAATTTCAATAAGATAGAACTTCTTTTTTTACATTATATCAATCCATAATTATTATATCTGATTTTTGGAGAATCTTATTTACTATAATTTTAAATAATGGTATTTTTTTTGGTATTACTAATATATCACTTCACCATATTGTAGTTATTAATTTTCTACTTTTGTAAAATAGTGCAATTAAGGATCAAAATCAAATAAATTGTAAATGGGTTATATCGGGGTTTATTTTTTTTATTTTTTTTATTCAATAGATAGTAAAAAATATAATTCTAAAAATATATATTTTTAGAAAAAAATTATTTTTTATTTTTTCATCGAATGAATAATAATTAATTCATTCAATTCTATTGGATATTTTTTCATTTCAAATACAATGTATTTCATATCATAAATCATAGAAATATTTTATTGATTTATATGTATGTATTGAACCTAAGGGGCTAATGTAACAAATTTTCATATTTTTCTATATTATCTTTCTATGTGTTTAAATTCAGGGATTATATTTTTTATTTCTACTATTAATTTTTTCTTATTATTAATTATAGACAGATCATCAATTTTTTCTAACAAATTATTTATATTTCATTTATCCTCAGTTATAAATAATTTTTCAATATTTGTTTTTTTATCTTTTGAATTATCTAAAATTAATTCTTCATATAATTTTTCTCATGGTTTTAATCATATAATATCAATTCATATATTTTTTACTCATGATAGTTTAATATATTGACTTGCTAAATCAATAATTTTTACTGCCTCTCACATATCGAGTACATAAATTTTTCACTTATCATTTAAAGTAACACTTGTAATAACTAGGTTTACAGCTTCTTCAATACTCATGAAAAATCTAGTTACATTTTCATCAGTAACAGTAAGGTTTTCTCATTTTTCTATCTGTTCTTTGAATATTGTTAATACACTTCAGCTACTTCATAATACATTACCAAATCTTACAGAATTAATATTTATATTTTTAAATTTTGATGAATAATATTGTAGTATTAATTCTCATAACCTTTTTGTTGCTCACATTATATTTGTTGGATTTACTGCCTTATCAGTTGATATTTGACAGAAATGCTTTACATTATTTTCAATTGATACTTCAATAATATTTTTTAATCAGATAACATTATTTGTTATTGCTTCTTGTGAATTTAATTCCATTAAATATACATGCTTATATGCTGCTGCGTTAAAGACTATATCAATTTTTTCTTCTTGGAATATTTCATTTAAAGATTTTTTATTTTTTATATCTCTAATAAGAAATGCTAAATTATCATGATTAGATAGCTTATTAGCTATATTGAAAATAGCGATTTCTGAATTATCTATTCATATAATTTTTTTTGCTCAGTAGTAAGATAATTGTTTTACTAATTCTCATCAAATAGTTCATCAAGCTCAAGTAACTAATATGTTTTTTCATTTTATAAAACTATGTATTCTTTTTATACTAGATTTATTTACTGGTCTTCATAATAAATCTTCAATTTCTACTTTTCTTATTTTATTAAAATCAACATTTCAATCAACTATATCAATTAAAGAGGGAATTACCTTTAGAGTTATATTATGTCTACTTGCTATTTCAGAAATTTTTGTTAATAATTCTGTATTTTCAAATGATGCAATTGCAAAAAATATTCTGTTTATTTTGTTATTTTCTATAATAGTTTTCAAATCACTTATTCTTCATATCACATCTTTATTATTAGAATTATCATCCAAAAATCACAAAAAATGTTCTCATCTATTTATTAGTAAGTTTTTTAATTGTGTTCATGCTTCTCATGCTCAGATAATAATTGATTTATCCATAATTTTATTTTTCTATTATATTGATTAATTTTTGTGTAAGATTTTTTCTAGAATATTTTTTTACTTCTTCCCAATTTGGATTTATATTAATATTATCTTCGTTCCATTTTTTATATAATCTCAAAATTGTTTGTTCTGTATCGGTTAACGAGTTATGATCTATAATAACTCAAGTTTCAGTTTCTTTAATTAATTGTGCAGCAACTCATTTTGGATCAATTATTCATAAGATTAATCTATTCATTGTAATATATTCAAATATTTTTCAAGTATAAATTGATTCACTATTTTTTCATATTCAAATTATTAATATTAATATATCTGATTGTTTTTGAATTTCAATTACTTCTTCATTAGGAATGTATCATTTCAAATCATATATATTTGGATTTAATAGTTGTTTCATTTCAGATGAATAATTTGAGTTTCAATATAGTTTAATACTAATTTTATTTTCATCAATTAATTGTTTGTTTACTAAATTATTTATTGCGTTTAAGAGTAGTAGAGGATTTTGTCTTCAATAAAAACTTCAAATATGTGAAAATGTTAATTTTTCATTTTTCTTATTATATCAATTTATATTAAGTTTGTTATCATATCAATTACTAATTACAAAAAACTTATTTTTTTTCAAATTTATTTCTGAATGAATATTTATGAAATTATTATTCATAATATCTGTTATTCATATAATTTTATCTGATTTTTCCAATACTTTAGACTCCAATATAAACTCTTTTTTAAATTTTTTACTTTTTTTATTACTTACATCATCCAATATAAATGGATTATTTGTCCATTCGTCTCTAAAATCGCAAATCCATTGAATTTTTTTTCAAAAATGATTTTTAAGTTTTAGTCATACGATATGTGATGTGTACGGAGATGAAGTTGTAAATACCGTATAGATGTTATGTTTTTTAATAATTTTTTTAGCTTTAATAAAAGCTAAAAATCACCATAATACAGAGAAATCTGGTACAAATAGACTACTAAATAGGGTTGATATTTTTTTTAATTTAAAATACAAAAAAAATCAATTAATGTATCTTAAAACTATTTCAATATCTATTAATTTGTATACTTTTATTCATTTGATATCTTTTAATAATGATTTATCCTTTTTTTGTAATATACATTTATTATAAACGGTTATTACATGTACTATATATCAACTTTCTTTCAAGTATTTAGCAAATTTGGCTGATCTTTGGGTTGCTATACTTCATGTTGGTGGATACATGTATGATAGCATTAGTATTTCTTTCTTCATTTATTAATTAATTCAATATTATCTATTATTGTGTTTGCATATTTATTACTACATCTTAATTTTTTTTATGTAATTTGCAAGTATACTTAGTCTTTAAGTATATTTTTTTTGTATATTTTTTTATTCCATTATAATGTATAAAATATATATTTATTAAATTGATTATGGAAGATATCTTAAATGAAATTATTAGTTTAGAGCATGAAATTGAAAACAGTAATAAGGATAAACTATGAAGATTTAATTTCGGCTTTTTCAATGAAAATGATAAACTAAAGTTTGTAACTCCTTTTTTATCTATAAAATTACAAGATGAAGGAAAATTAAATATAAGATACCCTGAATGAAAAAAAGCATGTGTAGTTTTAACTCATGATATTGATTTACCAGTTCATTCTCTACTTAATTTAATAAAACTTTTGTTTAAAGATTTTAAAAAAAAATATTATAAGAATGCTTATTATAGGATTTTATGATTTTTTAATAAACAAAAAGATTTATGGAGAAACTTTAACTATATTATGGATTTAGAAGAAAAATATTCTGCAAAATCTAGTTTTTATTTTATGTCGACAAGGGACACTCATAAATTATATAATATAGAAAAATTTGAGAATGATATAAAAAATATATCTAACAGATGATTTGAAATTTGATTGCATTGAGGTTATGATAATAGTTGGAAAGATTTAAATATATTGATGGAAGAAAAACAAAGATTAGAAAAATGTTTATGAAAAAAAATAATTTGAATACGCCAACATTATTTAAGATATGATCATAATAAAACTTTAGTTAATGATAAAAAAGCTTGATTTTTATATGATACTACATTAGGTTATAATGATTATATATGATTTAGAAATGGTATGTGACATATATTTAATCCAATAGATTTAAATACATGAAAATTAATAAAATGATTTTATGAAATTCCATTGGTTATTATGGATTGTACTCTATGGAACTATATGAAACTTGATTTTAATGAAGCATGGCAAGAAGTAAAATCTATTTTGGATAAAGTTATATCTATATGATGAACTGTTTCAATCTTGTGGCATAATGATCAGTTTGATGATACTTTTCATCCTAGAAGTTGAGAACTATATGAAAAAATTTTAATTTATTTGAAAAATAATAATGTTTGGATGACTAGTGGGGAAGAATGTTTAAAATATTTGAAAGAGACTAATCAGATTTAAATAATTTTGATAAATATTTTAGAGTTAAATATAGTTTTGAATTTATTTTAGAAATTCTAAAATAGGGGGTCTGTTTTCATCAAAAGGCTCTAAAGAACCTTTCGATAGGTTCAACCATACTTCATTCAAAATTAAAACTTTTTGTCACAGTTGAAGAGAATTTTATTGCTTCCCATAATAGTAGAGTCGTTGCTCAGCTATTTCTAAATTCTGGATTTCATCATCACATTAAATAGTAAGCACTATTATTATCCCATATTATATAAATAGCTGCATGTAGGTTATTTTTCTCGTCTACAGCAAAAAATATTTTTCTACAATTATTTTTTACACATTCATTATCTATATTTTTTATAAAATTTATAGAATATGGTATTTTTATATTTTGTCTATCAAAAGATTTTTTATTTAATTTATAAAAGCTATCAATATCATTATTAGATATGGTTTTAACCAGTTTTTCAGCTTTTTTAATGTCTGTTTTAATTTTTCATTCAAAATTTTCATATATATTATTTATGCTAGATAATTTATCAATAATATAAGTGTATCTAGTAGTTTCTTCAAATTTTTTCCAATAAAATGGTAAGTAATTTTTTATATTTGCAGAAAAAGATTGATCATATAAATCATATTTTGGTATTTTACTAATTATTTGATTTAATATCTTTTTTTCAAAATTTAATTTACTAGTAACTTTTTGTCATTCTGGATATTTAATATATGGTCAAAGAAATTGTGTAAGTTTAGGGTTAGAAAATGTTTTAAAAATTTTAAATCTTCTATTTATAAAATATGGAAATATTGCCTTAATATTTCATCAATTTTCTATTAATATAACATTCCAATTTCATTTTCATGCTGTTGAATCTAGCCACCAATATTGCATAAAAATTGGAAGATATTTTTCTGTTTTGCAGAAGGAAATGTACTTTTCTATATTGTTATTCTTCATAGATATTTAATTTAAAAATTATTCCAAATTTTATTTGACCATATAGGTAAATTGATTATATTTTTTTTTGCAAAATTACTATTTGGGAAATCATCACTTTTATAATCAATTAAATTATAGAACTTTAAATAATCTCATATTGTTGATTGCCAATTGTAATTACCAGCCTCAATATTCTTATTCTTTAAAAGCATTAGTAATTTTTTATTTTCAGTTATTGATTTACTTAAAATAGGAAATCTATTATATGCAACATCAATGTTTGAAGGAATTTTTGGATAAGTTGCATTTAATTTTTTATTATTAATTATATCAATAATTAGTTTGGAATTTTCTACACGGAAGTTTTTATATTTATTATAATCATTAAGTAAACTATAAATATAACCTTTTTTTATACATCACATTTTATATATTTCAATTGATGGTCTATATTGAGTTTTTTTAATCTTTAATTTGTATAGAAACTTTATATAAATATATTTTATTATTTTTAATATATAACTATTTTTTATTTTATAATTTTTGAAAATTATTTTATTATTTATTGCTTCATTAATAAATTTTGTGAGATTTATTTTACTTACTGTGTAATTACTATCACTTTTATTGTATTGAGATATTCAATATTCATATCTTAATAATAATGTTGCTAAATCTAATTGTTGTTTTGAATTACTTTCAGTATTTAATTTTTTATAATTATTAATAATATTAATTTCTGAATAATTATTAATTAATAATCATCAATGTAACGTTGATAAAGGTTTATCAAATCAATAACTATGTATAGCAAAATCAGATAATTTTCATATTTCTTTTCAGTTAATTTTGGCTCATACTGTTTGAGCTAAATCATCTATTATAATAATATTTCTTTTTCTTAATTCGTTACAAATATTAACATAATCTGGATTAGGTATCCCAAATAAATGAGAAATAATAAATATATCAACTTTATTAATTATTTTTAATAATTGATTTATGTCATTAGAATAATAATTTAAATTTATATCAATAAGCTTGATATCTAATCAAGATTCTATAATTGCATCTGCAACTACACTACATGTAAAATCTTGTAATCATACAGTTAATTTTTTTTTATTTGAATTATTTTTTAATTCTAAAAGAATAAATTTTAAAGCAGCTCTTCAAGAATTAAAAAAATAATAATTGTTTGGAAAATTATAATTCTTTGTAGAATCATTTTTTAATATAGATAAAATTTTTTTCTTATTTATATATGGTAAAACTCTAATGTATTTTTTCATAGGTATTCCAGTTTAATTTTGATATATATTTACTAAATTTATTATTATCATTTATATTATATTCCTTATTTCTATTTTTTAAATTCTTTTTTATTATATTACCATTTATTTTTAAATTTATATTATTTTTATTTAGTAGTTTGTTTATTTGTTTTAAAATATATTGAGGATTATCTAAAAAATTGTTATAATTAATAATTAGATATTTGTTATTTCATAATTCTTTTAAGTCAAAATGAATTTGTTTTTCTATATAATAAATCTGCTTTACTATTTGTTCATAATAATCTAAATTTCTTATATTATCAAATTCTTTTGGTTTAATAGACCACCATGAATTTGGGTTATTGCATATTTTTTTTCTTACATTTAAAATAGAATGGGCTGTTTCTAGGGGGTCTCTTTTACAAAAAATGAAAATGGCTTCAGGAAAAATATCTTTTATTAAAGATATTCTTAATCAACAATTCATATTTTTAATGATGTAGGCTTTTTTATTTATATGTTGTAATCATATAATAGTTGATTTTATTTCATTTTTCTTTTTACTATTTAATTCTTTAGAAGTATAATAATCTTTTTTTGAACTTAACCATCTATAAAAAAATCAACCAAATTCATTTGGAGAACTATATCATTTAGTTTCTCAATAATTAGAAGAAAAAGAATTATGTTTTTTCTTTTTAAAAAAGAATTTATAAAATAAAGAGGCAAATAATGGAATTTCTGGTAAATTTCATACAAAATTATTAGGATATGATATATCAATATACTTAGTTATATACTGATATAGTATAGTTGATCAGGTTCTTGGTGCTCATATTATAAATATAGGAGGATATAATAATTTTTGTTTACTATAATATTTAATTAAAATTTTCTCAATAATGGATAAAAGATTAATTAAGATTTGTTTAACGAAATAGGGGATATATTTTCTAATTTTTTTCATTTTCTAATTTTTTGGAATTAAAATATCAAATATTTCATTTCACCATACTTTTTTATAGTTATTATTAATAATAAATCAATTAATAATAGCTCTATTTTTCAATTGTTCATTATTATTATATTTTTTTGTAGACAAAGTTTGAGGCCAATATTTAGTATCAGTATCATATTTATTTATAATTATTACAGGAAGCTTATTTTTTTCTTTGATAGCTTTTTCTAAAAAATATTTCATATGATATTCATTGTATAATGATGGCCGTGAATTATATAAATATGGTTTAGTATCTGTAATATAGTAAAATAAACTTAGTCAACCATAAGCAAGTAAGTAATTATCTTTTTTTACATATTTGTTTAACTCTATTATTGTTTCTTCTAATATTTTTGATCTTTCTTTAGTTGTATATATATATCATATTTTGTTATTATTTACTAAATATGTTAAATTAACTTTTTTTCAATCTCTATACGTATTATTATAAACATATATTAGAGAATAAAATAAAATATTTATTAATAGAGTTGTTATTCAATATTTTCATATGTGTTTATAAAAACTATTGAGTTGGTTTATTCGTATAATATAAATTAAAATAAGAATTAAAGGATATATTCAGTGTTTTATATTATATACTCAATTTCATGATCATAAAGGTATTAAAATTAGAAATAGAGTTGTTAAAAATACTAATAATTTTATATTATTATTTTTTTCATAAACAATAATATAAATAAAAGATAAGTATGTTAATCATAACATTAACCATCTACTAACATCTATCATATTTAGTAGTATTCATCATATTATTCAAAAAACTATTATGGTATATATTTTATAATTATTGTTAATTATTCATAAAAATTTTTTATAAATAAATAAAAATATTAATAATATTAAACTTAAAATAATTGAATATATATTATCTTTTATAAATAAATTTATTAAACTATCTGTTGAATGATGTCATCATTTTGATATATCAAAAATTATTCATAATCAATCTATATAATAATTATAATGTCATAATAATTTCATAAAAGTTAAAAGTAATATTACTCATATTATGTTTCATAAAATAAATAAAAGTGATTTATTAATTATTTGTTTTTTATTTCAAATTAAATAATAATAAAAAGGAATTCATGAAATTAATAATATTCATAATATATTAGGTAATCTAATAAATATATTTATGGTTATAATTATTCATGATAAAAATATTAATTTATTTATATTTTTTGTTAATCATTTATATAATAAGAGTATTGATAATAAATAGAAAATAGCTGATAATTGGTTGTAATTAAACATATGTCATCCAATATTATTAGCATAAATTTCTCAAATTAATAATCCTATTAATAAAATTTTACTATTTATTATATTTCTAAATAATAGAAAAGTTATAGAAAGTAATATATATATATTTATTATCCATCATATTCTTATTCCTAATAGTCATAGATCTCAGAAAAGATGTAATATAATATTTCAAAAAATATTTGTTAAATAATAAGGAAAAGAATATATTATATCTCATGGACTTGAAAAGATAAGATTATAATTTGTTAATACAAATCATGTATCTGTAATATCAAGTCATTGCCAAATTAAAAGCCAAGGATAAACTATTATTAATGACAATATTAATCAATTAATTGATAATAATTTAGAGAGAGAGAGATTTATTATTTTTTTTGACATTTACTTATTTAATACTTATAAAACTAACTCAAATTATTATAAAAAATAATCATAAAATTTGATATAAACTAATATTTTCTTTAAAAATATAATATGATGCTAAAAATACTAATACATAACTCAATGACATTGATGGGTAAGCAATTGAAAGTTTCATTTTTTGTATTACTAGAATCCATGTAATTGCTCATATAAATGTAAGAAGTACGGATATTAAAAAATATATATTAAATATTGATTTTTCAATAAAAATTAATATTTCTGAAAAGCTAAGTTCTTTAGGAAAATATAAGGTATTTTGTCAAAGTTTCAATACTAATTGTCATGAAACAGTCGAAATTAGAGTAATAAATAGAAGTATATAATTTTGCATAATTATTTTTTGGCTATTATGTAAAATGATGAAGCAATATTCCTTGAATATTTGAAATTATTTAATAATATATCCAAAAATTTTATTGGCCAGAGTATTAATGAAAAGAATATTGTTAATATTTCATATACTGATTTAAATCAAAATGAAAATAAAATAGATAAAAAATCAATTAAAATCCATAAAAATCAACTTGCAGATCATGAATAGATTCATATTTTTATATCATTAAATCATGATTTTTTAAAGTGATTATGAATAGACTTATGCGTAAACCTATGATAATCATTAGGACTAGCATGAAATCACTGAATAAATGGAATAATATAATAGCATATTCATCCTTTTTTTAGGATTCTATAACTTTCATTTATAATATTTTCATATTTATATATATGCTCTAAATTAGCCTCATTAATAACTAAATCTATACTATTATTAATAACAGGTAAATTTGTTCAATCCGCAATTAAATCAACATTATTATAGTTAAATAAATCTACATTTATTATTTTACTATTTATAAGCTTATTTCATGATCATATATTTAAGATAATTACATTGTTTTTGATTAATTTATTACGCAATTTTGTAACAGAAAAATTTGTATAAACAGGAGATATAAAAAATATTATCATATAATATAAAAAATTATATTTTTTTAATAATTCTTTTAAATATGTAATTATAGAAAATTTTTTAATTTCATTAATATGAGATTTTTCAACTTTAATATTTTTACTAATAAATTTTCATTTATTAATAGTAAAACTATTTTCAATTAATATTTTTTCTATTATTTTTTCTTTATTCATTAGTTATATTATTAACAGTATTAATTATATATTTAATTTCTTTATCTGTTAATTTAGGATAAAGAGGGATTGTTATTGTAGAATTTCATATATATTCAGCTATAGGAAAAATTCAAGCTTTAAATCAATATTTTTCTTTATAATACCTCATTAAATGAATTGGTCTAAAATTTATAGCAACTGAAATTCAATTTTTTTGCAATTGTTCTAAATAGAAATCTCTTTTTTCAGGTTTTACCCATATAGTATAAAGATGCCTGGAATGTTTAGAATTATTTAAAACTTTTGGATAAGATATATTTTTATTATCTTTAAATCAATTATTATATTTTTCTGATATTATCTCTTTTTTTTCTAAAAAAGTTTCTATTCTATCAATTTGATTAGTTAATAGTGAAGCATCAATATTTGTCATATTTTCTTTATATCATAGAAATTCCATATCATAATGTTCATATTTTTTTGTATACCTGTCAGCTGCATTTGATGACATACCATGAAGTCTAGCTTTTTTAAACCAATTATATATCTTATTATCATTTGTTGCTATAGCTCATCATTCTCAACTAGTAATGTTTTTTGTAGCATAGAAAGAAAAACATGCTATATCTCACAAATTTCAAGGTTGTATTCAATTTATATTTCATTCAATACAATGAGCACAATCTTCAATTATTTTTAAATTATATTTATCTGCTATTTTTCTTAATTTTCTCATATCTATCATTTGTCAATATAGATGTACTGGTATTATTGCTTTTGTTTTTTTTGTAATTTTCTTTTCAATATTATCTATATTAATGTTTCATGTTTCATTATCAACATCTATAAATATGGGTTTAGCTCAAGAGTGTTCTATACTATTTGCTGTAGCGATAAATGATAGGGGAGTTGTAATAACTTCATCTCATTTTCATATTCAAAAATAATTTAAAGATAAAAATAATGCTGATGTACAGGACTTAACTCAAACAGAATATTTATTTCATGTATAATTTGATAATTTTTTTTCAAATTCGTCTACTAAATTTCAAGTACTTAAAAATAAAGAATTAACTACTTTCATTAATTCTTTTTTATCTTCATCAATTAAATTATGCTTATAAAAATCTATTTTCATTTTATTTATGTAATTTATAATATTCTACTAAATAATCATCTAATGAAGTTTTTGGTTGCCATCATAATTTTTTAACTTTTGATGAATCAATGGAATATCTAGTATCTTGTCATAATCTATTTTCTACGTGAACATAATAATCTTCTGGAAGTCAAACAACTTTTAATACTTTTTTTACTATATCTAAATTTGTATAATGAACATCAGAAGAAATATTATAAATTTCTCAAATCTCTCATTTTTCCATTACAGTTAAAATTCATTCACAATTATCTTTTGCATATATCCATTCTCTAGTATATTCTCAACTACCATGAATAGTCATTTTTTTATTTTTTTGTGAAAATTCAAAGGTTTTTGGAATTAGTTTTTCTGGATATTGACCAAATCAATAATTATTACTACTTCTTGTTATCATATATTTTATATCATATGTTCTTCACCAGGCAAAGATTAATTGTTCAGCAGCAGCTTTAGTTGCTGAATATGGATTTGAAGCAAAGGTAGTACTTTCTTCAGTACAACTTCATTCAGTAATATCTCAATATACTTCATCTGTAGAAATATGCAAAAAAATAGGCCTATCATCAACTCATTTAGCTCTTACTAATTCAAGTAAATTATAAACTCAATAAATATTACTATCTAAAAATATTTTGTTAGCTGTAATAGAATTATCCACATGTGACTCAGCAGCAAAATTAATAATATAATCAATATTTACAGGAAGATGTTCAAGTTCACAAATATCTTTTTCTACTAATTCATAATTTGGATTACTATCAAAATCTAAATCAGTTCTAGCTGCATATGTTTTTTTATCTATATTTACAATATAATAACCTTTTTCCAATGCTAGTTCTATAAAATAACTTCAAATAAATCAAAGTCATCATGTAACCATTACTCTTTTCATATTTTTTATTTAAGTGTTAATTTAATAGAGTTTAATAATTTATTCGGTTTTTCAAAAAGAGTTTTATTACCTTTTTTACTAATTTTTTTTATTTTTATAATATTTCAATCTCAACAAAGTACTCAAACTCAATTATCATAAAATTCAATAACTCTTCATGGGATTATTCAAACATAATTTTTGTATATTTTTTCTACCTCCCATATATATATTAATTCATTTTCTAAATAACAATAAGCTCAATAATAAGGCCATGTTAATCATCTAATTAAATTAGAAATTGTATTAATATCCTTATTAAAATCTATTTTTCAGTCTTCAAAAATTCTTTTACACGTATAAGTAGCACTTTCTTCATTTTGTATAATTGTTTTATAGTCTCAATTTTGAATTTTATCTATATTGTTTAATATAATTTGAGGATATAATTTTATTAATTTATCATTGATTATTTTGGCATCATCTCAATCATTTATATTAAATTCTATTTGGTCTAAAATTTCTCATGCATCACATTCTTTTGAGATTTTTTGTAAAGTTAAACCTGTTTTATTTTCTCAATTAATTATTACCCAATTTGTAGGAGCAAATCATCTGTATTTTGGTAATAGTGAATCATGAATAACAAAGATTCAATTTTTAGGAATATTAAAACAATTTTCATTAATTAAAAATCTCCAACTTACACAAAATAGAGTATCAATTTTATTTTCACTAATAAAATTTGTATATTGAGATGTCTTAATATTTTTACTTGTTTCATAATGTATATTATTTTTTTTGCAAAAAGAAATAATCTTATCATGGTAAACATTATTTTCTTTAATAGGTTGAATTAATATTAAAACTCAAGATATGTTATAATTGTTTTCAAATACATTTTTCAAAACATTATATCACCTTTTCGTTCATATAAATAATCAAATATTATTCATAAGTATTATACTTAATTATGTAAAGAGGCCTTTTTTTGTTTTCAATATAACTTCTTCAAATATATTCTCATATAACTCACATAGTAATAATTTGAATTCATCAGATAAGAAATATAGATGCTATAAGTGAAGTCCATCATAGAAGAGCTTCTCATAAATATATTTTATTATATATTATTGTAATTATATATATAATAGAAATTAAAACAAACATTAATCAGATTTTAATTATTAATCTTAGTGGATAATTGGAAAATGAAAATATTGCATTTAAAGCAAGTTTTAATTGGCTGTAAAAATTATATTTTGATTGACCATAAATTCTTTTACCATGAATAATATCTTGTTTTGTATGAGAGAATCATACCCATCAGATTAGTCAAATTATATATCTATCATGTTCTCTTAATTTATTAATATTTATTAATACTTCTTTTTTCATTATTCTGAAAATAGTTGAATTTATAATAATATTTTCATCAATCATTTTACTTATTAGAAAATTAAATAATTTTGACGATATTCTTTTAATAAATCAGAATTGTTTGTTAATTCTATTTCAATAAACAACATCATATCATTTTAATAATTTATTATATAATTTAATTATTTCCTCTGGTTGATCTTGTAAGTCTCAATCCATCATAATAATATAGTCTCAATCAGCATAATCTAATCATGCTGTAATAGCTATGTGATGGCCAAAATTCCTACTAAATTGTATAATTTTTAAATTAGAATCTTCTTTATGAATTTTTTTTAATAATTTTAAAGAATCATCACTACTACCATCATCTATACATATAATTTCATAAGAGAAATTTATAAAATCTTTATCTAAAGTCTTTATAAGTCTATTATATATTTCATTAATATTTCATTCTTCATTATAAATTGGTATAATTACTGAAATTTTCTTTTTTATTATTTTCATATTTTATTATAAAATGGAATGTAAAAAGTTAAAATGTTAAATTTTATTTTTATATAAATTGCACTAACTATATTCCAAAAACTTATACTTATACTTGTTGCAATTGCTGCTCATAATATTCAATATGTTGGTATTAGCAAGTAGTTTAATATTATATTTAAAATTAAAGCTATTAATATAACATTTCTAAATACTTTTTGTTTTCAAGTCATATTAAGAAAATATCATACAGATCAACATGTAGCACTAATAAATTGTCATATAACTAATATTGATAAAACAGTATATCATGAAATAAATTCACTACCATATAATCACATAAAAAATTTAGAATAAGTTATTAGAATAATTAGTAAAGGAATAGTAGTTATAAATATTAGTTTTGAAGAATAATAAACCACCTTTTTTAAATTTTTAATATCTTTTTTCCAATATAGTTCAGAAAACTGTGGAGCTACTATTGTATTTATTGATACTAATATTAATGTTACTAATGTTGCTATACTTAATGCTACTGAATATATTCACACACTAGATAGATCTGTAAATCTTCAGATCATAAAACTATCAATTGTTCACATTATTAAGAATGAAAAGGCTGTTACCATCATAGGTAGAGATATTCATATAATTTTTTTTTTACTTATGTTTTCTACTTTTTTATAATCTTTTTTTAATGTATTTAATTTATTAAATAAATATATGCTTGATATTAAAAAAATTATAATGATTACAATTAAAAGTGCATATATAGGAATTAACTCATTTGTATATATAAAAGTTAATAATATTATAAGTAATATATTAAAAAAAGGTTTTGCAATATTTCTTATGAATTCATATACTTTTATTTTTTTTAATCATCTTATAAATTCAATGTTAATTCAATATAGTATAAAAAGTGGAACAAAAAAGATTGATGTTTTTAAGGGCAGAATCATTTCCTCTTTTTTTAAAAATCAAATAGCAATACTGTCTATAAAAAAATATATAATTATAATTATAATTAAAGAAAAAGGTATAACAATTTCTAATAATTTTTTATATAAGACTTTTATTTTATAAAAATTATTTTCTGATTTATATTCTCATATATATCTAAGAATAGATATTGTTAAACCTAAGCTTCATATCATTGTTAGTATTCATATAAATTGCGTGGTTAGACTTAATGTTCACATTCATTTTGCTCAGTAATAATGAGAAATAAGTATTGAAGAAATTAATCATAATCAAATTCAAAAAATTTTCATAAAAAAAGCTATAAAACTTCACCTAAATAATTCATTTAAATGCTTATCTTTTAATATGTACAAGTATTTATTTTTTATTTTATTAATCATAATACTACAAATATCAATTACTCATTAAATAATTATAAAGCTTCTCTACACTCTCATCAATACTTTCACATCATGTGTTCAAAATAATATGAGGATGAATAGGTTTTTCATATGGATCAGATATCCCAGTAAAGTTTGGTATAACTCATTCTCTAGCTTTCTTATAGAGTCCTTTTATATCTCTTCATTCACAAACCTCTAATGAAGCATTTATAAATACTTCTATATAGTTTGTAACATGATTTTTTACCATAATCCTTTCAGATTCATAGGGAGATATAAATGTAGAAAGTACTCATATTCAATTTCTACTTAAAAGTTTTGCTACAAAAGCTACTCTTTCTAAGTTTGTTTTTCTATCCTTCTTTGTAAAACCTAAATCTTTAGTAAGATTTTCTCTTACAATATCTCAATCAAGTCTCTCTATATGTATAAATCATTTTTCTTTTAGTAAAGTATACAGATTATCTGCTATAGTAGATTTACCAGCTCATGATAATCATGTAAGCCATAGAGTAAATCACTTTTTTGGTTTATTATTCATTTCTATTATTTATTTTTAATCTACAAATTGATTTTCTCACTCTATTAAATATTCACTTATTTCCTTTCTCATGAAATCATCTGGAAGCACTTCTTTATTTTGGATTTTTTTTCTTACTTCTGTTCCTGATATATGCATTTTATCTGAATCAGAATGTGGACAAGATTTATTTGTAGTTACAGTTTTACAAATACTACAGAATCAAGCATTCTCATATTTCAAAGCTTTGATAAGTATATCGTTTTCGTTAAATTTATCAAATATATTTTGAGCATCATAAGCTCAGTAATAATCTCAAACTCAGGCATGATCTCTACCTATAATTATATGTGTACATCAAAAGTTTTGTCTGATAATTGCATGTAATATTGCTTCTCTTGGTCATGCATATTTCATTGTAAGCGGAAGTGTTCACAAGTGCACACTTTCATCTTTGTAATAATTTTGTATTAATCTTTCATATGCTCACATTATGTATTCGTCTTTGAAGTCTCATGATTTCTTTTTTCAGATAACTGGATTTATGAATAATCAATTACATCATTCTAGTGCACATTTCTGTAAATATTCATGTGATACATGAGGAGGATTCCTTGTCTGAAAAGCTACCACACTATTCCATCATTTCTTATTAAATATATTTCTTGTTTCTTCAGGAGAAAAATATTTATGATTTTGTAAATCAATATTATCTAAAAGTATAATATCTCAACCTATTAAATTATTTTTCAATTCATATATCATTTTAATTCATGGGTGATTTTTGTCATTGGTTCAAAAAATATATTTTACATAATCTTCTTTTGAATAAGAATAAATTTCTATATTTGTAAGTACAGCTAATTTATTTCATTTTTTATCTTCTAATAATAAATCTGTAGAACTAGTTTTTTCTATTTCTATTTTTTCTTTATCGGTAATATCTAAAATAACTGGTATAGGCCAGACTATTCAATTAACTAATCTCATGCTTACTAAAACAGATAAAAAATCATCTTTTTTTAAGAATCATTTTAGGGGAGAATAAGTCCCATTTGCTATATTATGTAAGTCTACTATTTGTTCTTTGTCTAGTATTATTTTATAATCTGCTTTTATATTGTTATTCTTTTCTAGTTTCACTAATTTTCATCAATGTGGTCTTATCAAACTATTAGTCATTATTTATTTTTAATTTATTTAATATTTTATTATGGTTTATTCAATTTGTTCAAATACATCAATTTTGATAACTTAACTTTTTGTTGTAAAATAAGGTATTTCAAATAGTATCTGTAACCTTTCATCATGCTTCAGTTAATATGATTTCAGGAGCACAGGTATCCCATTCATTAAATGTTTTGTACAGGTTTATATAATTTCAAGCTTTTCATTCAGCTATTAATCATAATTTAACTCATATACTTCAACAAAGTATACTATCTAATCATAATTGTTCAATTAATTCTAATTCTATATTGGTTGTATGATTTCTACTTATTAATATTTTATTATTATTTATATTAATTTTTAGCTTTGATATCTTTCAATTATCTTCTAGATATGATCATTTATTTTTTTCTGCAAAATATAGTTTGTTTTTACTAGGAACATAAATAACTCATAGTATAGGTTTTCAGTTTTTTGTAAGTCATATCATTATAGAGAATTCTCAAGTTTTGTTTATAAAATCTTTAGTTCCATCTATAGGATCAATAATCCATAAGTATTCACTATCTAACCTATTTAAATTATCTTTTTGTTCTTCTGATAATACCTTTATATTAGTTTGTTTTAATTCTTTTAATATTATTTTATTAGCTAATTTATCAGCAATAGTTATAGGAGAGTTATCTTCTTTTATTTCTACTCAAAAATCTCAAGAATATATATGCATTATTTCTTTTCAGCTTTTTAATGCTGCTTTTTTAGCTATTTCTAATAATTCTTTATTATTCATTTCCTATTTCAATTTTAAAATAAAACAATCAAACTCTATATCACCACTAGTTTTATAATTAAATCATAATTCATTAATCTCACTTTTGCTATACATTTCATCAAATACAAAAAGATTTAATCATTTTTCTTTTAATAATTTAGCAAGTGCAAGATTTCTAGAATGATATAATTCTTTTACTCATGATCTATAGGTAATTCATTTAACTAAAATACTTATATCTTTTAATGGTTTATCTATTTCTAAAGCTTTTAAAATAATTTTTTCAGCCCAATAATTTATCATATATTCATTTACATCTCTAGATGTACTTAAAAAAGTTCTGTAAGATTCTTTATTTATCTCATCCATCTTTTTTATTAAGAAGTGTGGGTATACTGGTATACAATGACCTCATACTCATGTTGAGGGGGTGTGAATGTTACAAAATTGATGATTTGCAAATTCTCTTGCTTCATAGAAATCTATATCTAATACTTCTGCTATTTTATATAGTTCATTTGCTAGCGCTATATTTGAATCTCTATAACATCCTTCTATTACTTTTATATATTCTGCCGTTTTTGAGTTTTTTACTTTATTTAAGTTTGGTATAAATTGAGAATAAATAGAATGAACTATTTCTGATGATTTTTCTGAAACTCAACCTATTACTTTTGGAAATTCTTCAAATCTACTTAGACTTACACCTGTCATAATTCTTTCAGGAGAATAACCTAAGAAAAAATCCGTTCATTCTTTTAATAAACTATGCTTTTCAATAATATCTTTTAATCTTGTTTCTGTTGTAGTTGGAGGAAAAGTGGTTTCAAAGATAATAGAATCTCATTTTTTTAGATTCTCTCATATGCTTTTTGATACAATGTCTACTATAGAATAATCAGGATTATTATGTGCATCTATAAAAAGAGGAACAATCACAATAAATATATTTCCATTTTTTGTTTCTGACCAGTCAGAAGTTGCGAAAAGTTCTTTTCAAGCATGTTTTGTAATTAGATCAGCCAATCCAGCTTCTTCTGGAATAGGATTTCATCAGCTATTAATTAAGTCGCATCTCTTTTGATCTATATCAATTCATATTACATCTATTCATTTTTTAGTAATATGAGCAGCAAGAGGTAAACCCGCTTTACCAAGTCAGATTACATTAATTTTTGTTATATTATGCATATTATATTATATTATATTATTTATTATTTGTTTTGTTTCTTCTGGGATATCTCACTTAACAGTTAATCTATCATGTAGATATGTTTTTACTGTATCTAAGATTTTACTATATTCTTCTTCATCAACTCTAGCTTTGATAAAGCTAAATCTATTTTTAAACATCGGACTATTAATTGTATCAACTAATACATCATTATTTGAAATATCAAATATCATAGAGATAGTATTCAACATGTATGTAGCATAAGAATAATTAATGTCAGACAAAGTTGTATTTTTATTCTCTGTAAATTCATTTAAAGAAATAGGATTTACTCATCTACTCAATAATTCTTTTAGTTTTAGCTCATTTTCGTTCGAGTCATCAATTTCTGTTTCCGGTGAAGCTATTAATTTTGAGATTAGGTCATTATACTTCTCATCTAGTTTACTTCAAAAATAATGCTTTTTTAATTCTCAGTATATTCATTCATCAGACAAAAATTTTTCATCATTAATAATCTTTTTTTTATCAAAGTCTCTTAAAATATAACATAACTTATATTCAGTTGAATCTTCAGCTAAATCAACATCTTTTTCTGAATGAAATTTGATAGCATCAATTATAGTATTTTGTTCATCTTGAGAAAGAGAATTTAAGATTCCACTATCTTTAATTATTTGAGCACTAATTTCTCAGTGTCTTGCTCATGGTCTTAGAGTATCTAACTCTCATAGTGCTTCTTGATACCTTCCTATATCGTGAGCGTTAAAAATAATTTGAAATAAAACTTTCTCATTTTCTGGTAATTCTTTTCAGACTTCAGCCGCTTTTGCTAATTCTACTTTATTACCATTATAATGACTTAGTCAAAAGTAGTCTCATGCGTTTTGTACTTCTACTTTGCTAGCTAATTCTAAAGCTACTTTATCTATATTTTGTAATATTTCATTTAAGACTTCTGGTGTAATTTCTGATGATTGTTGGATCACAGAGCTTGTAGTATTATTCATGATTTTTATTTTAAAAGTTTATCTAGTGTATTTGTTACATTGATACTATTCTTAATATTTGAGAGATTCTTATATTCTCATCAATTTACTATATCCACAAATTCTTCTAGCTCCTCTTTTAATTGATTAGTTTTTAATAATATCTTTTCTTCTAACATATATGTGATACTAAGATCTTGCCCTCTAGTTGATAAATATTCACTTGGTTTATGATATAAATCAATTTTTGCTAACATTAAATCTCAGGTAATTGTTATATCATCATAATAAAATTTTATTTCTCTTATTTTTTGTTGAGTAATTCTATTAGCTGATAGGGTAATATTAGTATTATTTGATTTTAATAAAACTGTTGAAGAATAATTCTCTATATTTTTACCCTTAATTTCTATATCTTTTCAATCAAAGAAATAGTTTACTAAATCTAAATCATGAATCATTAAATCTGTAGTTACATCTGTATCTCAAATTCTATCACTTCATGGATTATATCTAAAAATTTCTATTAATTTAGGTTTTCATCTTTCTTCTATTTGTTGTTTGAAAAATTTTGAAACACAGTTAAATCTTTCTATAAAACCAACTCATATTTTTCAAGTGTAGTTTGTCTCTTGTATTAATTTTTCAATTTCTTTAATTTCATTTAAATTTGAAACTATAGGTTTCTCTACGAATATATTTTTATTATTTTTTATAAAAATTTCTAAATAGGATTTATGAAATTTTGTAGGAGCGACAATATCTACGAAATCTATATCATTTATAGATATTTTTTGATCAATACTCGTAACATCTTCAAGATTGTTTAGATAAACTATTTTATCGTTCTCAATTTTGTAGTTTTCTTTTATTACATCAAATGCATATATTTTACTTACCTGTTTTATTTGTATTAAATTTTGTAAGTGAAATTGTCACATTTTACCAAGTCAGATTAAAAGTACTTTCATTATTATTTTATTATTTCAAGTAAATTATTAGCTATATATTCTATTTCTTCTTTTTTTAGTCAAGGGTAAATAGGTAGGGAAAAAATATTTTCACACAAGTAATTTGTGTTTGAACAAATATTTTCATCATATCATTGCCTAGAATAATATGGTTGTTTGTGAATAGGAATAGGGTAGTGTATAGCTGTAGGAATTCATTTTTCCTTTAATCTTTCTTGGATTTGTTTTCTAGAAATATTTGAATCTTGTTTTACTAAAACTGTATATTGATGAAAAACATTAGTTTGATTTTCTATTATTTGTGGGATTTGTAAGGTATTCTGTTTTTCAAGTATAGAATTGTATAGCTTTGCATTTTCTATTCTCGAATTATTAAGGCTGCTTAGTTTTAATAACTGTGCGCTTCAAATAGCAGCTTGAATATTGGTCATTCTAAAATTGTATCCTAATTCTGTATGAAAATACTTTTCTGATTGTCCATGATTATATATTAATTTCGCTTTTTTATAATCTGTATCATCTTTAAATAAAGTAATTCATCATTCTGCTGTTCACATATTTTTAGTAGCATAAAAAGAAAAACATGAAATATCTCAAAAACTTCATACTTTTTTGTCATGAATTTTTGCTCCATGTGCTTGAGCACAATCCTCTATTAGTTTAATTTTATTTTCTAAACAATATTTTACTATTTCTCCTATTTCTGAAATCGGCTTTCCGAAAAGATGCACTACTATTATAGCTTTTGTATTATCTGTAGTTAGTCTTTTAATTTCTTCTAGAGTAATATTATAAGTTTTTTTATCTACATCTGCAAAAACAACTTTAGCATTTTGAAATTTTACACAATTAGCCGTTGCAATAAATGTGAAATCAGGAACTATTACTTCATCAGATTCTTTTATTCAAATAGCTTTTAAGGCTAAATCTAAAGCTGTGGTTCAATTGGTAACACAAATAGGAAAATACGCTCAATCAGTTATAAAATAATTAAAATCATTTTCTAATTTTCTTACTTCAGATCATTCAGCAATCATTCCGGATTTCATAACCTCAACTACTGAGTTTATTTCTTCCTCTCATATTGAGGTTTTAAAAAAGTTTATTTTCATTTTTCATTTTTAGTTTAAATTTTGTTTCATTCTTTATTCACCTTTCATACTACTTTCCCAGGATTTCATATTACTAAAGAATAGGGCAGTACATCTTTTGTTAGCATTGTTCAAGCTCAAATAAGACTATATTCTCAGATAGTTATTCAACATTTTATGGTTGTATTTGCTCATATACTTACTCAATTTTCCACGACCGTTTTAGATATTTTTTCTTCATTCCAAATGAATGCTCTTGGATATAAATCATTTGTGAAAGTCACACTTGGTCATATAAAAACATCGTCTCATACGCTTAATCAATTATAAGCATTTACTCAGTTTTGAATTTTCACATTATTTCAAATTTTTACTCAACTATCAATGTATACGTTATTTCAAATATTACAATTATCTCATATGATTGAATCTTTTCTAACGTGAGTAAAATTCCATATATTAGTTCATTCTCATATATGAGATCATTCTTCAATTATTCTATATTGTGCATTATTCATTGTTTTTTACCTTTTTAAACTCTAAAATAAAGCTATTTAAATATTTTTTATTAATAAATCAAAAAATAATAACCCAGATTATAGCTATTAATATTAAATATAAAAAGCTATGTAGCCTACTAATGTTTTCAAAAAATTGGATAATAAAATTGTATGAAAAAAATCATAAAAGTCACATAAATATCATATTTTTTGTTAAAAACTTGTAGTTTAGATTTACTTTATATTTTTTTGTTAGTATTTTCTCACTCATTAGATATATGATTAGCCATCCTAATCATGTAGCTAATGCCGCTCAATTCACTAACATTGGAGATTGAATTAGTATATAGTTTAATATAAAATTGAATATTATAGCAATACTTATTATTTTTACTCTTTCTTTTACTTTTCAAATTCAACCAAGTACATTAAAATTTATTTGTAATAAAAAATTAAATATCAGAAAAAAGATAGAGTAATGAAGTATTACTCATGATTTTATATAACTTTCTCAAAATAAAGTGTATGCCAATATTTCCGAGAATACAAATAAGAAACTAACTATAAATATTGCAATTGTTCAGAAACTATTAGATAATATATTCTTTATTTTAAGTATTTTTTTTGATTCTTTCTTTCAATATAATTCTGAAAAAACAGGCAGTAGGAATTGAAATAATGGAGTTACAATCAAAAATGGAATTCATATTAAACTCAAGTATACTGTATAATATCAAGCATCAACTGTTCATAATAAATATATTATCATTTGCATATCTATTTGGCTAAGAATAGTTCATGCCTGAGCTCATATAAATACAAAAATTGCATATTTAAAAGTTTTCAAAAATAATTTTTTATTCCATAGTATTCTTTCTTTTTGAAGATACTTTTTATAATATTTTATGAAAAATATAAACAATCAAAAGAGTATTCAAATATACAATCATATAATCCATCACCAACTATAAATTACTATGTTTCATATATCCAAAAATGTTATTATTCATATAAATAATAATGAAAAAGATAATCTTACTAAGTCAGTTAATTTAGTATAAAAAGTATCTTGGACTGACAGTAAAAAAGTGGTGAATAATTGAAAAATATTTATTCATATAAAAAATAAAGAAAAAACCTTTAAACTATTGCTAGCATGTAGAGAATTGAAATAATTGAGTGCTATGAAGTCTGCTCATAAATAAAATATAGCTGCAACAATAATACTTGTTATAATTTGTATTAAAAAACTATAAGTTAAAAGAGATTTAACTTTACTATATTTTTTTTCTCATGAATAAATTGGAATGAAATGTTTTAAACTTTCTGTTAGTCAAAAATCATTGAAAGAAGAAATAATTGTTATTAAACTTATTATTCAATATATGATTCATATTTCACTAACATTAAGTTCACCTGAAAGAATTATCTTAATAATATATCAAATAGGCGCAATAATAAAACTAAAAAGGTATAACCAAAAACCTTTTTTTAGAAATTTTTCAGATAATGATGCGTGTTGATCTATCATAATTTATTTACCAATACTTTCATATATAAAATTATTTTCTTCTACTTCTTTTTTGTCCCATATATTTCTACCATCTATAATTATATTCCCATTCATTAATTCTTTCATTTTTTTAAAATTTGGCATTCTGAATTCATCCCATTCTGTTAGTATAATTAATCAGTCAGAATTTTGTAAAGCATCATAGTTATTCTCTGTAAATATTACTTTTTCATTATTTCAAAATAACAT
>Ga0233440_1000195_pt1 | contig 79677 bp, 81 predicted proteins | sample SI_123_September_5_FD_182791 | JGI IMG/M metagenome (GOLD analysis project Ga0233440, IMG submission 182791) | Seawater microbial communities from Saanich Inlet, British Columbia, Canada - SI_123_September2016_120_MG | ecosystem: Environmental > Aquatic > Marine > Inlet | place: Canada: British... | reverse complement strand
TTTGGAAGAATTAAACATCCTTTGGAAGAATTAAACATCCTTTGGAAGAATTAAACATCCTTTGGAAGAATTAAACATCCTTTGGAAGAATTAAACATCCTTTGGAAGAATTAAACATCCTTTGGAAGCTTCATTAGACCAAATAGTGCCACCATATATACAACCGAATGTAAAACTAATCCAACCGCAGTAGGACATCCACCATTAGCGATTTTAATGTATTTCCCTAAAATACGATGAGATATCTTATAGATTTGAGGGGAAGAAATGATAAAAAAAAGCAACGCGCTATAAAAAGAATATTTCCACTTCAAAGAATCAGATAAAGCACACATTTTGTGATATATATGAATATTTTTAATTGAATTATTAAATCAAATAATAGAATTCCATAGAATTCTTTAGAATTCCAAATCATATTCAACAATATTTTTGATATCTTTTTTGATGCGATTGTAAAGACATAATCGTAATTTATTATAAAGACCACCATCAGACATTTCAGCATTAATAAGTTTCATCATTAATCGGTCAAATTTGGCTTCTAATTTGTTGCATTTGGCGATATCATCTTTTTTCAATGTTTTCAATTCAAATGCCTTTGAAAATATTGTTTTTTTACATCGGAAGAATAAAGAAGATAATTGAGTTTTTGTTAATTCGCACCATTTATTTTCTTCAAACCCATAAATAGTATTTGCTTTATCACTAAATCCCACAATAGGACCATTATTTAAATCCATATTTTGAAGGATTATATTGAAGAAATCGTTATAATTTGAGTCGAATAAAATATCAATATCAGTCAAAGTTACTTCAAAATTGTCGTCAAAATACGACATATAATTGTTGCAAGCTGGTTTTTCCACATGATCGTTCAACCATTCAGCAAGGTTTATTTTCTTTTTCTTTTTGACAACCCATTTATTTAAATGGTCGTATTTTTCTTCTAAGTTTTTATATTTATTTGCCAATTCAAGAAGCATAATATACATTGAACGTGGACTAGGTATATCGTCTACAACAGTCATATTTTCTGTCGCCATATCGCACATCAGTTTACATAACAAAGTATGTTTTTCCAAATGGGCGGAAGATTTGTAAGTTTTATTACAAAATTTACAAGTCTTTTCTCCACCACCAAAGATTACCTTATTCAACAAATCCGCACGCTCATTGGCATTCAAAATAGGTCTATTATCTAATACCAATCTTATTTTCTTTTTCTTTTCCGACATTGAATGATTATTTTATTTATATTTTTTTCGTTATAATTTGTTTCATTTTTTTCAAATAAAACAACAACAAACAACAACATTTTTTCTTTTTTCTTTTTTCATCCTTTTTAAATAAAACAACAACATATTTGCTTTTTATTTTTTCATCCTTTTCAATAAAACTTGCTAGATAAATTTAATAAGTAAAAATAATAAAAAGTTTACCCAAAAGTATTTTCGATTTTCATTTTTGGACATTTTTAGAAATGTCCAATTTTAAGAAATACTGAAAAGTCTTCAATTAAAGGTGAAAAAAATAACATTGAGACCATAACAGTCACAATTGCGTTTTTTGATTAACAATTTTGTGACGATAAAATTTTCCTTATTTTTGGACTATTTTTGGACATTTTTCGAAACGACAAAAAGTAATAATGAAAAAAGAAGTAAGTGTAATATAGCAACAATGTTATTACCATTATAGGTCTAAAGTTTTGTTTCAAAATAAAGATATAAGACGATAAAATAAAAATTATATAATTTCCAGTAATTATATAAATTCAAGATTTTTAAAAAATAAACACACGATATATCGTGTAAAAAATATGTAAAGTATTAATGAAACAACACCTTACATACAAATTATATCAAATAGAGTATTATTTGTCCTAAAATAACTTAAATATTATTTGATAATATACAGAAAATGAAAAAAGAATATTTTTGTAATTTATGTGATTTTAAGACAAGTCGTAAAGAAAATTATAACAACCACAATTCAACAAGCAAACATAAAAATAATGTGTATAACTTAAACCAATTCAAATGTGAAATATGCAATTATTCAACATCATCGCAACAAAATTTTCAAAAGCATTTAGAAAGCAATAAGCACAAAAATAAGACGCAAACACAAGAAGCAAATATGGAATTATTCACAAAAATAGATGATGAATTAAAAGAAACGAAGAATGAACTAAAAGAAACGAAGAATGAACTAAAAGAAACAATACAAAAAATGGATAATATAGAAAATAATATAGTTAATCACATTGTAGCTCTTAAGGAGACCATAAATAACAATCAACAGACAACAAATAATACAACAACGAATTCTCATAATACAAACAGTCATAACACATTCAACTTGCAATTTTTCTTAAACGAGACATGTAAAGATGCTATGAATATAACTGAATTTGCGGAATCAATAGAAGTAGGAATTAAAGAATTAAAATTTTTAGGTAAAAAAGGATATGTGGAGGCAATATCGTCGCTCATAATAAACAATTTAAACAAATTAGACATTACAAAGAGACCAATGCATTGTAGTGATTTGAAACGAGAAAACATATACATTAGAACAAAAAAGGCGTGGGAAAAGGAAAATAAAGAAAAGAAAGTAACCAATAATTTAATCGAAGACGTCCAGCGAGCAAATACGATTGCGGTACAAGGCAAATATCAAGACGAATTTCCACAATGTATGACGGATTACAATTCTAAAGAACACAAAGAATACGGAGAAATAGTTTATCAAGCGTTTGGAGGGAAAGGGGATACAGATGACTTAAACAAGAAAATAATAAGAAGAATTGTGAAAGAGATACAGATTGATAAACAGATTTGATATTCTAATATATAAAATGACGATTTCCTTTAATATAAAATAACAATAAATACTTTATTAATATTTTATTTTTATTTTTATTTTATTTTTATTTTATTTTTATTTTATTTTTATTAATATTTTATTTTTATTTTTATTTTATTAATATTTTATTTTTATTTTTATTTTATTAATTTTTATTTTTATTTTTATTTTATTAATATTTTATTTTTATTTTTATTTTATTAATATTTTATTTTTATTTAATTTTTATTTTATTTTTATTTTATTTTTATTTATTTTTATTTTTATCAACAATATTGAATAAATTTAGTTCATCGATATAAAATAAAAATAAAATAAAATAAAAACTAATAATATAAATCAAATGTCAGATACAATATATAATTTAAATTGGAAGCAAAGAGGGTTACCAATGAGTTATTCAAGGAAGCGAAGTAATGCGTATTTAGACCCATTTGTATCAAAAAAGCACATACAAAAGACAAACCAAGTGTCATCTTCGCACTACATAGATGTAAAAGGGGCGCACATAGGGTCAAAATGGGTAAAAAATGGAAAGCATGGGTCGTATGATAGATATTTAAGGGAATTAAAGTCGCCCATAATAAAGTCAAAAGGGAGTAAAACAGGAATAGTAAAAGGTTGTAAATGTGGAAGCGAACCGGAATTAACGTATAATGCGAAGACAATAGACATAACATATGACGGACCTGTCTATAATAATAAAGTTTATGCGATAAAGGGTTCAAATACTTTTTACGAAAATGCAACAATAACTTTGACTAATACTGATGGAACATATAATATAACTTTTAATTCAGATAGTTCATCCAAAGTGGGAGTAAATAAAAACGAGTTAGAACCATATTTTGGAGAATGTAAATGCGGAATGGTAAAAAATGGCAAAATATTTATATCGGATCCAACGAAAATAGGTGAATGTGGAGGAGAAATAAGCAATGATTATTTTATGCAAATGGGAGGATATTTTAAGCGTATAAAGTGTTTGTAAAATGTTAAAGTCAAATATAACAGGAAATGATTTTAATATATTTGTAGTAAGAGTATGATTTATCGATACCAGGGATATTTAATTGTAACCATTGAATGAATTGGTTAAAAGCGTTTTCACATAAATAATCTGACAAGTTTGTTGTTTTTTTCCATTCTTTAATAGGTGAAATATTTGCGATTAAATTTATATTTGTTGAAGTATTATCTGTTGAAGTATTATTTGTTGAAGTATTATCTGTTGAAGTATTATTTGTTGAAGTATTATTTGTTGAAGTATTATCTGTTGAAGTATTATTTGTTGAAAAAATATTTGGAATAAATTCATCTCCATCAATTAAATTAAATATCAACCTTACTTCATTCAAAGTAGTTTCAAAGAATTCTTTTTTAGGGTTAATTCTTTTTCCCAAATGATTAAAAAGTGCGTGTATATCTTTTTCTTTTTGTTTATAATTTGTGACATATTTGGCGAGTTCAATTTGATAGGGTAAAGGTGGTCGCCACGTATCACTACCATTGGCTTCTTTAAGTCGTGATTCAATTTTTCGTTTGGTCATTCCCACTTTAAGAATACCAGGCATACAAGGATTTGAGAAAGCGTAAATCATTGTTATATGACAAAAATGACAAATATTGTAAAAAACAATTTGTATTCATTTTTATTTTATAATTCTAATAATATAACAAGATGAGAATGATATACACACGTGAAAAAACAAGGGTTGAAAAGATGAAACAAATTCAGGAAGAATATGAGAAGCAAAAGCTGGAAAATGATGTAAAGCAAGATATACAAAAGCAAGTAAAAATGACGGGGAAGAATGTGTCAATGTTTTTGAAATTTAAGTTGTCAGTTCCTTGTCAAGGGTGTCATCGTTAATATAAACAAAATAATTATAAAACAACTTAAAGACAATTAACTATTATAATATGTGAAGTAAAGGGTAAGTTAAAAGGTAAGTTAAAATGTTATTTATAAATAAATAAATTAATTATAAAACAACTTAAAGATAATTAACTATTATAATATGTGAAGTAAAGGGTAAGTTAAACCGTTATGTTGTTAAATATTATTGAACTGACTACTGTGTAATGTTTGTAGGTTAAATGTCTGCTCCTTTAGCTCAGTTGGTTAGAGCATTGGTCTTATGAGCCAAAGGTCCACGGTTCGAGCCCGTGATGGAGCAAAAATGTTTTCTTACAGCGACAACTTTAAAAAAATATAATTTGACAGACTTTTTTTTTCTAGAAAACAGCAAAAAATGACAGCATTCTTGCCCGAGTGGTCTAAGGGGGTAGACTTAAGATCTACTATACGATAGTATGCGTGGGTTCGAACCCCACAGAATGCAAATTTTATTCCATACAGCAAAAACATTTTTAAAACAAATATTAAAACAAATATTAAAACAAATGGAATCAGCAAAAAAAAGGTCTTATAGTGTAGTGGTTAGCACTCCAGACTTTGAATCTGGCATCCTGGGTTCGAGTCCCAGTAAGACCATAATGGTAAACCCGGTTAGCTCAGTCGGTAGAGCGCCAGCCTTTTAAGCTGGTGGTCGTGGGTTCAAGCCCCACATCGGGTAACAAAAAACAAATAGTAAGTCCAAATAGCTCAATGGAAGAGCATACTCTCACTGTAAGGTTTCTGGTTCGACTCCAGATTTGGACACCAAAATGATAAGCGGGTTGGCGCAGAGGTAGCGTGTTGGGCTCATAACCCAAAGGTCGGTGGATCGAAACTACCATCCGCTAACATTTAATCAATTTTATAATATTCTATAAAATTGATTTGAATATTTGAATATTATAAAATAGAATACTTATTTATTTAATAGAAGATATAATGTAAATAAAAAATAAAAATCCAGTTTATAACTTGAGTGTTATATTTATGCAAAGACTCCATTTGTTTTAATATTTGTATCAATATTGAAATTATTTCATATATATTGTTTAACATTTATTTAGATGTTTCACTTTTACTTTCAGAATAAGTCAAAGAGTTCCAAATTTTGTTCCAAATTCCGTTTCCAGATAGACCGACATTTTTTTGAATATTTAAATCATATTTACATTTATATCGGTCTTCATTACCAGGTGCTAATAGAGAGTCACAAGGGTTACAAACAGCATTAGGAAAAGATAGACCATTTAATAAGGAAAGGGAAATATCGGTTCCAACAGAAGAAGAAGAAGAAGAAGCAAATTTTTGTAATTTATTATTGTTACATTTGACTATGTATTGGGAACCGGTCAGAGACATAGTGGAAGAGTCCCAAGGTTCTAATAAATTATGAGAACCGTCAACAAGGACACCAGAAGTCAATAATTTATGCCGATTTGTTTCGTTGGACATTAATTCTAGAATCATATATTGGTTATAAATGGTGCGCAATTTATCAACATATCCGTTAAAGTCTTCGTCAGAAATGGAAATATTTTGGCTATTCAAAAAATCTTTATAAAGTTGAATAGTGGAAGAATCCCAGTTGTATTTTTCATTTTCATTATAAAAATGTAGGTCTTCATTATTGACACGTTTATAATACATACTGGAATTTAAAGAGTTGTCAATAGAGACGCCAGGAAAAGCGGATTCTGCGGTATATTCAATTTTATCGGAAAAATTTCGGAATTCAGTTTCATGAACTATGAAATCACCATAAGTGCTTAAAGAGACGAAAGATTCTTGCATAGAATCAAATCCTAATTGGTAGACAATATTGATACAAATCGCAAGTAAAATAGCTAAAACAATATAAGAAGCGAGTTTGGATAGAGATAGTTTCATAAATTGTATTTATAATAAACACCTAAAAAAAATAATTGAAAATATTTTTGTTTTGTTTTTCAGTATCATTACAGGAAAATATTTCAGGAACAGAATTATAATTATTAGTATTAGTTCATCTTGAATATCCTCTCATTGCACTTGGTAATATTATTTCATTTTGCCATTCCATTCCATTCCATTCCAATAAATAATATATTATTCTTTTAATATATTATTACAGTTTTATTTAACCTTTTGACAATTTTAAGCACCAGTAGAACCGAAACCCCCAGAACCACGTGCCGTTTCTTCACCCAAACGTTCCAAGGTATCAACAACTTCCACCAAAATTGGAACCAACCCAGGAGCACAAATTTGGACGTATCTGTCGTAAGCATTACCCATATAATCACAGTCAATTAGATTTTCATCTTTACTTCCAACAACATCAAACATTCCCATAATATGACCTCTATAACCGGCATCGATTATACCAGTGCTATTTGCTAGACGCAACTTGGTCTTTGATAAACTGGAACGGGGGTGCATATAATAACCTGTGTTGAATGATTTAAGAGTATCAGTATCAGAACGAGTATAAAGCATTTTAGCAGAACAACATATTTTAAAATCTAACTTATTTACATCAGGTAAATCTTTCCAATTAGGACCAAAAAAACGACGTTCAACTGTGTCGGCAACACGTGGAGAAAAAAGGTCAAACCCACCGTCAATATGAGAAAGGTTATTTAAAACCTTATTGTTATGTTTATTTGCTGAATCAATATATTTCTGTTTAAGTTCATTGTCTCCATCAACGAATAATTGTAAACTCATAATTTGTGGATATGTATCCAACAACTTACTAGCATAAGTTGTGTCAAAAGAAGTCATAATAATGTGTATTAAGTATACCAGTAATCTTTAAATCATTTATTTTTACTTTTTATTTCCTTTATTATGTTTTACTAATTTGTTTTTCGTCTGACTTTAAAGTATCACATTTAGGTATATAGCATTTACTATTATAACATGATGTAAACATACCACCTACACCATAATTGCAATAAGCACAAAAATATCTAAAACCTTTAATACATTGACCGTATTCATTAAATACACATTTGTCACTTTTTGGGTGTAAATATATATGAGAATCATTAAGCATATCAGGCAATGATAATGATTTAGGTGGTTTATCTTTTGTATCTTCATTCATTGATTCAATTTTTTCCAGTAATTTAGATTTTTCCATTGATGTTTATATTAATTGATTTATATTTATATTTTATATACATTTCATTTTTTATATGAAATGATTTAAATTAATATTATTATTAAATAATATTAAAATTTATTGAAAAATAATAAAAACAAATTGTAACACAATATTAATGGAGTTATCCTTATTAAATTATAAACTACATAAACAAGAAATAAGGAAGAAATATTATAATGGAAACATTGAATTCAACACAACTCAAAAAATTCTTATTGATTCGTTTATTAAATCAGGGTTACTAAATAACGCAATTGCCGAAGACAATTATAAAAACGTTTATTTTAAGTGTTCTTCAATGTGTTTATTACAAGATGTTTATGAAACCTTAAAACCAATAAATATTTATAAAATAATATATGACATATCAACACAAATGCGATATTTATTAGAAGACGAAAATAGTGTGTTTATTGGATTTGACCCTAGGCATATATTAGTTGTAAATGATAATACATATTTGTATATAAATGGAACGCATTTGGCAAAAATAGATAAACAAGAAAATATTGAAATAAAATATCCACCAAATTCAGAAGATTTTATATTAGCGCCAGAATTATATGAAATATCAGAATTACCTTGTAAAATAAATTATAAATGTAGTTATTATAGTGTTGGGATATTATATTTATACATGTTCAAAACAATGGAAACCAAAAATATGCAAAAGATAGATACAAATGATGTAGAAGAAATATCACAACTTTTAAAAACTTTATCAATTAACCACACTAAAATATTTTATTTTTTACAAAGATGCTTACAAAAAAATCCTGTAAATCGTCAAATATTATTTATATAATTTATTTAATTTGTATATCTTATTTAGTGAAAAATGAAACTCAAAATGAAAATCAAAATGAAACTATTTTATATATATATTTTATAATACCTATACAATATATACAATATATATGTCATTAAATGTATTAAAAAATAAAACAAATGCTTTATATTTAAAAAATAAAAGCAAATCAAATAAACAAAACAAATATTTTAAACCTCAATTTATGAATTGTTGTAATGTTAATAAAACTCATTTTTTGTCAAATAATGGATTTTCTGTAAATGGTGGATTAAGACCAAATACTTATATAGGAAAGCAATATTTAATGAGTTCGCCTAATATGCAATATGATAGTAATTCACAATATGTAAAACCATCAGTTGTAAATCATTCGGCACATATTAAACGTAAAATAGCTCGCGCAAAAGTTGTTGTGAAACCTATTGATAGTGGAACCATTATGAACCATAGTCAAGGATCATATATTGAGCGAATAAAATCTTGTAATTCAGATATATTTGATGTGAATCAAGACCATAAATATGAAAATATGAAAAGAGATTGTAAAGATTGTAAACCTCAAGATGTAATTTACACAAAAAATACAAAACAACCATTATCAATGGAAGAATATATAAACTATAAAAAGAAACCATGTTTGAAATATATTCCCAAGATGAGAGGAATTGGGAAAACAAGTTGTGTAATTTTAGATTAAAATAAATCAGACAATAAATAAACATTAATAAATAAACATTAATAAATAAACATTAATAAATATAATAAATAAATATAATAAATGATAAAAACGTTTCTTTATTTGACTGCTTTATTTTTTGACAAATCAATCGCGACATGTTCGCCTGGATGTAATGAGCAATTTATAGGTGATTATGTTTGCGATATTGAATGTAATTATAGTTATTGTGATTTTGATGGTGGTGATTGTTTAGATATGAATTATTTATATGATACAAATGTTATAAATGATACAAATGTTATAAATGATACAAATGTTATAAATGTTATAAATGATACAAATGTTATAAATGATACAAATAATACAAATGATACAAATGATACAAATAATACAAATGATACAAATGAATTTTATTATACATTTGATTCCAACACCGGTCCAAACACGGGTTCTTGTAATTTAACAAATTGTCCTAATTTATTTTTTGATGATTGTAACATATTACAAAAATATACGAATAAATGGTGTGATTTTGATGACGATGACCATAATTATGATATATGTTGTGCCAAGTATCATACTGATTGTTGTGAATACGATAATGTAGCTGTATTTTTAGCGTCTTGTTCTTTTTTTCTCATTATAGTTTGCAGTTGTTATGGAGTGTTTAAAATATTTTCGGATTGTTGTGATGATTGATTTATTTTTATAAAATTAAAAAATGACAATAAAATAAAATAAAATAAAATAAAATAAAATAAAATGAAATGAAAACTAACACAAAAATAATTTAAGTATAATTACCTAAATTATTTATAATTATAATTACAAATGTCATTAGTTGAAATATCACAAATCAAACATATTACTTTTTCTGCTTTGAATAAAGCTCCCCATTTAGAACCAAGGTATTCACAAGAATCGATGGACTTTTATTTAAACAAATTTATAAAACCACAAACCGTTACACATTTGCTGTCTATGGTTTCCAATTACGACAATATTGATTTTGATAGACTGCATGTCAATGAAATTACAAATCTACAAACAAGACAAATGGTGAAGCAAGATTTGGTGAATGTGTTGGATAAATCTGTTCTTGAAACCTTTTATACAAATCCATCTTTGGAAGTAGTATCAGACCCATCTTATAATCTTACATTTGACGAAGAAAATGAACTCTATGTAGAAGACGGACCGTTTGATGATGATGCCAAAAAAAGATTAGAAAAATCATTGTGTAAACACATTAATGAATTAGTATTTAAACGCACCGCTAATATTTGTACTAGATGGGGATTTGTATAGAAGACCAAAAAAGCAAAAAAGCAAAAAATTGAATGTGTATTGTATTTATATTTGTTTATATTTTAATGAAATAATTTATTAAGTAATTAAATTATTAACAAGTTTTTTATTTATTTCAAATGAATTTTACAATTTATTTCACCTGGTAAGGCAGTTCGCACACAAGGGTTGCCCTTTTTTGTGATACATTGGCACTTATATTTATAACATCCATTTCCAACATATTGTTTATTTGACTTCCAACACTCGCTAGCATAATCAAAATCATATACAAAATCTAATTCTGATTCTAATTCTAATTCTGTTTCTGATTTGATTTCTTTCTTTTCTAATTTTTCATTTAAATAATTACAATATTTTTCCGGAAATTCATCTTCCAATTTAATGAATATATTCGCTTCTTCTTTTTTCATCTTGGTTTGAGAACGAGTTTGCATTTTATTTTGATAAAATTGGTAATTTGATAATAATTGTTATATTAAAATATTATCAAATTAGTTTTCATTTTTATTATTATATACGATATTTATTCTCATTCTGATTTCAAATTGTCAATCATATTGTTTATATATTTTTGACAAACGAGGAGCAATTTTACATTTTCTAATGTGTCAAACTTGTCATCCACTTTGGATTCCATAATGGATGCTACTTTGTCTTCAAATTCGTTAAATTTTTCGTTGAATTTAATAATGTTGTTGACGAGGTTTTTGTAATCAAAGTTTTCCATTTTATATATTATTTTGTTAGTTTTAAATTGTTATTCAAACCTTTTATTAAATTTTTCTTCAAGAGTGTCAAGGCGGGACTTTATTTCACTGTTTTCAGATTTCAAAGTTTCATATTCAGATTTAAGTTTTTTATTTTCATTATTGAGGCGTTTTACATCATTTATAAGAACTCCAATAAGACCATTATAGTTGACAGATTGCATTTGTTCTCCATCTTTTTCACCACAAACCATAAACGGATACACTTCTTGAAGTTCGTGGGCAATCAAACCGATTTCTTTTTTCCCGTTTTTTATATACACTAATGGTCGCAAATTGGAAACAGTTATGGTTTCATCTAGGTCTTCAATATTGGTCTTTGTTCGGTAATCCGATGTGGCGTTGAATGAAGGTGCTTGAATCATTACGTTAGATTCGTGTTTATCATTTGCACCGATTATAAATGTTTTTGAATTATGTCCGGTGAGTGTCAACCCTGATGTATTGGTTAAATCCCCACTAAATGAAGGTGCTTGAATCATTACGTTAGATACGTGTTTATAGTTACTTAAATCAGTAGCTGTCCCGCTAATATACTGGCCAATATTTAAATACGGGGTAACTGTATCATCATCTGTATATCTTGCCAAATATATGTAATCGGCATTGTTGGTTATATGTAATACATTATTCGTGGAATTTAAGTAACCAATCTTGGTTGTTATTATGTTTTGATTTAACGAACAATCTTTTCTATCTAATTGTATATAAGAAAAACTAACGTCTTCTAAAACAGTTTGAAACATATTGCTGCTAGCATCAACTGAACCATTGAATGTTACATTATTACTATTGTAATTATAGGACATAACAACACTTTCACTACTTGCGTCTCTATTATAAAATTCCATTTTGTCATTATTGCCATTGTACCGTATGCCTGCGCCAACTTTTGATTGTTGTCCCAAGAATATTTGAGCCGAACTGGCGTATGAATTGCCGTATATATTTAATTGGGCTTTTGGGTTATTTGAAGGTTCAGGATCTGTATTCACAATATTAACATTTCCAACTTTTAAATCAACATAGTTATCCAATACTATATTTCTAGAATCATCATCATGATTATAACTTGTATCAGCAATAACAAAAGCATTTTCAGTGTCATGATACCCAAAAAAAATATTTGAAATATCATAATTTATAAGCATACCAGACGTGTTATTGCCTCCAGTATGTCCCCGATTAAGACCGATAATATTGTCGCTAATATCTAGGTCTTTAGTTTTTATCAATGTAATTTCACCAGTTTGAATAATAAGAGAACCATCAATAGTAAGGTTTCCTTTTATATTAACATTACTATTACTTTTAGAATTAATAGTATCAACAAATATAGAACTACAAGACACATCATTATTGACCTGGATGGAACTAACATCTAGTAAATTGCTGTTATTGAAAGAAATGTCATGATTTGCAAAACCAATAGTATCAACAGATAAAGAGCTACAAGACACATCATTATTGACCTGGATGGAACTAACATCTAGTAAATTGCTGTTATTGAAAGAAATGTCATTTAAGGATGCTTCAATAGAAGTAACTTTTATCCTTTCAGAATCAGTAATAGTTGCTTTTATAGTTACATTGCTGATTGTTGCATTAGAGCAATCAATTACACCGCTAGTTGATTTCAAAATAAGATTTCCAGATGCTTCAATTATATTATTTTCAAAAGAAAGATAGGACATATAATATAATATAATAAGGTAAATAAAAAACAATAATAATCTGAATTTGAATCAATAATAAAAACTAAATATATTTACAAGAATGCTTCACTAAATTTTCTTTTGGTGCCTCTTTTGTCAATATTTAAATTTGAATTGGAATTTGTATTTGTATTTGTATTTGTATTTGAATTGGAATTTGAATTAAATTTTTGTTTAGTTGAATATTTTTGTTTATAAAACTTCAACATGTTCAAGTAATGATTTTGTTTTTCGGTAGTTTTGTAATTGGAGTTCATAATTTTTGTCTTTATTTTTGTCTTTATTTTGTAATATAAAAAAGAGAACAAAAAGTAATCATTTTTTTCCAGTAAAAAAGGAATTCATTAGTTAGTTACTAAACGTTACAAACTACAAACTACAAACTACACACTACAAACTACACACTACAATATACAAACTACATATCAAAATAAGTTCTATCAAATTCGTCAATCTCATCACTAAATACTTGCATATAGTATTCTTCTTCCAAAAAGGTGTCCAATTGCTCCATATTTTTGTAATCTTCTTTGGTGAATAACTGGAAATGGGTGTTTGTGTTGAATGAATCGTTTTGTTTGATAAGATTCAATTGTTTATGTTGAATGGTGGAACCTTTTTTTACTAAATCAGAGAAGAACTTGTTGTCTTTCATAGAGACAGGAGAAAACGAACGAGAAGAATCATCTGAACAAATATCAACACATTGATTGCGTTCTGAAACAGAGAAATTTTTACCTTTACTTGTGTCTTTCAATATATTCCAGAAATACTTACCTTGGTAAATGAGAGAGACCTTTTGGCCATCATTAATGTGTTCAATTAGGCGGCGGACGTGTGTCAAATGATAGTTGACAGATTCAAAGTGAACGTATGCGGAGAAATGGGTGACATGTTTTGAGACAATATCAACGCGAGATACGATGCCGATGTTATGTTTAGATTGTAACACATTGGCAATAAACGTTGCGTCGAATTGGGGGAACACGTGGGGAAGAAAGAGGCGATACATTTTTGTTTAACAAACTAAATTTATTTACAAATGGAGACATAATATAAAAGTATTTCATTTTTTTTATACTTACTAGAAATGAAACATTAATTTTATAAACTAAATTATAAAATAAAAATGAAATAAAAATAGAATAAGAATAAAGAATAAAGAATAAAGAATATAATTATAATACAAAATGTCAGATTGCCCAATTTGTTTCGAAGTAATGGAAAAAAATAACAATAATATAAAGACAGAATGTGGTCATGAATTTCATAGCAATTGTTTCTTACTCAATGTAGCACACAATGGATTTAGTTGTCCCTGTTGTAGGAAAGAATTGGCAAGGATACCATGCTCTTGTGAAAATCACGAGTCAGAAGATGACGATTACGATGAAGATGACGATTACGATGAAGATGACGATTACGATGAAAATGAAGATAACAATTACGAAGCAAATTTTGCAGCACCATTAGATTATATGGTACATAAACTAAATCAAAATTTTAGTAAACGAGAACTACTAAAATTTGTATATTATCAATTCAATGAAGATGAAGATGACGATGATAATGAAGATATGTCGAGATTCGTCCGTCTTTTCATCAAACTATCTCGTGAATATATAGGATTAAATGAAGAAGAAAAAGAAAATGAATTAATGGCAATGGAAGATAAAAATGAAGAAATCAAGTTAATAGATGATTTTGAAACAATAATAAATACACGTATATATTAATTAGAATAAGATATATAAAATAATAAAATGAAAACAAATAAATACAAAAAAATAAATTATGATAATAATATAATGTCATTACGTGAAATATATTCAGTGAAATATGAACCTTTTTTTGATTCAACCGCAAGAAAATACAGAAACATAATAACAATAAGTCAAAATCCAAAAGGACCTTTAAGTAGTTTAGTAAGAAGAGTTTACAGAGAAAAGTTAAGTGATAAAGAAGTTGTAAAAAGTGAAGATAAATGTTTATTTTCTATAATGTCAGCGAAAAATAAAGATAGATATATGAGTTTAAATGAATTGCCGTTATTATATGCCTTTTTAAAAAAACAAAATTATGAGATTAATCATATAGATTTGAAATGGGAAAATAGAACAATATGTTTTATAGAGTATTTTATTTAGATATATAAGAATTTAATGTATAAGTTAAATAAATAGAAAATAATGTATAACAAATAATTAAAATAATTAAAATAATTAAAAAAATGAAATTGAATTAAGTATAAAAATATATAAACATATAAACATATAAACATAAGATTGAATTGCACTGTAACAAAATGGAGTATAATTTTGAAGAAATGGGAATACCTGTGCCACCGTTGTTTGATAATTATGACAAAGAAATTAAAATAAATATTTACGAATATTTAAGTCAATTGGACGAACATAATAAGAATATTTATAAGATAGCACATCAGCATTTAGAAACCTCATTTAATGTAGTGAAAAGTAATGGATATTTGAAATGGTTAAAAAATAAAACCACAGTAATAGAAAAATAGAAAATAATACAAATATAGTCATATTTATATTATTTAATTTATTGTTATAGTTGTTCTGGATTTTGTTCTGGATTTTGTTCTGGATTTTGTTCTGGATTTTGTTCTGGATTTTGTTCATTATCATTTTTATTTTTTCTTGTAAAAGGGTTACGAAATAAACTTTTTTGTTTTTGTTCTGGATTTTGTTCATTATCATTTTTATTTTTTCTTGTAAAAGGGTTACGAAAGAAACTTTTTTTTTTAGGAGGTTCTTCTTCTTGTTTAACATCAGTTGATTTTGCTTCTTCAGCAGTTGATTTTTCTTCTTCAGAAGTTTTACTGTTTTTTTCCTTTTTTTCCTTTTTCTTTTTCTTTTTTTTCTTCTTATCCTTTTTAGCAGCATTTAATATTCTAGCTTCTTGTCGTTTCTTTTCCAATACATCTTTAAAATTAAAATTTGAATTATCTATTTTAGGCATGGAGTCATTTATTTTACCCATAAGTTCCGACATTTTACCTGAAAAATCGTCGGAAGCTTTTGAAATTTTCTTTCCTGAATCACTAATAAGAAAACCAGTATCGGCAATATTATTAGCAATCATTAGACTAGAAATAACAGCACCCGCACCAGGAATGGCTTGAGCCATTGTTGTTAAAACTTTTACAATTACACCACAACCGCTTCCAAAAGCATCCATACCAGAATTGATAATAGTGTCAATAACACTTTCAATTGCTATATTAAGTTGATTACGGAAATCTTCATCTTCAGCAAATTTGGTATTAAAATTTGCTAAAAATATAATAATAATATCAACCAATTCTTCATCAAAAAGAGGTAAAATTTCAAGAAGTAATTTATTTATATCCTTCGCAATAAACATTAAATCTTTTAGCATTGCATTATTACAATCGGCATCCAAGAATTGTTCTATAATTTTCATAGATTCATCGACTTCATCATCTTCGTCAGAATCAGAATCAGAATCTTCGTCAGAATCAGAATCAGAATCATCTACTTCATCTGTATTTTCATTTGATTGATTATTCTCATTATTTTCTTCTGAATTTGTATTTTCTGAAATAGTTGGAACCACATTTGTTGGTGTGGTAGGCGAAATAGTTGGAACCACATTTGTTGGTGTGGTAGGCGAAAAAGTTGGAACCACATTTAATGGTGTGGTAGGAGAAATAGTTGGAACCACATTTAATGGTGTGGTAGGAGAAATAGTTGGAACCACATTTGTTGGTGTGGTAGGCGAAATAGTTGGAACCACATTTAATGGTTTGGTAGGCGAAATAGTTGGAACCACATTTGTTGGTGTGGTAGGTGAAATAGTTGGAACCACATTTGTTGGTGTGGTAGGAGTTTTCTTTTTTAATTTATTAAACAATTTTATACCACCTTTTTGTTTTTTTGCAATACATTTTCTAGTGCGTTTTCTTTTTTTTGCAAAGTGTTTAGGTTTTCTTGAAAATGGCATAATAATCTTATATATACTATACAATTAAAATAAAGAAAATTGTTCTTTAAAAGAACGAAATGACAACTTTCCATTTTTTTTATTATTATTATTTACTTCATTTTTAAGGAATTTGAAGTTAGCCATTTTACCTTCATTTATAAAAACATTATTAAATAATATTTTGCACTTAAATTGGATACAATACTTCTTACAAACACTTTCTAAATATTTATTAGTGATTGATCTATCAGAAAAGTAAGAAAATCCTTCTTTTTTACAATTATAGACCATAATAACATTTCCAGTAGGTGTATTTTCAAGAATAAAATTATTTTGTAAAGAATTCATTAAACTTAATTTAACATCAGTCAAACATTGATCCAAAGCATTAGTTTCAATTTGGTCTTCATTTCTTAATAATATTTTTAGATTAATAATTTTATCTTTTAATAAGATAGCTTCTTTGTCATCATTTATGTCATCATCATAACCATCAGATTCATCATCATTATTATAATAATAAGATTCAATATCAGCATATTCTTGTTGGAATTTATACAAATTTCGTTTATAATTTTCAGTAAGTGAATAAATTGTTTGTCTAATTTTTTCTTGTGAAAAAATACATTTGTCGTCTGAATTTGTATTTTCAAATTTTTGATTATATTTTTCTTCATATGGTATAGATTTTTCGACAATATTTTCTATTTTATTCTTTGTTCTATTAAATGAAAAGTAATAATTTTTTATAAAATAACCAAAGGCAATAGCAGACAATGTGCCCAAAAAAGGTTGTGTTGGAAAGTTATATTTAAAAAAACGAGACTGAAATATATTGCGAATAAAGTTCATTCAAATAATTAATATAAATATTGTTATAAAATTATGCTTATATTATTTTTAAAATTGTAAAGTGCACATACGTAAAGCAATAATATCATTAATTTCTTGGTCTAACATTGGTACAGGAATAAGTTCATAATTGTTTTCTTTTGCGTCAGGATGAAGTCTAACAAGACACAATTCACTGACGGTTTTATTATATTTTTCTTGTATAATATACCGGTAAATATTTAATTGTAAAGCATAATGCCAGAAATTGGAGTCGGGTAAATGGCAAATAGGCGCTACAATAGCGAATTTGTTAAAGTTATTAATTTTTGAAATATCTTTACATCGTTTCCAATCATAAATAGCCAATGTTCCATCTGATTTTTCATAAACCATATCAACACTACCCGATATTTTAAGTTCTTCGTGAAATATAGTCCATTCGGTTCTATAGGGAACCATATTAGGGAAATCGCGGACAAAATGGATAAAATACTGCCATTCTTTTGGAATGTTATTTGAAGAATCAAAAGGAATACAATTTGTTTCTATAATGTCTTGAAAATAGTTATCATATAATTGTTTATGAGAATAAATGGAGTGTAAATTTGGGTTATTCATAAAGCATTCAATATCATAATGCATTTGAGTTCCTGCTGTAGAAACTTCCGAGCCATTTTTGTTCCAAGAGTCTTTAATTTGTTGGGATGTCATATTCCAATACTTATGACCTTCTTTCCAAGACTTACCTTTCATCATTTTTACAATGATTTTATCGGCATCAAATTTTTCGAAAAAGCTATGAACCCAAGTGGTAGTAGAAGTGTATTTAACCTTGGGATTATTATAAATAATATAAATATGACCTTCTTCAAAGAACTGGATGTCTTTGTCTCTAGGGTGAACATTAATTTTAGATAGGTGCATTTTATTTAATACAGAATTTAATAATGAATATAAAACACAATAAATTTAAAAAAGCATTCAATTTTATTTTTAATTTTTAAATGTTTAAATTTAATATCAAAATTTTTATATTTTTTTTAAATTTATATTTATATTTTTGATTCAAGTTCATTAACACGTTTTTTCAGCATTTGTATTTCGTTCACAAGAATACCAATAAGATTATTATAATTTACGTGTTGCGTTGCTTCACAATCTTTAACACCTGTAACAAAATCAGGATATACGTTTTGTAATTCATGGGCAATGAAACCGATTTCTTTTTTATCACAATTATTTTTATTATATTCAACAGGTTTTAAATGGTCTACGACAAAAGAGTCATCAAGGGGTTTTATATTAGTTTTTAATCTATAATCTGAACCGATAACAATTTCATTGGTATTGATAGTTCCATTGATAGTTGTATTACCTTCAACTTTTAATTTTACATTTTCATCAGTTACTTCAATAGCGCCGCCAATAAAGACATTTTGAGACATTTTAACATCACCATCCATTTTCGTTTTACCGACAACATTAAATTTTACATCAGGTTCTACTTCGGTTTGACTAGTAACATCACCGATAGAAACTGATTTATTTTCAAAAGTGACACTCTTTCCGTCACTACTTACTGAAATTGCTTGAGGAGCGCTATATAATTCTTTAATACTCGTTCTATTATTAGAAAACATAGGTATATATATAGATAAATAATATTTAAATATAAAAGTAAATGAAAATAATAAATGAAGATAATTAATAAAGAAAAAGAAAACAAAATATACAAATAAATATTGAATATAAAAATAAAACTATATAATAATAATATGTCGTCAAATCCCTTTAATTTTGATATAAGAAATTATACAATAAATGACTTGAAGGATATATTTGAATTGCCAAATAATTTTGATTCAAATGTCATAGAAATAAAGGAAACTAAATTACGAGAGAAGTTATTAAGTAATCCCAAATTGACTCCCAAATTGAAGCAAGATACGATACAATTTATAACATCCGCAAAAATAAAATTACAAGAAAATATCAAAAGTGTAAAAGAAACAATGAATCCGCATCCATATATAATAGAGAAGCCAATAATAGAAGGTAAAGATATATTGCAAGAGAGAACACTAAAGAAGCATTTAAATGTAGATACAAGATTTAGAGAGAATTTTCAGCAATTATCCAGCAATTTTGATATTAATTTATCATTTAAATTGGATAATGTTAAAAAGATGGAATTATCATCAATAGAATTTCCCACGACGTTTTATGCGATATCAAAAATATTTGACAATAATTATTTTACAATAAGAGTAGATGTTTCAGGTGTAGTAAAAGAGGCATTATTTGAGTTACAAGATGGAAATTATAGTAGAACCGCAGTTATAACTGCGTTAAATAATCCTTCAAATTATACGCTAATAACAACAGATGGAATAACAACAGATGGAATAACAACAGATGGAATATTTAATGATATAGATTTTTATGTAGATGTAGACACGGAAGGTTCTGGAACAGGTAAAATGATTTTTACATTAAATTCGTCATCAAGTATAAACCAAGTAGAACTTTTATTCAACGAAAATAAAAGTTGTAAACCAGATAGCAATGCTTTAATAAAAAAATTAGGATGGATGTTGGGATTCAGAAATGGGAGTTACATATCGACTAATAAGGAAAACAATTTTGAAATAATAAGTGAATCATTAGTAAATTTAACAGGACCGAAATATATTTATATGGCAATAGACGACCATAATTCAAATAATGAGAGCACAAGCCATTTTTACAATGCGTTCAATTCTGTTATTTTACATAAAAATATTTTGGCGCGAATACCGCTGACGACCTTTTCGTTTAGTTTTGAAATAGCTAATATGTTAAGTATAGTATCAACACCTAGGGAATATACAAATCCAGTGACAATAGAAAAATTAGGAATCCAATTAATGGATGAATATGGACGAATATTGGATTTAAATGAGATGAATATAAGTTTCTGTTTATCATTTACACAAACTTACGAAGGAAGTAATAATTCTTAAAACAAAAAGCACAAAATAGAACAATAGTAATTAAAATTTTATTATAAGAACAACGATTATTGTTATGGCTACTACTAAGCCTCCTATTTTCATTAATTTCAGGAATAGTATTCATAATATTTAAGTTGAATTTATTACGTTGATTGAATTTATTAAAATTCCTATTAATAGAACGTATTTTATACTTTTTGCACATATGTTTTAGATTATCCGGAAAACAATTAATGCTATTTTTTTCAATATCAACAAAATTGCCATATTCTTCTTGATTCATAGTGCTCTTTTGGTTAATCATAAAATCATAAAAGTAATAAGATAAAATAAATACAGAAAAATGTTTCATTTTTTATCAATTTAGATAATAAATGAAAAAAGGTTTAAGAAGTTTAATGCGAACAAAATCAGAAACAGATATATTTGAAGGTGATATAAATATATTCGATAACAATTATAAAAAATGTTTCCAAGCCAAAATGGGAGAAGGAAGATATGAAAGTGAAAGCGAAAGTCAAAGTGAAAGTGAAATCACCTGTGAAAACACTGGTAAAATAAAAAAAGAATATAATGACAAACCATATAAAAAATATAAATATGCACAAATAGAGCAGATTATTAATAAGAATTATTTTGACGATCAGCAAAAATATTCAAATTCTTTAGACATAATGGCGAGCTATTTAAAAGGTCAAAAAATAATTTATATGGAATCAAAAGCGTATGTAGAAACACAATTGAACTATTTGATGATTCCGGCAATAATGTTGTCAACAACTGCGTCAGTATTAGCCTCTATAATACATAGTTATGTATGGGGAGTAATATTAATTTCATCCGTAAATGGAGTAATATCATTTTTATTGGCATTGGTAAATTTTTATAAATTGGATGCGAGGTCAGAGGCGCACAAGATTTCGTCACATAAATATGATAAATTACAAACATCGGTGGAATTCAAATCGGGAACCATATTATTATATCCGTATAAGAAGGATACATCAGGGAATTATTATGCGAAAAATGATGAAACAAATATTGAGACAATTTTAATTAAGACTATAGACAATGTGGAAAGCAAAATAAAAGAAATAAAGGAAACAAATAAGTTTATAGTGCCGAAAAATATAAGATTACTGTATCCGATTATATACAACACAAATATATTTTCAATTATAAAGCGAATAGAAGATAGAAAGAAGAAGGTGATATATAATTTGAAGACTGTAAAAAACCAAATAAATTATTATAATTATTACAGAAATACGAATGAAGATGTTGATAATTTTGATATAAATCAAGCGTATAGAAGGAAAGAGAATTGTATAAGAGAGATATTAGTATTAAAATCCGCGTATTCAATAGTAGACCAAATGATTTTACAGGAAATAGAGAATGCTGAAATTTTGAAAGAGAGTTATTTTAAACGGTTTGTGTATTGGTTATGTTGTAATGATTATAGAAAAGAATTAAAAAATCCTCAAGATTTAAATGAATTTATTGCTGGAATCATGGATCCATTTAAGGACAAGCAAAATGATGATTTAGAGGAAGTAAATAGGAAAAGAGAACGAAAAGTATTTAAAGAATGTTTAGAAAACAAGAATAAAATTAATGATGAAGAATATAAAAAATATAAAGAAAAATATACTAGAACCGTATGTTGGCCTTGTTGTTTTAAAATTGACAAAGATTATCCTGAAATAAATCACAAATGTTATAAAAAATGGGCGTTAGAAGAATATAAAAAGCGGGAAACAATAATTCAGAAAAAAATTGAAAATAAAAATGTTGATGACAATGAATCAATCTCAGTATCAGTTATGGTGCCAGATATAGAAAACCATATTAAAAGCGAACAAAATAGTTTTTAATATTAATAGTTTTTCATTTCAATAAGTATTTCAATTAGCAATAATTATTGAATAATATTCCACTCTACCGGATTCGAACCAGTGACATTTCGATGACTTTATTTTACTACTACAGTCGAATGCTCTACCAACTGAGCTAAGAGTGGCCCATATATATAATCATGTATACCTTTAAGTTGTTTTTTTATTAAACATTTTATAAAATACTTTTTTTTTAAAAAATATGGCAACAAAATATATACACAAATGATTTACAATAATCCCAATAGAAAAGAAAATAAAATACAAAAATTAATTACATATTCGTCTTCTATTGATAATGATAGTATAAAACAAAAAAGTGTTAAAATGATTTCAAATGGTAAAAAAACAAAAGTTAATTTATATTCAAGAGATGATGATTATATTCGCAAAAAGTCAATGCAATTTGATAATAATAAAACAAATTTAGCAAATCTACTCAAAGTGGACCCAGTGTTTGAAGATTTGGATTCTCGATTATATAAAGATTTTTTAGTCAATGTAAAATCAAATAGAACAAATAAAAGAACAAAACGAAGAAAAAAACACACAAGTGGAAATACAAATGGAAATACAAATGGAAAAATAAGTGGAAAAAAAATAACTACACAAAAATATTATAAATCAAAATCAAAATCAAAATCAAAAAAAAATACAAGAAGGAAAAAATAAATATGAAAAAATAAATATGAAAAATTAAAAATAATTTAACACAACTTTATTTCATAAGAAAATATTTTTTTATGAAATAATCATATTATAAAAAAATATGTATATATAAATGTCATTTAGAAAAATAGGTGGTATTAATCGTTCATCCAAAAATCATATAGTAACCAGTGAGTATGCGGCTTCATCCACATTGGTTTCTAAAGAAATAGGTGGAGATTATTCAGATGATTCAGTTATTATTTACAATAGTGATATTTGTGGAAATATTAATGTATCGGTTGATAAAAATATTTTAGCTCTTGGAACATTGACAATTCATGATGATATTAGTGGATTTTCAACATTAGATATATCGGGTGACATGACAGGTCACAGTAATTTATTAATTCACGATAATATTACGGGCTATAAAGAAATGGATATATCAGGCCATATTAGAGGACACGATGATTTAACTATTTTTGGAGATATAAGCGGCCATGGAACATTAGATATTGGTAAACAAATAACGGGACATGATACATTAACCGTTTATAGTGATATTAGTGGGTTTTCAACGTTAGATATATCTGGTGATATTACAGGTCACAGTAATTTACTTATACATAAAAACATAACCGGTCACGGAACATTAGATATATCAGAAAACATAACAGGATATAAAGAACAAACGATTCATGGAGATATGTTTGGATGGTCAGATCTAGATATTAGTGGTGAAATTAGAGGTCACACTCGTTTGTTAATAGATGACCCTGTTAATGGTCCTAAATTAGACGTATCCAATATAGTTTATAGTTACACACATATACATGGCGAGTCTACAATGGAAATAATGGGAGACATTAGTGGTAATGAAAATTTATTTATTGAAAATAACATAACAGGTCACGGAACATTAGACATATCTGGTGACATGACAGGATATAGCAATTTAACCATTTATCAAGATATTAGTGGTTATGGAACTCTTGATATTAGTGGTGAATTAAGAGGTCATTCTAGATTATTAGTAATTAATGATTCAGATTTAAAATTGGACGTATCAAATATAGTTTATAGTTACACACATATACATGGTGAGTCTACAATGGAAATAATTGGAGACATTAGCGGGCAAAGTAATTTGTTTATTGAAAATAACATAACCGGTCACGGAACATTAGACATAAGTGGTGACATAACAGGTTATAATAATTTAACCATTTATGAAGATATTAGTGGATATGGAACGCTGGATATTAGTGGTGAATTAAGGGGACATTCTAGATTATTAGTAATTAATGATTCAGATTTAAAATTGGACGTATCAAATATAGTTTATAGTTACACACATATACATGGTGAGTCTACAATGGAAATAATGGGAGACATTAGCGGGCAAAATAATTTGTTTATTGAAAATAACATAACCGGTCACGGAACATTAGACATTAGTGGTGATATAACCGGTAATAATAATTTAACTATTTATAAAGATATTAGTGGATATGGAACGCAGGATATTAGTGGTGATATAACAGGAAAAAATAATCTATCCATTTCATTTGATATTTCAGGTGGAAATGATTTAGATATTTCCAACAATATTAGAGGACGTAATCGATTACAAATATTTCATAATTCTCAAGAAGTAATTGATATATCTAGTACGATTTGTGGATATAAAAATACAATTTTGAAACAAGATTTAGATATTTGCGGTCAAATTATAGGTTATTCTGGATTATATATTGAAGGAGATATATCTGGTAATAATGATTTAGATATTAGTAATAACATTGTAGCTCGTAATAGGTTACAATTGTTTAATAATAATGATATTCGTTTAGATGTATCATCCAGTGTTTTTGCTTATACAAATGTTACGGTAAGTGGCGAAATAGAAGGAACACAAGGTCTGACAATTGAAAAAGATATATATGGTAATGGTAATTTGGATATCAGTGGTAATATAACAGGTCATAAAGGTGTGACTATTTTTAAAGGAACAAGTTTAGATAAAATCATAGATATTTCGGATTCATTAGTAACAATATATGAAAAATTAAAATTAGACAGCAATTTTCAAGCAAATGACATCAGTTGTGGCAATATAGAAGTCAAAACGGGAAACAATATAGTATTACAAAATGGAAATATAGATGTTAGTGGTGGTGGATACGTTCATATACGAGGTGCTAATGGTAATGGAGATGGTTTAACAGTAGAAAACAATGTTTTAATTAAAGGCAATTTGACTGTAAGTCAAGGGGATGTTACACTTATTGGGTCCACTACAAAAATACATACAACAAATTTGGATGTTTGTGATAACATTATTGAGATGCATAGATTAGACTATATGGCTGCAGGTATAATTATTACAAATGATTCATCTGGTGCTGTAGATGATAGAAGGGTTTTTATTGGATATAATCCATCAACAACTATAGGCACAAGTGGTGTTACACAAGATGCTATTATTTTTAGTAAAATTGCCGACACAGACATTTCTGATAATATTCTTGATGACTTAAATTCTAACTACGATAATAATTTAATGTGGTTAAAAGCAAGAGGAATTGACGTTCAACATTTTGTTGTAAAAGAACAATCAGCTACAGTATCTGAAGTTCAAGGATTGCAACATTTACACCAAACGATTATAGATGGAGGATTATCGGCAAACGGTCAAACTGTTTTAAATTCCACCAATATTTATAACAAATTATCGTTTTATGAACTTCCTGATGCTTCCAATGTATTAGATTTTTTTGATTATTCTGGAAAACCACAGAAAATCCTTGAAACCAATAATTATTATTACTTTATATATGATGTGAGTGGCGAATATACATTACAAATACAAACAGGATATAATAGTGCGTCTGATTCAACTTCTGTTGGTTATATTGAATATGATTATATTGTTTGCGGTGGAGGTGAGAATGGTTCATATGGTTCAAATGGAGTAGCATATGGTGGTGACATTTCTTTTAATTATGACAATATTGATGAACATGGTATTCGTGATGACGCAACAACATATATCAATGTTGGAGGGGCACAAGAAAATACAAAAATTGATATAAGTTATAATATAAGTTATGAAACAATTTTTGAAGGATCTACTACTACAAATAAACCACACGCTATCATAGTAGATGTAAGTGGAGGAATAAATAATACATCATATAACAGCCAATTTGAATATGCATATGACTCATATCAGTTTCCAGACAGAGCCAATTTTAAAATCCAATTAGGTCACGCAGGTGATGCGAGTTATAATTTTGGTATAAAATCAAATTATGACGACCAAAAATTAGATTATTCAAATAATCATACAGATTATCAAGATAGTTCAAATGGATTTTATGGAAGTGGAGCAAAACCAGGTGGAATTGGTGGTGATGGTGTAGCTGTGTTAATATTTAAAAAGGAAAATTTTGTAAAAATGATGGTAGACAGATTAAATACATATAAATATCAAGAAATTACTCATAATACAGCATATTTGATGGATGTTTCTGCAATCAATTTAGATGTATTTAATAACCTCAATGTGAAGAAACACGCGTGGATAGAAGACGCTAGTATTAACAATTTAGACGTTTCTAATAAACTTACTGTTGATATCCACGCTACCATATTTGACGCAAGTATTAATAACAATTTGGATGTATCTGAAAATCTATGGGTGAATAAACATGCGTGGATAGAAGATGCAAGTATCAATAATAATTTAGATGTATCTAATAATCTACGAGTCAATACACACGCTACCATATTTGATGCAAGTATCAATAATAATTTATACGTATCTAATGATTTAGTTGTGAAGACACACGCGACCATATTTGATGCAAGTATTAACAACAATTTAGACGTTTCTAAAAATCTACGTGTTAATACACACGCGACCATATTTGATGCAAGTATTAATAACAATTTGGATGTATCTAATGATCTTACTGTCAAAACACATGCGTGGATAGAAGATGCAAGTATCAATAATAATTTAGATGTATCTAATAATCTCATTGTAAAAACATACGCATGGATAGAAGATGCAAGTATCAATAATAATTTAGATGTATCTAATAACCTTAAAGTGAAGACACACGCGTGGATAGAAGATGCAAGTATTAACAATTTGGATGTATCTGTGAACCTAATTGTAAAAACACACGCTACCATATTTGACGCAAGTATTAATAACAATTTGGATGTATCTGAAAATCTATGGGTGAATAAACATGCGACCATATTTGATGCAAGTATTAACAACAACTTGGATGTATCTAATAACCTACGAGTCAATACACACGCTACCATATTTGACGCAAGCATTAACAACAATTTGGATGTTTCTAATGATCTACGTGTTAATACACACGCGACCATATTTGACGCAAGTATTAATAACAATTTGGATGTATCTGAAAATCTATTGGTTAATAAACATGCGACCATATTTGATGCAAGTATTAATAACAATTTGGATGTATCTGAAAATCTATGGGTTAATAAACATGCGACCATATTTGATGCAAGTATCAATAACAATTTGGATGTTTCTAATAATCTACGTGTTAATACACACGCCATCATTTTTGACGCAAGTATCAATAACAATTTGGATGTATCTGAAAATCTATTGGTGAATAAACATGCGACCATATTTGATGCAAGTATTAACAATAATTTACACGTAAATAATAAAATTACAACTAATGATTTAGATGTAACTAATCATGCATCTATTGATTACTTAATGTCAAACAAAGTAAATATTTCTGAACTAATAGGAACCACTATAAAAGTATACGAAGAAATAAAAATGTATGACCCAGATGAACGAGATTTTAGAAGTAGTGTTCAAAACATTACTATAGATAATGTTGATGGTATGAAAGGTTTATTTGAAATGGATGGAAACACTAATGATACAAATAAATATGATTCATCAAATAATTTATATTTTTTATTTGATACAAGTGGTAATCATACATTGAAAACACAATTAAGTGGTTTAGATATACGATATACCATATGTGGTGGTGGTGCTGGTGGTAAAATTGAAGGCGGTTATAAAGGTGGATATGGTGGTGAAATTAGAGATTCATCTAATGTTAGTTGGGATGGTTCGATGAGTATGGTTATTGGAGAAGGTGGTGATAGTTCAAGTAATTACCTAGGATGTGTAGGAGATAATACAGCACTTACATTTAATTCGTCTATGATTGAAGCAAGTGGAGGAACAATTGATACTTCATATAACAGCCAATTTATATATACATATGATGATGGGTCATATAATTTATGGCTTGGTGGTAAAGGTGGAGATGGTGATGATACTGATAAAGCAATTCTAAATATAAATACAGGTAGTTATGGTGGTGGTGGTGGTGGTTATAATGTTTTTAATTCAGATGATGAAGAGGAAGATGATGCAAGTGGTGGTGGTTATGGATTCTTTGAAAGTTCTGAACCAATAAACTTTGCTGAGAATGGTTCTCTTAACGGACCAGGGGGGAATGGTTATTATGGTGGTGGTGGTGGTGGTGGAACATATAATAATGATGATAGTTTACGCACAAACGGAGGAAAAGGAGGAACAGGTGTAGTGTTAATTACAATAAGTAAGCAAAGTATAATAGATTCAATCGGTTCAAATAATGCGACGCAAAAAATAACCCATAATGAGGCACAATTTATAAAGATAAAGGCAAACACAATTGATGTTTCAAATATAACGCTATCTGGAACTGCGATTTTTGAATCCATAACGAATACCAAATTGAATGCTACAGATGCTTCAATTAATAATCTAATTGTATCTCAAGATTTGAGTGCAACAAATCACTTTTACGCGAAAGATGCGTCAATCAATAATCTAGATGTGTCAATCAATTTTAGTGCAAATGATGCGTCCATTAATCATCTAGATATATCAACACATTTATTTGCTCCAGAAGTATCATTTAATAACCTAGATGTATCCAATCATTTATTTGCCAAAGATGTGTCTATAAATAATCTAGATGTGTCAATCAATTTTAGTGCAAATGATGCGTCCATTAATCACCTAGATATAGTAACACATTTATTTGCTCCAGAAGTATCATTTAATAACCTAGATGTATCCAATCATTTATTTGCCAAAGATGTGTCTATAAATAATCTAGATGTGTCAATCAATTTTAACGCAAATGATGCGTCAATAAATCACCTAGATATAGTAACACATTTATTTGCTCCAGATGCGTCAATAAATACTCTAGACGTATCAAACCATTTATATGCCAACGATGCGTCCATTAATCGTCTAGATGTATCTGACAATTTATATGCGAATGATGCGTCCATAAATAATCTAGATGTGTCGCAAAATTTGACTGTAAATGGGGTGGCAACGTTTAATGGGGAAGTTAATATAGGGACAATAAATATAGATGGTCCCGTATTAGGAATAAATAATAATGAAGTAGATAGTAGCAATATTGGAATATTGATGAAAACAGATAGTTCAAATGTGTTTTTTGGTTATGATATATCGGATAATATGTGTTTTTTATCAAAGGTAAATAACAATATTGATAACAAAATATATGATGAATCTGATGATGCATTTAAAAATAGTTTAATTAATTTAAGAGTTAATACACTAAAAGCAAATACAATAGTAAATGATGAAAAAGAATTTGAAAATATAACAGTAAATAAAGATGCTAATATAGGTGGGAATGCTTCTGTTGGTAATAGTTTAAGTGTAGGAGAAAACATAAATTGTGGAAAGGCGATTAAGTTAGAAAATAATACTTTTAGTGTTGGAAGCATGGTTAATGTTTATAAAAGTGGAAATATTGCTGATCTAGAAGCAGATTATAATATTTATGTTACAGACAAATGGGCTATATATGTATTTGATAATTCAGGAAATTATAGTATGAATTTAAATGTTTTGGAAGAAAATGGTGAAATTCCAGATATTTCTTTGGGTTATATTATTTGTGGTGGAGGTGAAGGTGGGGGGACTGGAACAGAACTTCAATGGGGAAAAGGAGGCGCACCCGGTTTTGTAAAATATGACTTTAAAGATATAAGTAGTAATGGAGATATTATATTTAATATTACAGTTGGTGAAGGTGGTGAAACATCAGAAGCTGATCCAGGTGGAAATTCTGGAACATCCTCAGTATTACAAATAAATGCTAATAATAATTCAAGTTTTAATTTTGACGCATCTGGTGGGTCGGATGATATTTCATCTACATCAAATTTAATATCATATAATTTAAATACATTATGTATTAATAATTATGGTATTGTACCAGAAGACGATGGACAATTTATAATAAAACTTGGAGGTGCTGGTGGTGATTCAAATGCAATAGATGGCGAAAACATAACTATAATAGATGCATCATTTGGAGGTGGAGGTGGAGGTGGAGGTGGGTCAAATGAAAATATATCTGGTGGTACTTCATCCGAATGGGGTATAAAAGGAACAAAAAAAAACAAAATAGTAGTAAATAATGAATTAATTACTTCAATAGACTTTGAATTAGGAATTAGTGGTGAAAATAGTGGAGTTAATGGAGGTGCAGGTGGTGGTGGTAATTTCGGTGGAGGTGGAGGTGGAGGTGGATTTGGTGGAACAGGAGGAACAGGAGGTCGTGGAGGAGACGGCGTAGTATGTATAATAATAGACAAGGCAAAATTTGGTTCGGTTATAAAGGATGTTGAAGAGATACAATGTGGCACGCTAGATGCGTTTCAAATAGAGACGACAAGATTGAAGACCAAATCGGATTACAGATTGAAGACAGATGTGGAAGATTTACAAGAAGTATATAATGTGGATAAATTGCGACCGGTTATGTATAATATAAATTCGTCAAAGGAAATCGGATTGATTGCCCATGAGATACAAGAATATTATCCATTTTTGGTGTCAGGTGTAAAAGATGGAAAAGAAATGCAAACAGTTAATTATACTGGATTAATTGGGGTCTTAATAAAAGAAATTCAATTACTTAAATCGGTTGTAAGAGAGCAAGCGGAACTGGTAAAAGAGCAAGCGGAACTGGTAAGAGAGCAAGGAAACGAAATAAAATTATTAAAATAAGAAAATAATTAATGTACACGTTATAACAATTATATTAAATAAATAGCATAAACATTTTGAATATTTCAGTAAGAAGCAAAAATATTCAAAAATAAACATACAAAAGTGTTTCGAAAATCTTTTTTTGGACATTTTAAAAATGTCCATTTTGGAGAAATCTGTAAAAACATGTTCAATAAAGTGAAAAAAAAGTGTGTCCTTACCATATCAGTCACAAATGTTAAAAATGGTTGAAAATTTTGTGACTGTAAATTTTTTCAACAAAATCCAAATTCCCTAAAAAATAGTGCTTAAAATAGTAAATACAATAATTATAGTTTTATGGTAATAAATATTTTAAACAAAATAATCATTGTAATATATATAATGGTAACAAACGAATATTTAAGATAACTATATGTATAATAAAACTTAAAATAGTAAATAAAATATAAAATAGTAAACCCAAAAAATATAATTTAAATACATAGTTTATAATTATAATAATGAACGAAGACGATATTGTATATAAATGTAAAATTTGTAATTATATTACAACAAGAAGATGTAATATGAAAACACATAAATCAAGTAAAAAACATTTGAAAAATGTAGAAAAATCAGGAACCATTTCAAAATATGAATGTAAATTATGTAATTATAAAACAGATTGTTTAGCTCATTATAATCAGCACTTAGAATCGAGAAAGCATAAAAATATTAAAAAAGAAACAAAAGAAGATTGTGGTTCAAAATCCGAAGAAGAGAAAGAAGTAAATGAGATAACAACCAAAGAAATAAAAGAAGGTTTTTGTATGATGCAAGGAATGTTTTGTGAGCTTATAAAAAGTAACCAGCAATTGGCAACTATAATTCAAAATGGAACTAATCATGTAACCAACAACAACAACAACAACAATACAAACAATTTCAATCTTAATTTTTTTCTTAACGAGACATGCAAAGATGCGATTAATATGAAGGATTTTATAGAATCGATAGAGGTTTCAATAGCGGATCTAAAGAAGTTAGGAAATAAAGGCTATGTGGAAGGGATATCAAGTTTAATGATAGACAAATTGAATGAGTTGGATATAACCCAAAGACCGATACATAGCACAGATGTGAAACGCAATTCAATTTATATCAAGGATGATGATGAATGGGAGAAGGATGAGAAGGAAAAACTAATGAGCACATTATGGGATGTTGCAAGAAAAGAAACACAAGCATTGGAAAAGAAATACAAGGCGGAGTATCCAAAATGTGAAACAGACCGGAATTCGAGGGAGCATGAGGAGTATTGGCGGATATTTTACAATGCGATGGGAGGAAAAGGAAATATGGATGATTTACAGAAGAAGGTAATAAGGAGAATAGTGCAAAATGTTGCAATAGATAAGACAATAATTTATTAAAAAAATAAAAAAATAAAAGAATATAGAAACAAAGTAACAAATAATATAAATTACATTAAACAAATCAAAATGGAATTATCATTTGAACAAGAATTATCGTTTAATAAATATATTCAAGGAAATAATATATTTATTACAGGACCAGGAGGTTCAGGGAAATCCGCATTAATAAAGCAAATATATGAGCATGCGACGCAGTATGAAAGAAACATACAAGTCACAGCGATGACAGGTTGTGCGGCGGTTTTATTAAATTGTAAAGCCAAAACATTGCATTCGTGGGCGCATATAGGATTAGGGAATAAAATATTTGAGGAGATAACATATAAAATAAATAAGAACAATAAAGCGAAGGCGATGTGGAAAAACACTGACATACTAGTGGTGGATGAAGTGAGTATGCTTTCCTTAAAGTTATTTGAGTTGTTAAATGCGATAGGTAAAAAGATACGTCAAAATTCAAGACCATTTGGAGGGATACAAGTAATATTTTCTGGAGATTTTTATCAATTGCCACCGGTGGGTTCACGTGAGGAGCCAGACACGATGCGATTTTGCTTTGAGAGTATTTATTGGAACACAATATTTACGAGAGAAAGTCAGATTCAATTAAGGACGATATATCGTCAAACGGACAACATATATACGAATATATTGAATCAAATAAGGGAAGGTAAAATAAAGCGAAGCACGATAGAAGTAATAAATCAATATATAAATCGCGAGAAATCTGAAGACACATTAGTAGTCAAATTGTATCCGATTAGGAGCAAGGTTGAGCAAATAAATAAGACGGAAATGGCAAAATTAGAAAGCCAACCAAATTTGTTTAAGTTAAAATTTGAAACAGAATTGGAAATGAGTAATTCGGATAAGGCGAGACGATTAAGTATAAATAAATCGGAATTAGTATTTGAGTTAGAATATATGGCAAATAATGTAATGTGTGAAAAAGAGCTTATACTAAAACAAGGAGCACAAGTGATGTCAAGTATAAATATAAAGGATGATGAAGATAATTTATTAGTATGTAATGGAAGCCAAGGAAAAATAATTGCGTTTGATGTGGAAACTGGGTTTCCTATAGTAAAATTCAATAATGGGTATAATAAGTTGATGAAACCCCATATATGGAAAAGTGAGAAGATACCTGGGTTGGGTGTTTCGCAAATACCGTTAATATTATCTTGGGCGTTGACGATACATAAATCACAAGGAGTAACATTGGATAATGCGGAAATAGATATCGGTTCAAACATATTTGAATGTGGTCAGAGTTATGTAGCCTTGTCGCGATTAAGGTCATTAGATGGTTTATATTTAAAATCATTTGATGTAAATAAGATAAGGATAAATAAAAAGGTGAAAGCGTATTATGAGTCCTTGGATTTATATGAGGATTGTGTTAAAGATTTAATGCCGAAAGCAATACAATTTAATACAATTTAATACAATTTAATACAACTAGAACAAAAGGAATAATAATTTATAGAAAAGTAAATTAAAAATATTAAGAATAAAAGAAAAAAATGAAATGCTTTTAATATTTTTTAATGGGAAACAAAATAGTAAAAGACAGTTCATTAACCCACCCAATCAAAATAAAATGAGTGAAATATACAGATTCAAATTTTCGGTAGAATTTTCGGAGTTGTTAAATAATTTTGCCAAGATACATCAATATGATGAGCGCAAAGATTTTAAAGAAGAGTGGAAAAAATGGTGTGAAATAAACAATGAATTTATAGAGAAAGAGAGAATAGAGCATGAGGAGAAAGGGTATAATGGCGATATCTTGAAAAAAATATATAATAGTGTAAGGTATTATTATAGGAACAAAAGTACAATTAAGAAGGAGCCAGTTAAAAGAAGACCGTATATTCATAAAGGTAAAGATGTTTTACAAAAAATGGATGAATTTATAAAAGAAAATGAATCAATGAAGCCCTCAAATGGGTTTGATATGTATTATAATATAAACAGAACTAGAACTAGATTTAATTCAAGAGAAGAAGAAGAAAATCATAAGAGTATGTTAAAAAAAACATATAAAAATAGATGTTATAACATAAATAACAGAGAAAATGCGAAATAATATAAATGTAGAAGGAATATTAAGGCATCTAGAGTGTGAAAAAACAAATAACAAAAACAAAATAAAAAAAGAGACGACATTGGTAACAAAAATAAAACCACTTAATTTTTTTACAAGGAATGAGATAAATATAAATAATGCGTTGTATTTATTAGAACACAAAAGAAATAGATTTATAACAATACGAAAGGCCACCAAATTAAGAATAAATGAAGTAGATGACGATATAATAAAGGAAACTGAAATAAGTAAAGGAAATGAATACATAATGATAAAATATGAAGAAAATGAAGATGACAATATAGAAGGAATAACAAGATTTTTATATAATAAAGGTGAAAAGGAATATATTAATGGAGTGATAGAATCATATTTTTACATAATAAAAACATTTTTTCAACTACAGAAAGAAGGAGTAATATATTATAATTTTTCGAGTGAAAGAATGAAATTCAAGGATATATATAATCCACATTGTCTTTTATATGATTTTGAAACCAGTTTAATGGAAAGGAGAATAAATATAAATAATACAAACAAAAGTAATATTATAGAATATTTTTATAAATTTATAACGAAATCTCAAAATTTCACATTCAAACCATTTGAGGTGCATGTTTTATTTTATTTATATAAAATAGAGGAGCAATATTTATCGAAATATAAGATAACACAAATAATAGAGAAATATGTCGACAATATGGGTATAATTTTAAAAGGACAAAATGAAAAAATAATAAAGGAAGAATGTCATAAATTTATGGAGCAATTTATTAATAAAAATAAGGAAGAAATAATGATTCAATTAATATCGCATTATAAAACATGGGACAATTATAGTGTGAGCATATTATATTTGCATTTGGTGGAAAATATAATACAAGGATATAAAACCCAAATGAGATTTATGAGTAAATTTCAAGATATATTAAATCAAAATTTGTCTCAAAATCCAAATCAACGAATGACAATAGAAACCACAATAGAAAAGTTCAATGATTTATTTCAATATTGGAATTAGATTACTTAATATAAATTTATTTCTTTCTAGATTTTCTTTTTCTAGATTTTCTTTTTTTTCCATTTTTCATGGAGCGCTTTTTAGATTTTTTATTTTTCTTTTTCTTCTTTTTTTGTTCTTCTTCTTCTTCTCCTTCTCCTTGTTCGTCACTTTCTGTTTTTTTAGACTTCTTTTTACGTCTTATTTTTTTAGTAGAATTTTTCATGCTAGATGTCACCTTGTTAGCAACGGTTTTCACAGCACCAACAACCATTTCAGCCTTACGCTTACTTGCGTCTTTAAGGGCTTGACTAAATTTATAACTTCCGTCTTTTTTACGACCTTCTTCAAATATTTTTTTTACAAACATATTCCAAGCAGATGGCATTTTTGTATATATTAATAAAAGAAAAAAATGATTTTCATTTATAAAAAGTAATTAAGAAAAATAAATAACTAAACATTACTTCTGAAATAAAATAAACGAATGTATCAATTAACGAGGTTTTTATACGAATTATCCGAAGTGAAGGGGAATTTGATAATGGCATTACTAAATAAAGATAGTAAAGAAGCTTTATTTTGGGCCTTTGAATATTATTATTCAGGATATCCTAGTGAAACTACAAATTATATAATTCAAATATATTATGATTATTATTATGTATTAAACCCAACATTTGAGAAATATATGTTTATTCAATTGAAAAAGGTAACATTAGAAAATGAGAATGAAGAATTGGCATTATTTATAAAGTTGATAATAGATAATTTAATATTTAGACCCTATACATTGGATACGTTTATGTTACGCAATATGGGGTTACAATTTGAAATCAATTTTGATGAAATTGAAGAAGTGAATAAAGAGATAATTTCGTCATTAATGGAGCAAGAGAATTATGTATATTTGTCAACACTTTTGATGCAATGTGAAAAGTATAGAGATGTAAAAGAATTGGAAGAGTTACATTCAGAAATTATAGACAAAATGGGAAGTCATATAAAAATAAACAAAAATGTCAAAATGAAGGAAACAAATGCGTTAATAGGAAACTGTTATAAAGAAGAATTTATTTTAAAGCGCACAATAATATTGGCAAAAATAATAAATTATTATTCAATAAAGGAAAACCAAAAAATGAATCGTTCTGTGTATATAGAAAACGATATTGAGAAGCAAAAGGAAGAATTATGTAAATATAAGACGCAATATCCGGCAAAATTAAAAGAGGATACCAAGTATGCTACAAATAAGAATGAATTTATAGGAATCTTTCAGTTGGAAAGATTTAAAGAAGAGAATAAAACTTACAGGGACAACTATTTGAAAAATTGGGAATATTATGCTTATGATACGCCATATTGGATGAACCGATTTGCTTTATATGAAGGAAATAAAGATGAAGAACAAAAACGAATAATATATGAAGATGAAGAAAAAGAGAATGAATTTTATGAAGATATGGATTATTTTCCAGACGAGTCATCAAAAGAAACGCAAGAGAAATCAATAGGAAAAATAGAAAAAGTTTCAAATTTAAATGAATTTTATTGCAAATATGGAGGGCGAAATGTAATCAAAATAGAAGAAGAAGAAATAGTTGATTTAGATTTGATTGTTGTATATTAAATAAAAAAAATGAAATGAATAAATTATATTAAAAACAAAGTATATATTTAATAAAAGCAAATAACAATGGTAAAAAATTTTGGCGGAAAAAAGACAAAGGGAATGGCAAGAAAGAATTTGACAGCCAGACCGAATAATATATTAAGATTTTCAACAAATGAATTTGAAAAATATTCACAAGTGACAAAATTATTAGGAAATGGAATGTGTCATGTATTATGTGATGATAATATAACCAGATTATGTCATATAAGAGGCAAATTTAAAGGTCGAGGAAAGCGCGACAATTTTGTAAAAACGGGTTCGCTATTGTTAATAGGAATTCGTGAATATGAGTCAGGTGGAGATAAAAAGAAGTTACAAAATTGTGATTTATTAGAGGTATATAGTGACCAAGATAAAGAAAGACTAAAACAGACAGTAACGAATGTAAATTGGCGTTTATTGTCGGCGAATTCGATAACAAATGAGGAAGCAGATGAAAAGGAAGACCTACAATTTATAGATGATGGTCAAGATGAGTATTATGAGATGATGAACCAGAAGATAAAAAGTAATGAATCGGTTAATAATATTGCGTTTGAAGAGGAAGAAGAAGTGGATATAGATGACATTTAAAATTTGAAAAATATAAATATAGGATTAAATAAATATAGGATTAAATAAGTATTTAAAATTAAAAATTAAAATAATATTAAAAATTAAAATAATATTAAAAATTAAAAATTAAAATAATATTATTTTATAAAGAAAAAGAAAGAGGATAAAAATAAAATCAATAATTAATTATTTACTTAGTTACTTAGTTAATTTATTTTTTATTTGGTTATATATTGTTGCTATCTCCTGTATATATTTATAATATAACATTAAACTGAAACCCATTTTTTAATTATACAAATTTTATTGCTGTTAGGAGATAATTGTATATGATACAATCCATTTAAGTCATTTTATAAAAATTGTATAAAATATTTTTTATAAAATGATTTAAAAGTAAGAGACATAAATATAGTATTATAAATTAAAAACAGTAATATCAAATTACAAATTCTAAAATGAGCAATCGATTCAAGTGTTTATTTGATGAAGAACAACCAGCAAGAGAAAGACCTAGAAGAAAGACAAGGGAACACGATAGAGAACGACGTCCTATTACTGTAAATCATTTTAGGGTGAAAGAAATAGAAAAAGAAAAACAACAGAAGAAAATTGAAAATAACGAAACAAATTTCCCCTCATTGGTAGAGGACAATAAAGGAACCAAAACAAATCCTATTGAAGTAAGTTATGATTCAATATTAAAAAATGAAGAAAAAAGTGAAAAAAGTGAAAAGAAGAAATCAAAAACAGATAAATTATTTAAAAAAGGATGGATACAATTAGGTGTCAAATATGAACCTGAACCTGAACCTGAACCTGAACCTGAACCTGAACCTGAACCTTATTTTAAAGTCCAAACAAAAGAAGATAATTTGAATGAATATTTACATTTTATTGATTGTATGGTGAATTTATATGAGCACCAAAAGTTAGAAAAAATAGAAATATTAGAAGAAGACAATTTCGAGCGAATTTATAAATTTCAAAATTATGATTATGAGTATTTTGAAAAGTTAGATGAAAAATATGAAGATAAATTGGAAGCAGAAATGAAAAAATATGAAAAGGAACTTTATGGATACAATAGTGATAATAGTATGTAATGAGTTTGCAATTATTCAATAAAATATAAATTCAATATATGGATTCAAATAATGAACCACAAATAGAATCAGACAATGAGTCGGTATTTGACGATGAGAGTATAGATTTAGACTGTATTGATGAGTTTGATAAGACAATGATGCAATATAAAGACTTTTATAAAGAGAATATTGAAACAATAAGGGTAAAGATGTTATATATAAACAAAGAAAATAGATTGGAAAAAATAAAACACGATGATATAATTTTAAAGAAACCGAATATGATAACTTGTGGTGAAATAATTAAAATACTTAAAATTAATAATAATGTAATGAATAAAAAATACAAAATAAGTTCAATGTGTCTTTATAATGTTTCAATTGAAGCTGATAATATTGAAAAAATAAATGAAGAAGATTTTTTAGTAAATATAAATCATATAAATGATATCATAATTGAACCAACAATAAATATTTTACAAGATTTAAATGAATTGTTAATTATTTTTAAAGAAAAGGAATATCAAAATAATCGTGTAATATCAAAAACAAAACGAATTAAAAATAAAAGCAAAACGCGCAAGAAAATTCTTTAAAACAATTTAAAGATATTTATATATTAACTATAAATAAGGTAACAAATGTCTTCACTTATTAAAGCTCTAGATTCAAAAAAAGTTGGTGAAAATGGAACTTATGAATATACATGGGCAGCAAATAGTAGTTCAATTGAAGAAAAAATAGTCCAAATAAATTTTCAACTTGTTCGCAATCAACATTGCAATTCTTTGTTGATACCGAATTTATTTTTATTGTTAAATCATTTAAGAGATTTGTATGACATTGATGATGTAACAATTGATGATACAACAATTGATTTTAAAAAATATATTACTATCATTTATAAAATGATTGGTTATACACGTGACATAATTGCTGGTAAAGGTGAATACGAATTGACATTTATGATGATTCGTTACTTTTATTCTTTTTTTCCAGAATTGGCAATTGAATTTATACCTACATTGGTTCAAATGGAAAATAAAGAGCATTCATATGGTTCATGGAAGGATTTGAAGTATTTATGCAATCATTGTAAAAATAGTTACAAAACGGATACAAGAGCAAAATACGGTATGTATGATGAGATTATAGAAAAATGTTGTAATTTGTATAATGAACAATTGAGAAAGGATTATGAAAATATGAATGATTCCCATTATAATATTAGCTTGGTTGCCAAATGGATTCCAAGAGAAAACAAGAAGTTTGGATGGTTATTTTATAAATTAGCAGAATCTTATTTTGTAAATTATATGAGACATGCTAAATCATTAGAACAACAAAGACTTGCTAAAAGAAAATGTTATATGGATTATAGACGAATTGTTTCAACATTAAATAAAAAATTGGATACACTTCAAATCAAACAATGTAACAATAATTGGTCTCAAATTAACTTCAATAATGTAACCTCTATTTCAATGATGATACAAAAAGATGCGTTTTTGAACAAAAAGAAAAACGGACAACTCAAATATTCATATCGTGAAGATAGGATTCAATGTGCTGAAACATTTGAAGCATATATTAACGACAAAAACGTAGAAATCAAAGGCAAACGAGTATCAATAGTGGATTTTACAAAAGAAGCAATAAGGTTATTGAATACAAACCATAATTTTCAAAATGAACCCCAAATTATTTTACTAAACAAGCAATGGGAAAGTAATAAAAGTCAAAATAGGAAATTAGGGAAAATGATTGCCATGGTAGATACATCTGGGTCAATGGAAGGTGACCCATTACACGCGGCGATTGCTATGGGTGTTCGTATTGCTGAGATGTCTTCTCTTGGAAAAAGAGTAATTACATTTAATGACAAACCAACGTGGGTTAATCTTGAAAATGCCCCCAATTTTACAACTTGTGTTGAAGAAATACATAAAGCAGATTGGGGATTTAACACTAATTTTTTTGCGGCAATGAAACTCATTTTAGACGCTATTGTAGAGACCAAGTTGCTACCAAGCGAAGTAAAAGATATGGTATTGGTTATTTTGTCTGATATGCAAATAGATCAAGCAGAAAATACTGGAAAAAGAGACACAATGTATAAAACAATTAGAAAACTTTACCAAAAAGTAGGAATGGAACATTATGGAGAACCATTGACGCCTCCTCATATTTTATTTTGGAATTTGAGAAATACCAATGGGTTTCCAAGTTTGTCAACTGAACCAAATACAAGTATGATGTCTGGAATTAATCCAGTATTGATGAATGTGTTTTGTGAAGAAGGAATGAAGGCATTATCAGAATATTCGCCGTGGAATGTTCTAGAAAAATCGTTGAATGATAAAAGGTATATTGTTTTAGAAAATATTGCGAATAATTTTTTCAAATAATATAGTTATGTTAAAATATAAAATAAATAAAAATTGTTTATTTAAATGTAAAAAATATAAAAATATAAAAATATAAAAATATAAAAATATAAAAACTGTATATTTAAATATAAAAATATAAAAATATAAAAAATATAAAAATATAAAAATATAAAAACTGTATATTTAAATGTAAAAAATATAAAAAATATAAAAATATAAAAATATAAAAATATAAAAATAAACAATCATTTAATATATTATGGATACTGACGAACCAAATAATATATTAAATTATACAATTGCTGAATTAATGGAAATAGTAAAAATAAATGATTTGGAAAAAGAAACTGTCATAAATAGTTCAAATAATCTCATAAATAAGTCAATAAACGAAAACAATTTTAAATTGGCTGAATTTTATGAAGATGTAAAGAACAATTTGATAGAATTTATTGACACTTTTGATTCTGAAAACGAAGAACAAGACGAAAACGAAAACGAAGAACAAGACGAAAACGAAAACGAAGAACAAAGCAAAAATAAGAATGATCCAATTAATGAATATTATCCTAGTGAAGTTAAAGAAGGTGATATTAATCCTCTTGTAAATAAAACCGAAAAACGCTTTTTAGTTTTGGATAGTCAATATTTACCGGAAGGTGTTTCAAAAACAAATTATGTTGCGAATTTAAGTGAAAAAATAAAACGAGTTATACAGATAAAATTGCACAGTTTTTCTATACCATTTAATTGGTATCTTATTAGCAATAAAAAAAGAAACAATGTGATTTATTTAATATTAAAAAACAACAGTAAAGAAACAATAGTAATTGATGATGGAAATTATTCAACTACACAAATGGTTGCTGAACTTAATTCAAAATTGAAACAAAATACGAATTTGAATATAGATACAGATACAGATACAGTTACATATAATGAAAGCACTGGGAAAATAACCTTCAACTTATTTTCAACCCAAATAGAAAAAATAATATTTTTTGATAAATCGGAACCATATTCGCTTTCAAATGAAGACAATATTTTTTCAACATTGCGGTCTTATAAAAATCTTACATTAGGATGGATACTTGGATTTAGAGAGGATAAAATAGATGTAATTGAAGCAGGTAATATAAGTGATGTTATTCCAGACCTAAAAGGACCCAGATATTTATATTTGGTTGTAGATGATTTTAAACGCAATCATACAACTAATAATTTAGTTACAATTACAAACATAGATGAAAATATTTCAATACCTTCTTATTTTAATCATTATATGCCTCTCAATGAAACCGATTGTAATAATAATATTGTAACCGTTTTACCAACCGCACCAAGAACACTTACACAAGCGCAAATATATACTATTAATGAAGTAATGAAACACAAAAATAGAACAAATTATTATTCTAGTTCACCGAATGAATCTGATATATTAGCTATAATACCATTGAAGCATAATGGATTGACAATTGGAGACCGAATAGTAGAAACATCGGGTCAATTACAAGATAACAAACGAGAATACAATGGGCCAGTAGATTTGGATCGTATTGGTATAAAATTGATAGACGATAGTGGATTTGTAGTGGATTTAAATGGAAGTGATTGGACTTTAACATTAATGTTTGAATATATTTACCAAATGTAATAAAAAGAATGAATAAAAATTATAGACCAAAAAAATACTGTATCAATAATTATAAATTAAGAAATGTATTATATTATAAACTTCAATAATATAATATAATATAATGGAATTAAAAAAAACAGTGCCAGATGTAATTATAAAACCAATAACGAATTGGACAAATATATCGCATATTGTTACTAATTTTGTTTACTATGTGGGTGAATATATGGATAGTGCAATATTTTTTATGGGATTATTTACATTGCGAAAAAAATTGTTACTTTATTTATTTTTCTTCGTTGGTCTATGTTTGTGTGTGTTATTGAATTTTGTTTTGAAAAAAATAATTAGAATACGAAGACCATGTATAAATATTCATTTATTTGACTTATTAGTGGGGGAAAATGAAGAATATGTGGAACGAAATGATAAAAAATATCATATTTATGGGATGCCTTCGGGTCACTCACAATTATGTGGTTATGCTTTTATATTTTTGACTTTATTTTTGAGAGATAATTATATAAGTTTATTTTATTTTTTAATTAGTATTTTGACTATGTATCAAAGAGTGAAATATGAACATCATACTGTTTTACAAGTAATTATTGGTGTGACAATTGGCTGTTTATGGGGAGTTGGAATTTATTATTTTGCTGGAAAACAAATTGCTGGAAAATTGGTGGAAAAAGAAGATGATAATTGTTTAATTTAATTTAATTACTTTGATACAAATACAAATACAAATACAAATCTAAACTAGCATACAATTAGCAGGTGCTTTGGCTACATCTTTTTCTACATTTTGAATATGAAATTTTTCATCATTGGCGCAACAATAGCAGGATTTGTCTCCGAGTAACCAAGATTCTTTTCCATCGTAATCAGGGAAATAAGAATCAAAGAATTTTTTGGCTCTTTTATGGTGGAATTTTGATGTAGCAATAACAATTTTCAAATTTTCTTTTTCTTCAAACGCAAGTTGGTCGTAAAATTTGCATTTGAAATTGCGGAAGTTTTCGGCAGTATTTTGGGCTTCATTGTCGGTAATAATATAGTCGGTCATAATAGAAGACGAATTGATAATATATTTAGATGCCAAATAGGATTCAGATTGGCTTTCAATTGCGTGCTTAATTCCTCCGGAAATATAAATATGGGGTTTTTCTTGTGGATCGGATTCATAGAAGTAGTTGGCAACAATGCTACAACGGTCTTTCAATAGTGTGTCAATATGGGAGCCCAATAAGATGACAATAGTGGAAATAAGTTGCATTCTTTAGGTCTTTTAGAGAAAAAGTTAAATAATTGTAATACTTATTGTTCTAATAAATTAGTTTCATTTTTTTGTAATTTTAACCACTATTTATACTTTCGCTTATTTATACTAAAATGTAAAAAATCAATAATCTTAATATAATATTATATTAAATATGTCAGGAACCGTAACAAGTGTTAAATTTGAAAGCAATAATGATAATAACTATTTAACATATGTGGACCCATCTGGTATATTACGAATAGAATATGATAGAGATGTAAGTGAAACCGCAAGTGAGATTCAATCATACCTAGATTATTCATTAAATGATTTAAATATAGTGTCAGCAGAAAAATTATCAGATAATAGAACATTTGAATATATATTTGAGGTTAAACGTCAAGTTTATGGTGAAGATTATTATGAAGATTATTGGCAATCGATTTTTACAACCCGATATATTAAAATTAAAAATAATCAAAATACACCTGAAATAGAATTGAGTATTAATACCAAGAAACCATATTTACGCCATTGGAATAATCAGAATAATTTTATAGATATATCAAATATTACTTATAAAAATATGTCATTTAATTTTGATTTAAAATATTCTGCCGAATTATTTATTGCGGATAGTAGTTTTATAAATTATTTTTTCATTACAAATGTAGATGACTCATTATATAATGTATCAAATGTTAATGTCAAAAATTTTATAATTTCAAGAAATCATTGGACGGGAACTGTTACATTTAATGATTATGATTTGGATATACAAGAAGATGAAACAAAAATACAAACTAATTATGGTAATGTTTTTGTAAAAAATGACAATTTGTATAATACACTTGAAAAGTTTGGAATAACAATAAATACAATAAGACCACAAATAACGAGCATAATTTTAGATCCATCTAAATTAACATATGTTGAAACATTGGGAACCATTCAATTGACATTTGATAAAGAAATATTAGATTCAAGTATAAATAGTTTTTTTTCAATATCAGCAAGTAGTAGTGATATTTATTACGGAACTTTTTTTCCGATTGATACTTCAAATCAAATATGGGAAACAACATTTGAATCATTAGTGGAACAAAATATAGTATTAGATGTATCCTTTGGAGGGTTTTATGGATTGCCGACATTTGATGCAAGTTTTGAAATAAATACATTAATACCCTCTATTACCATAAATAATATAAGTAATGATGAATTTACTTATTTGGATACAACGGGAACAATACGGTTTGAACTAACGCGTCCATATTTGGAACCAAGTAGCAATTTTATTACCAATAATTATCTTACTTATGAACCATCACAAAACCTGATTATAGAAAATTTAAGTCCAATCATTGATACTTCAAATAAAATATGGGAAGCCAATATAAGTGTAAGTGGAGAAATAGAAGTTTCAAATGCGTTTATAAAATTAACATATTATGATTTAAGTGCGAATTATGATTTTGAAATAAATACAATAATACCAAAAATTGAGAATCCAGAAAATGACATTTCATTGAACGCATCCAATATTACATATTTAGACTTATCCGATGAATTGTCAATAACATTCAATAAAGAACTAGAAGATACATCAATAAATAGTTTTGTGAATATTGATAATACTAATGTATCTCTGTCAGATTTTACTTCTATAAACAAGACAAAGTGGACGTCTGTATTAACTGCTAACCGTGATTTATCAACGAATTTTATAGTAAGTGTAAATGATTTTTATGGATTAGATTGGAGTAATAATTTCTATATAAACACTATTTATCCTGAACCGGAATATATAACAATATCAAAAACATATTTTACCTATGCCGATCTATCAGCCGATATAGAATTCAAATTTACGAAAGAATTGTTAGAACCAAGTAGTAATATATTGGACCAATATTTGGTTTATGAATTGTCGCAAAATATAATTATAAGTGATTTACGAAATGATGACATAGATAAAACCAAATGGACGGCAATAATAACTATAATAGGAGAAGTTGATGAAGATAATACATATATTCAATTGATTTATAATGGGATAACAAAACAAACAGAAAATTTCAAAGTAAAAGTAATAACACCAAGTGTAGAGCAACTAACCATAACAAATTTGCTGTATCCAGATAGCAATACATTTACATATTTGGATGGATTTAATCGTAATAATGATTACAAAAGAAAGGTATATTTTGAAATAAATTTTAATACAATATTAGAAGAAAATGATGAAATAATTAAAGATAAAATTTTATTTGAACCGTCACAAAACATAATAATAACAAATTTTAAGAGAACTGATAAGACGACAAAGAATGACTATAATGGAGGCAGATATTTCCGAGGTGAAATAGATATAATTGGTGAAATAGATGTATCTGATGCGTTTATAAAAATAGACAATAATTTCTATGCTGGAGATGCATCTGCTGTATTTCATATTAATACAATTATACCGCAATTAGAACAAACACCGAATGTAAATAGCAGTAATTTTTCAGTAAGTAATCCTATAATAGATATATCATTTAATACAAATTATGAAATATTAGAGGACCTAACAAGAGATTTTATAAATGTATCGCCATATGAGTATTGGGAACTATTATATTACACTCGAGAAGAATCAAATAAGAAACAATGGAATACGAGAATTCGTTATAAAAAAGAAATAACCAATGTGAATAATTTGAAGGCGACTATAAAAGGCAAATATAGAGGGCAAAGTGTAACGGTTGATGTGGATATGAGTGGCGTTTTTCCGCAAGTAAATTTTATAGAATTCCAGCGAAATATTTCAAATTATGAAACGAGTGATATGTTAAGTTATCAAGACACATCAGGAACAATAATTGTAAAATTTACAAATAATTTAAGTTCAACTAGAATAGAAGAAACGCTTTCATCATTACAGAAAAGAGAATTAATTCGCGTCGAACCGAAAGAAGCAAAATTGAAACTAAACTTGACTTATAGTGAAATAATTGGAAATATATGTAAAATAGTTGTTTCATCAAAAGGAGAATTTAAATCATCCAATATATTTTTCAGTGCGTCTTATTTGGGAACAAATAAACAAACAACCGGTTTATCCATGAATACAATTATACCTAGACCAATAGATATTTCATTGAGTTTATTAGAATTTACAGAAAATAATCGAAATACCATATTAACTGTTACTTATGATGAAGTTATATTAAATGAAACAGTGAATACAATGGGAGAACATATTGGATATTTTATAAAACCGAATGAAAACATAATATTTAGTGACATAAGTCAAAATCAAACAAATAAAAAAATATGGACGGCAAATTTGGAAACAACTGGAAATATATTGGATTCAACAGGATTAATAAAAGCGAAATATTTAGATCCAACAAGTGTGAAATCGTTTAATTTTTTGATTAATACGGTTATTCCATTTGTGAAGCCAAATATAGGTGCTACATTACAACCAAATGGGTTACCAAGGAATAGAATGTCTATTAATTTGACAAAGAGTAAAACATTAGCAGAACAAACATTGATTCCAGAAATACATAATTATGGTCCTTTAATAACATCAAATGATAAGTATAATGAAATAACAATAAATGGTGCTGAATTTCATCCAACACAAATGTATATTAAAATAGATTACGCAGGAAAATATTCGCAAAAATCAAATCAAATAAGAATAAAATATTATTCACCAAAAAAAATATCCTTTGTGTTTCCACAAGAGTTACCAAAAGGATATTATTATTTTCGTATAGTAAGATTGATTTATGTAGAAAATCAAGTCGGAAGTCAACGGTTCACAGAGTATAAAGAGTTTATTTCAAATTATAGTTATTTCTTTCATAAGCAGCATTAGTTATTAGTTAGTGGATTCTAAACAATTCGCGTGCAAAATTCATTTCCAATGAACTCAAATTATAAAAACATACATCATACAATTTTGGAAACCAATTATAATTTACAATTGATTTTAATAAATCAATATTTTGATTATACATATAAACATCAAAATATAAATTATTTTTTATTTTTATTAAACATGTTTCAGTATCAGACGTGTAAGATGGTCTATCAGACCATAATTTATCTCTTGCAAGCAAGGTCAATTTTCTTCCATATTTTTCATTGGATCTACCTTCACTGACAAGCAATTTTATGTCTTTTATTAAAACAAAATTGTTGAAAATGCCTTTAATTGTTGCTGAAAATGTGTGCTCAGGAAATATAGGTGATAAAATTTTGGACCTCATAGGTTTACGCTTTGTTTGAAAAATGACAGTTTTTCCAATTAAATGTTCCATTGTTTCCAAGTATGTAGTTCTTTCCAATTAAGATAATAATATACTTCATATAAAAATAATAAAGTATTTCATTTTTTTTATTAAATTATAAAATTATAAAATTATAAAATTATAAAATTATAAATTATAAGAAATAATGTCAAACAATATAGAACAATTTTCGTCATCACTAGTTGAAATAAATAAACACAATGAGCTCGTTATAAATAACAGAATGAAAAAATTATATAAAAGTAATGGGACGAACAATGAAATAGATGATGTCACGGATTCCTTAAAAATGGAAAAAACAATTAAACATTTTTTCTTATCAAGCAAAATAAATGGTTCAACTATAAATATTTTATTTGGTTGATAATATGATTTAAAAATATTTAAAAATAAATAATATTGTGATATATAAAATATAATGAATAATAGTATTTTAGGTGTTTTTCTTTTATTATTAGCGGTCAGTGGCAATTTTATTGCTGAAACATTAGGATGCAAGGTTCAAAAATTATTGACAAATAATATGTATGCCAAGAATATAATCATAATTTTAATAACTTATTTTTCGTTAGGTTTGAGCAATGGAGACGATGTAATTTCACCATTGGAAAATTTTAAAAATGCTTTATTGATATGGATTGCTTTTATTATATTCAATAAAATGAACTTAACATTTACACTCATAGCGTTTGGTTTGTTGACAATAAAATTGGTATTATTTAATTACATAGAGTATTATAATAAAAAAGGGGAAACAAGTAAAGCAGAAGAATTAAAAGTATATTATAATCATTTATTCAGTTTCAATATTGGTGTTATTATTATAGGATTTATTTTATATTTTATGAAGCAATATAAAGATTATGGCAAAAATTTTAATATACTTAAGTTTTTATTTGGAACCTTGAAATGCAACTCAATATAAAAACTATTTAAGTATAAAATAGCACTTTATATAACATAAATGTCAAATAAAGGAATAATTATAAAAAACCCTGATGTTATTTCCTTTTATCAGCAACATCCAAATATCAATATTGAAACAATAAATCTCTTTTTTATTGATATAATAAAAAAACTTTCAACCAATTTGTCATCAACAATGAACGACAGTAATATATCAAAATTGTTGTCAATGGTAACAGAAATGAATACAACATTAAACAAATTTGACACTAGTTTTTCACTTAAATTGATGGAATTAAAGAAAGATTATATGGATGAACTAAAACAAGCAATGAAAAACAACGCAATAAATGAAAAAGGTAATATGCAGTCAGTATTAGAGCGCAATCATGATAATCTAGTAGCCAAAACACAATTGTTATTGAGTGAATTTATGCCTCGTAGTCAAGAAGGATATTATAAGTTAGACAAGGTTTTAAAAGAGCATTTCAATATAATGAATTCAAATACAAAGAGAATATTGGAGCAAACAAATAAAGAAGAAAATAGCGAAATAGTGAAAAACATAGACGACCAATTTAGTAAAATGGTATCACTTATCCATCAACCTATTTGTAATTATATACAATCAAGTGAAGAACGGACATTAAATAACATACAACAAGTAAAAGAAAATGTACATAGTCATAAGCAAAGTCAAGAAACATTAGCGAATGAAATGAATAATTTTTTGAATAAATATAAAAATAATTCAAGTATAAAAGGTAATATATCAGAAACAGAATTATATTATGTGCTGCAAAAAATAATGCCAAGTGACGAAATTTTGCGATGTAATAGTGAAAGTGCGACTTGTGATATTAAAGTGAATCGTTGTGATCCAAATAAACCAAGCATTTTGTTTGAGAATAAAAATTACACCGGAACGGTAGATACTGAAGAAGTGAGAAAATTTGAAAGGGATATTCAATTACAAAAAAAACACGGAATATTTTTATCACAAAACAGTCCAATTACATTCAAGAGTGATTTTCATATTGATATAATTAATGGTCTTATTTTAGTTTATGTTCCTAATGCAGAATATGACTTAAATAAGATTAAAGTCGCAATAGATATAGTTGATAAATTATCTATTTACGTATCCGAATTGGTTTCAAAAACGGACAAAGAAGTTAAAGAACAGCATCAAATAATGAGTAATCGGGATTTGACAGCGATAATAAAGGAATTCACTGAATTTGGAATTAAAAAAATGGAGGCAATTGATATGCTAAAAATGATGTCAAAGCAAATGATTGAAAAATTAGAAGAAATGCAGATGCCAAATTTAAATAAATTTTTAATGGGAACCGGGCAATATAAAAGCGACAAGATGTTATGTCAATTTTGTGGTGTTTTTAATGGAAAAAATAAGTCAAGTTTGTCAGCCCATATGCGAAATTGTTATGAAAATCCAAATTCAAATAAGAGAAAAAGTTGTACTGTCGCTTCAAATGTAGATGTTGATGTAGAAATAAATTTGTAAAACAGGAAATAAAATAGCGACATCCTGAAATAGGTTAATAAAAAAATAGGTAAAAATAACTTAAAGTTATTGTTTTAATTATAATATTAATTTATGAAAGAAATCAATAATATATCTCACCTTAAAAAAGGAAAAATATATTATATACACGTCAAGGATTTTGCACGTCCAAATATGAAATTAAGAGGTAAGTATGGAGGAGATGATGAAAATAAAAAATTTGTTTATTTTAAACAATTGGAATATATAAATCATCATTACAATAAATTGCAGTTTCCAAATGCTAAACCAATTTATTTAAAATTATGGAAAGTTAATGGTAAATTATATAGATTTATTTCAGAAACAATGGTGGAACAAATTAAAGAGTTTCCCGATTTATATGAACCTTGTAAAATATTTGAACCTGAAAAAGAACGCATTTTAGTTAATTTTGTGATGCGAAATAAAATAATTAATGATCCATATTTTGATTATAGATTTTAAATCTTCAAAGGTGTAAATAAAAATGATAATTATATTTATTAAATAAGGTCAATATATACTAAAAATATATATACTAAAAATATATATACTAAAAATATATATACTAAAAATAGCATGAAACAATTTGAAATTAATAATATCATTAAAGATTTTACTATTTCTGTAAATAATTTTAGTTGTATTTCTAATGATATAAGTGGAACACATTATGAAATTAATCATCGCTATATTAATTTTGAAAAATTATATTCAAAATTGCCGTTATATTATGACAATTTGGACGAAATTTGTGACGGAATATATGTATGGATGCTATTAACTTGCGACGAGGATTTACCGAAAATGTATATTATTCAGTGTCAAAATATTAATGAATTGGGGACCAAACATTCAAATATTATAAAGCGTCTTTGCACATATTTCAAAAAAAGTAATATTGTAATGCATTATGCTGGTGAATTAAAAAAAAGTAATAACACCATACAAATGAATTTTTCTTCAGGTTCTTTTATGAGAGAAGTTTTTGAAGATAATGAAAGAATGAATATGATTTCAATAATAGATTATGATTATAGATTTAATTATATCAATGATATTTTTACATTTTTATACATTAAAAAATACAAAAATTTAAAAATTTCGTTTACGCAAAATGATAATGAAACGTTTATAACGAAAGAAAATCTTCCACTTAAAAAGGAGCATTTCAATTTATACAAAGAATGTAATTGTGAAATATTTATTTTTTATTCTGTTACAGAGTGTAAACAATATTTGGAAAATAAAAAACAATGGGAATGCTATTATCATAAAATAAATCTATATGAGATAAATAAACTCAAATATGATTTTATAGTGCCGCCAGAAAAACCTGTTTTTAAATTTGAAGGAATACCATTTTGAAAATAAATAAGTTTGAAATAACAATTATAAAAATACGTATATGTCAATATGCTTCCAATATTACTTACATTTTGGCCTTTTATGGAAAAGGTTATCAAGAATAATAAAAAATATTTAGGAAACTGTTTAAAAGAAAATCAAGAAAAAATACAACGTAATGCTTTATCGTCATTAAACGCAATTGGAAGTATAATTTTAACTTTATTATATCTTATAACTAAAAATGATATGACTTTAATGACTGCAATATTGTTTCCATTAATATTTTATATATATGATACTTATTATTTATGGTTTCATAAAGAACAAACCGGTTTTAAATATATAGTCCATCATTTAACAGCAATTTATTCACTCCAATGTATATATTTAAGCAAATATGATACTCAAATAATTATTTTCCTAGCATTTTTATGCACGGAATTATCTAATATTCCATTATATTATGTATATCATTTTTTAAAAACCAATGATATAAAAGATATTGAATATTATAAAAAATTATTGAATATTAAAAAAATACAATTAATATTATATACTTCTTTAAGAATTTTTTGTTGTGGATATTTATTTTTAAAAGTATTTGAAAAATGTAAACATAAACCGGTTTTAACGCTTTCTTTTATACTTATATATTTTATGGGAGCCTACTGGTTAAATCATCAAATTAAAGGCTACTTTAAAACACAAAAAGAATATGAAGAATTACTTAAAAACGAAAATAAAATGTAAAAATATCGTTTATATATTTAACCGAATATAAACCTTTAATATTAGAAATATACCTAATGCTTCCAATAGCATTAATATATTGGCCTTTTTTAGAAACATTTTTGAAAAACAATAAAAAATATATAATAGATAAAAAATTTAATAAAGAAGAATTACACAAGATAAATTCACACTTTATATCAGGGTTCCACGCTCTATCTATTATTATATTTGGTTGCATTTATTTAGTTACTCAAAGTAGCAATTTATTTTACTTCATATTTTTCTTTTCCATTGTTTATTTCATATATGATTCTTACAGCATATGGTTTAATAAAATAAAAGAATATTATCCATATTTTATACATCATGGTGCGTCTATATATTTTTTACAATGTTTATTGAATTATGACGGCAATGTCAAAAACATAATGATTCTAGGTTATATTTTATTAGAAATTACAAATTTGCCATCATATTATATTTATTATTACTTGAAATCCAATGAAAACAAAAATGAAGAATATTATAAAAAACTATTGAATTTGAAATTGGGACAATTAGGATTATATAGTGTTTTACGTTTAATGGTTTTTGGATATTTAATGAAAAATTGTTATAAATATATTTGTCATCAACCGGTATTAATGTCTTGTATAATAGGGTTATACATTATGGGTGTATATTGGTCTTATAAATTAACCCAAGGGTATTTAAAAACAAAAGACGACTATGAAAAAATAAAAACCAACAAATAAATAATTATAAAACTATAATATAGTAATATGATTATTAAAACTGAAACTAGAAAAGGAATTAAAACGTTTATAGTGGATAAAAGTATTCCCGAATCAAAAATAAATACTATATTAAATAGTTTTGTAAAACCGTCTCACATAAAAAATATCATTACAGAGTCTTGTGATGTGTATACAAAAGAAGGCAAATTATTACTCAAATTTAGAAAAGATATTTTAAATGATACTCATGTGGATGATTTTTACGAAAATGTTAATAAATTCGCCCACAATTGGTCGTCAAATAGAGGAAACTCATCTGGTGTCAAAAACGGAACCAGAAATGTATTAGATAATCCTCATATTATGACAAATATTTTTGGCTATTTTGACATGTGGTCTCCTAGACAAAAATTTGTTTTTAATAAACTTAAAGAAAAACCACTAGTAGATGTTCGTGTGTGCAAATTCAATATGGATTACCCAGAAAAATACGAAAAAACAATACATCTTCTTAAGCAAATTAGTAAGTTATATAAACGTTTAACTCCTGTTTTTTTTAAGAAGCAAAATGATAAAGCAGAACAAACACAGTTTAGAATAGGAAATACAGCATTTACAACAGTCACAACAAATATCAATTTCAGAACGACCGTCCATTCTGATAAAGGCGATGATGAAGAAGGATTTGGCAACTTAGTTGTATTTGAAAAGCAGGGTAAATATACTGGTGGAGAAACGTGTTTTCCTCAATATGGTATAGGGGTTGATGTTAGAGAAGGGGATTTTTTGCTTATGGATGTTCATGAGCCACACGGAAATTTGCCTATGAAGAAACTAACTAAAGATGTGGAACGGATGTCAATTGTGTGCTATTTGCGTAAAGGAGTGTGGGAGAAAACAAAGGGCAAATCAAAGGCATTTTATAACAAGCATGTGAAGAAACTTCATGCGTTAAGGCGATTTGCTTCATCTTCATCTGACACAAAGAAAAAAAAGAAAGGGTCTAAAAAAAACAAGGGGACGCGAAAGAGTAAATAATTAGTTAGTAATATATTATTTAATTTATAATTATTTATTGAAATTGTGAAAAGTCTATAAAATATATTATTTTTCTTTTGTATTGATTTTTATTTTTCAAAATAGATGGTTTTATATCATCAATTTCTTTCATAAAACCTTTCAAATACCATTTCCCAGAACCATTTTTAACTATAATTGGACACCTATTTTAAATAGCAATGTCTCTGATTTCTTCAAACGAAAGATTTTTGTCAAAACCAGTTTCTTGAATACTATTTTGATGAAATAGTATATCACAATTTTCAAAACAATAAGTCTTATTGGCTACTAATTGACCATCCATTTGTAAAATCTTCACTTATTTTAATTATATGCTACATAAATATATAAATATATTCAAAATAATTCATTCATTTTTTATATTTTATAATCTATTTTTTATAAGTTTTATTTTTAATTTGTTTCCCCTTTTTGTTCTTTTTTGTTTTTTTATTTACATTTGTTTTTCCATCTTCATTTATTTTGGATGGCAACACTTTGAGACGGAATTCGGTCATACCCGTTTTTTTCACTTTAATTTCACCATATTCTGGGTATTTGTTTTTCAATTTTTCAGATGCTTCTTTCATTGGTTTCAATCTGGCTTCAAAAGTTCCCAATCCGCCATTTTTTCCATAATATTTAGTTTCAAACCCAATTTTATTGTATCTCAAAACTATGCCATCATTCTTGAAATACTTAATTGTTCTTTCCACGTCTTCTTTTTGTCCGTTTTTACGTGTAATTATCAATTTTATAGAAGATAATTTAGGTCTATTAATTATACCATAAAAAGCACCAACAATATATTTCAAAGATGTGCTTAATTCAGCTTTATCTTTTCTGAAATAAGGATTATAAACTGGATAAACACCCCAAATAAAAGATTTATATTTTACACAATCTTCAAACGCACTTTTAAAAAATATATATAAATTACTTTTTTTGAAGCGAGGCGATAATGTTAAGTCAATCTTTTTTACATCATCATCAAAAAACACTATTTGTTTAACATTCTTGAAATAATTAGAAATATAGTCACGTTGTTGAACTAATCCTTTTTTTCCTATAATTAATTTGTTGTAGAAATCTGAATTTAAAACTTTTTTATAATCATCATATTCGCTTTTATTTGCCACAAATACATAAATCAATTTTGAATCTATTTTATGTTTATTAAGGGTAGTTAATGTTTGGTCGTTACATAACTGTGAACGTTTATAACTCGGTATACATACAATAAAACTCATTTATTATATTATTATATTATTATGTAATAAATAATTAAAAATAAATATTTGTATATAATTATGGAAGAAAAATCTGAAAAACATTTTTTTGTTTATTTATTGGTATCCAGCTCAGGATCAACTTATGTAGGCGCAACTGTTGACCTAAATAGGCGTCTTCGTCAGCATAATAAAGAAATCAAAGGTGGTGCTCACGCTACAAGTGCTAAAGTTAAAAAAGGTGAAGTGTGGGAGCGTGCTTGCCACGTAAGTAATTTTCCTGATTGGCAAGCAGCACTCCAATTTGAATGGAAATGGAAGCAAGTTAGTCGTAAAAAATCATTTCAATTATTGCCTTTAGAAAGAAGAATCATTGCCCTTAAAGAAATTTTAAAAATGGATAAACCAACTAGCAAGGCTAAATGTTTTTGTGAATGGGATATTCCTCCTCAAGTTATTTTAGAAACTCCAGACGCTAAATTATTCTATATTAATAATATATAAAATGAATTATTGTATTAATTGTGGAGAAATACTAGATGATGATGATCCATCTCAAGGTGGATATTGTAATGATTGTGCGGACCGTCAAATAGCTGATGATGATTTTTTATTGTCAATGTCTAACTCTAGTTCTGGGTTTAAAACACCTAGTTCTAGGTCAAGGTCCAAATCCAGGTCCAAATCCAGGTCCAAATCCAGGTCCAAATCCAGGTCCAAATCCAGGTCTAAATCCAGGTCTAAATCCAGGTCCAAATCCAGGTCAAAAAGGTCTAAATCCAGGTCAAAAAGGTCAAAAAGGCCAAAAAGGTCAAAAAGACCAAAAAGTCCAAATATATCTCCTTTGGATGTAAGTGCAAAAAAAAGATAGATACCTCCTTTATTAGGTGGTTCTTAAAAGAATAAAAAAAAACACTAATAATAATATTTAAAGAAAAATACATATTAACATATATAATAAATGCAAATTTTTGTAAAAACTCTTACTGGAAAAACGATTACGTTAGATGTTGAATCAAATGACACAATTGACAATATCAAAACAAAAATTCAAGAAAAGGAGGGAATCCCAAATGGTGAACAGCGTTTGATTTTTGCTGGTAAGCAATTAGAAAATGATCGCACATTGAGCGATTATGGTGTCCAATCTCAAAGCACACTCCATTTAGTTTTGCGGTTAAGAGGTGGTAAATAAAATATAAATTCAGATAATAATATAAACATAAAATAATGGTATATATTATTAGAATGTTCGGTCGATTTTTCTCAAAAGAAAAGACAAATAAGACAAATAAGGTAACGAGACCAATCACTTTTTCGGAAGATTATAAAAGAGGTTATAACAGTGCTTGGACGAACAATATTAAAGACTATTGGCCTTAAGTCAATTTATTTCGTGTGTTTTCAATAAAACCGCTACTATCATTTTGAATGATATTTTTGGTTATTTTCGCAACCTCATATGAATTGGTTTTGGCTTCCATTGCTTTTGAAATAAGAAACGCGGCTGAATCATTTTCTTTTAATTGTTTTAAATATTCGTCATCATTTACCGCATATTGAATTCTATATAAATACAAAAATAGAACCAATAGTGATAAAACTGATATAAATAAAGGAATATTTAAAGTGTCATAGTCAATTTTGTGAATTGTTATATCCAACATAACCATTACTAAACCTACTATGGAAGCAATATAAAATTTACTAACATTATGCGTAAAATCACTCAATGAGTTTAAAAGCATTGCCGAAAAAACAAAATATTGAATTATAAAATTGATAGAAAAGGTAAACAATATTTTTTTATAGAATTTCATTCTTATACATTAATTAAATAAAAAACATTTATACAATTATTATATAATATAAAGGATGTCTAATTTATCTCAAAATGGATACATATTATTGAAAAATAGTATTGATACTAATTTAGGAAATAATTGTTTAGAATCAAACAAAATTGACTATAAATGCATTTATAGCGCAATAAATAGAAAATATTTCCCCACTATTCAAAAACAAATTCCTGATTCAGATGGAGCTTCATTTAGAAGATTTATTTTTTCCAACAATAGTTATTCATCAATGGATTCATTATATCACGCAAATAGTTACAATCATACCGATACGAATGAAATACCTATTTATTGCGCATATTTATTTTTCTCTTCGACCACATTGGAATTAATTCCCGGTTCTCATATTGCGTCTAATAACATGAATTATGGTTCAAAAATACAATTAGACTTACAAAAAGGTGATGTTGTTGTAATGAATTCAAATTTGCATAACAGAACTATAAATAATGGGAATTCTAAAATTCTTAAAATAATGGATATTTTTCCAAATGATGAAATAAAGGCTAGATATTCTCACAACTTCATAGTGGCTCAAATGAACAACTCATTAATCATAAAGAACATGATTTTTTCACTTATTTTTTTCAGTAAATCTAATGTTATAATGAATTTTATAAATTATTTCTATTATTTCCTAGTTTTTTATGACCTCCATAATAAATTTTTATTGGAGAGTATAAATAATAAAGGGAAAATAGTCTCATATGAAGCTAATGGTCGCAAATATTTAGATGATTTAAATGATCGCGAAAGTTGGAATACTTATATTATTACTGATAGAATCATTTCAACACAATACTTTGGTAATAATTTAGCTATCATCTTGTTTTTATCTTTGATTTTATATTGTGTTTTTATTTATTTTTCTTGTAAAAATAAAGATGTAAAAGAGTGTTACAAATATTTTTATGAAACTTATACACCAAAATATATTAAAGATTATATGACGAGTTATAAAATAAACCCTATTCAATTATTATAATGGGTATTACCTATTCACACATCAATTTTGAATCAAATGTAGAAGCAGATACATTATGTTTTAACATAGATATTTTTGAAAATGATACTTCAAAATTGTTTTATACAATAATTTCAAATATTGAAAAATTATTTAATGTAAAATACAATTATCATCAACACAATAATAATTTCTTGAATAATATTCATACTCACTTTGAAATTCATAATTGTTTATTTGAAATTAAATTGATTAAAGAATATAAATTATATTCGCTAGGATATACTAAAACAATGGTTAAATTATTCACTAAACAAAAGGACACTATCAACAAAGAAAATTTTTATAAATTGTGTTATTTTATTGGCATTTTAAATCATTCAATTTGAATACATATGAACGAATTTCATTATACAACCGATGAAATAAACTAACGCAAAATATAATGTATAAAAATATCTATTGTTTGTATTGATTTCTTTTCCCAAAACATACAATAGAGGGTCTATTATGTTTATAAATTTTTTTTTATTTTTACATAGTTTATATTCAACATTTGACAGCACACATCCATCCAAGTAAAAAAATAATAGAAATAGAACCAATGACGCAAAAAACACATTTATAAATGCATGTTTAGGTAAAAAAAAGAGAGAAAAATATGACAAAAATATATGCTGAAAATGAAATGATTTAATTACAAATTCTATTACATGATGTGGCATATTATAATAATTTATATACTCCAATATAAGATATGTTAATTCTCTTCTTTGTTTCCGTCTAAACTCTTTTGATAAATACATATTTTATTATATATCATATAATAAATTATAAAATAAAACAAAATATCTGATGATTTAACATATTATGAGTGTTATCAATAATTATAATGAAAAAGTATATGAAATTATTAGTAGATGGAAAATTCTATCTAAGAGTTTGAAAAGTAATTACTTGCTTACCACTTGTATAATCATTCAAGTATTGGCTCTTTCTATTTTGTATCCATCTAATCCACAAATTTGTATTTTTGGAAATATCATTTTTGGTTTTATCACATTTGTGATTAGTATTGTTGTTGGATATTATGTTCATGTTTATTCACATTTGATTGATTTTGATGAAATTTATCAATATTTATACAATTCACCTAATTTTGTTGGCAGATTTTTAAGAAAAATGCCGAAACCAATTAAATGGGCTATTGATAAATTTGTATATCTTCTTGATTTTCACGATAAAATTCATCATAATACCAATATAAATAAACAATGGCAAAATGTCCTTATTGAAATGTTAATGAATATTTATACGGAAGGTGTCGCACTCATTATTCTTTTTAAAATACTTAATTTTGGCATCCAAATTAGAGACAATATTTTTAAATTTAATTATCCTATTTTGTTCGCGTGGAGTATTTTATACGCAACTATTCATAATGTAAATTATAATATTATTAACCCAATTTGCCATATTCAACACCATATAAACAATAAAACGAATTATGGTATTGATTTTATGGATATTTTATTTGGCTCCAAATATGATGAGCTTCATGAAGAAATGAATCACGCTTCTTTGAATGTTATTTTGATTTTACTTTTTATTATTTTTATAAAAGATTATTGGAATCCAGAAAAGGAAAATGGTGTTTCTAAATATCTTTATAATTTTGTTAATTGGTTTGTTTCTTATTAGGGGATTTTCTTAAATTTACTTTAAATTTAAATTATTATGATATAATCATATTATTATATAAGTATAATCTTATTATTATATAAGTATAAGTATAATCTTATTTTCATTATAATATGGATTTTACAAATATTAATGAAATTGATGTATGCTATAAAGTGACAATTAGTAATGAAGAAAAATTTTACATTGATGATATAGATTATACTCATTGTGAGAATCAAATATTAAAATTGTTCAATGATGATATACAAGATGATCATAATGACGACCCAGATATAACATATTGGAACGGTATTTATAATTGGAAAGTCACAAAAAAATATGATTTAGCAATAGAACAATTGTTAAATTGTATTGAATTATCAGAATTATTTTTAGCAAGTACAAAATCATTAAATCATGATCAAATCGATTCAACAATAGAAAATAATATTTTTATTAGAAATGGTAATATTCATTGTTTCATTGCAGATATTTATTATATACAAAATAATAAAAAAGACACGCTAATACATCTAAAATACGGTTGTGAAACAAATAATGATATGGCATTTTATAAATTAGGTAAATATTACACATATATTGATAATTGTAAATCAATGAATTATCATAATTTAGCTATACAGTATGGAAATCGTATATCCGTACTTTGCATGGCTTTATATTATCGGAAACACAAAAATTATCAACTTGAAAAAGATTATTTATTGTTAGCTAAAAATAATGGTGCCGCAATGGGTAGACTTGGAACATTATATATGGGTCATTTTGTTGATTATGAAAATACTATAAAATATTATAATATGTCAATAGATAAAGGTCACGTTCCATCATTGCATAATTTAGGTATTTATTATAAACATATAGAAAAAAACTATGAAAAAATGGAATATTATTTAAAACAAAGTTGTGAAAAACTTTTTGTCCAAAGTATGATATTATTAGGAAACTATTATAAGGAAAATAATTGTATTGATGATGCTATAAAATATTACACAATGGCTATAATTAATGGTGATATATCTTCTATTAATATTCTTGGATCATTATATTATGAAAAAAGAGATTATGCAAATGTGATTAAATATTATTGTATGGGTATTGATTATGGATGTTATAAATCAATGAATAAATTAGGTGTATATTATCGAGATGTTGAATATAATTATAAAAAGGCAGAAAAATATTTTAAAATGTGTTATGATAAAAATCACAAAAAAGGAATTGTAAATTTATTATTTATTAAATTTACTCGTATGTTCGTTTGTTCATTTAATAAGACATAGTAAATTACTTTATCAATAATTGAAATAAATAAATTTTTTCTTATAAATTTTAAGGTTTATTTCATTCATCATATCAAGGTTGATGGAAATAGTGAAATTAATGTTGGAGAACATTTCGTCAATGATTTGAAAATTAGTTATTTATTTTATGGGTAAAATATAGTATATGGGTAAAAAAAATGAAACGATTATTATATTTTAAAAATATATTAATAATTAACACTAGTCTACTATTTAACAAAATGGAGGAAATATTTTACGAATTGTATGGTGATGATATCGCAGTTGTTGAGTTGAATTGCGGTCATATTGAAAGTGATATAGATGAACTATGGAAGTTCAAACCAGAAGAAAGTCAGTATTGTAAAATGTATGGAAAAGATATAAAAATTCCGCGGAAAATGGTTACTTTGGGTAAAACATACAATTTTAATGGAAGCGATAATTCTGTGGGAGAACTTGAAGACTTTGATTATTTGTCTGAATGTATTGTGTTGGGGCAACCACTGTCTAGATACAATTCTTGTGTTGTCAATTTCTATGAAGATGGGAGTGAATATATTGGATATCATAGTGATAAAACCAATGGAATTTGCGAAGACAGCACTATTGTAATTTCGTCATTTGGTGAAACACGTGTTTTGAGACTTCAACATAATGAGTCAAAACAAACATTCGACTTAATTTTGCCTCATGGAAGTCGATTTGAATTTACACAAGAAACGAATAAAAAATACAAACATTGTATTGTGAAATCAAAAAAAATTAAAGGTAAGCGAATTTCTATTACATATCGAAATATGAAATAACATTAATATATAACTTTTGACTCACCACTTTCGCTTAAAAAGTTTCTAATAAAGAATGTAATGTGTCACAATAATGTGAACCCTTTTTTATTCTTTATTTCTCTACTATTTGAAAATTAATGTTTTGTTTTGGGGAAAATATAGTATATTTGTAAAAAAATGAAACGATTTATATATTTTAAATATATTTATAATTAACACTAGTCTACTATTGATTTGCTTTAAACTTTAACTATTATGTCCATTTATTCTAAAAAACTTCACTACTTTCAGGATGAAGCAGATAATGCAATTTACAATGATTTGGTTATCAATGATAACAATGAATGCATTGTTAAAATGTTTTGCGGAACAGGTAAGTCTCTTTTAATGAGAAGATGTAAAATTAACAACGATAAAAATTTGCTCGTTTATGTTTTCCCTTCTCTACCATTAATCGAACAATTTGATTCGGATTATCTTTTGGATTCGGATTTGAATACATATCAACAAACTAAAATTAGAATTTGTTCTGATAATGATGAATTGTCGACCACTCATATCCCTTCCATTGTTCAATTTTTAAAATTAAAAAATAAAAAATTTGTTTTAGTTACTTATCAAAGTTTTGATACTTTATTGGAAGCTTTAAAATTATCTAATTCGTCAGTTGATGTTTGTCATTTCGATGAAGCTCATCATGTTGTTGGTAACTCTTTTCAAGAACTCATTTTTAAAAACAATTACCATTTTATTAATAAAAAAATATTCTATACCGCAACACCTAGAAACCTTAATGGTATTGTTATGTACGATTGTGGCGAACCTGATAAAAATATGTGCGGAAATTTGGTTTACGATTTTAATTATTACAGGGGTATGACCGAAGATTACCTTAATTCTTTTGATATTAATATTGATTTATATTTGGATAACTCTACTAATTCAATTTACAAATCCATTGCTCGGGCTGCTATTATCACTGGAAATAACCGCATTCTCACCTTCCATTCTGATGTTAATGGTGACTCTGATACTTCTGTTTTAAATTTTGTGGATCAGGACAAATTTGTTAATGTTTATAATGATGTTTGCAATACAGAATTTAACGGTCAAAAGAAATTTTCGCATATTACTATGATTGCTTTTCATACTGGTTTCATTAATAAATGCAATTTTTGTATTAATGCTTGTAAAAATAAAATTCATCGCACTAATAATGATAGATGTTGTAGGTTTAATATTTTGAATTCATTTGATGATACCTACAAAAAGGATAACGAATTATTTATTATTGCTTCGTGTAGAACTATCAGTGAGGGTGTTGATACTAAAAACGCTAATATGATCGCTTTTGTTGACCCAAAATCTTCAAAAATTGATATCCTTCAGAACATTGGCCGCATTATTCGGAAACTTTTCGGACAACTCAAACGCAAAGCTACCATTTTACTTCCTTGTTGGGTTGATAGAGAAAAATACAAGGACGCACAAGAATCTCCTGAAAAAAGAGATGAAATTATTCGTTCTAATTTGAATCAGGGCGGTGATTTTAATGCTATCTTAAATGTTCTATCCGCTTTGCGTCAAGAAGATGAACAACTTTACGAAATGTGTTTGCAATACAATGAAACAATTTCTCCACAAGAATTGTCTGAGAATTTGAGTAGACAACATTTTCGTTTAGATAATAACATTGGTGACCTTGAGGATGTTTTGGAAAAGGAATTGGAATTACAAGAATCTATTAATTTAGATGAGTTTGTCTCCGAAGACTATTTGTTGAATCAATTGGCTCTTGAACACAATACCATTATTGAAATACATTCAGATACTTTTGATACTCCTGTGGAAATATATTCTAATTCAAATATGACTAATGAACCAAAATCAACCATCAAATTATTACGCAATTACAATAAAGAAACAGATGAGACCAGTTATCAATCCATTGTTCATGTTAATGGTTCACGTAAATCAAACGACATTATTGTCCCACCTGAGAGAAAAAAAGAAAGAATGCGGATTAATTATTATACCAATGATAGCGATATTCAAGTTTTATGGAAAATCAATTCAAATTCAATGATGGATTTATCAAATACAATTACTAATTGTATAATTGACTGCGAGGTAATTCAATATGACCCTATGGAGCGAGCCAGTGATATTGTTAATAGAGCACAACAACGTTTTGAAAATGGCGGAAACTTATTACCACGAAAAATTAGAAAATCAAATAGAACCAATGAAGAAAAACAAGAATACAAAGATGCTACAAAATTAGCAAATTGGAAACAAGCATTGAAAGGAAGTAAAAATTCAAAATGTTCCAATGAAGTCAAAGAGTATTTGGATAGTGAGTTAATTGGATGGAGAGATGAACTTGATGCAAAAGCAATGGAAGATGCCGTCAATTTGGTAGATAGAGCAAAATTACGTTTTGAAAATGGCGGAAACTTATTACCACGAAACATAACAAAATCAAATCAAACCAATGAAGAAAAACAAGAAACCAAAGATGCTCAAAAATTAGGAAAATGGAAACAATCATTGAAAGGAAAAGGAAAATCTAATTGTTCCAATGAAGTCAAAGAGTATTTGGATGGAAAGTTAATTGGATGGAGAGATGAACGGGATGCAAAAGCAATGGAAGATGCCGTCAATTTGGTAGATAGAGCACAACAACGTTTTGAAAATGGCGGAAACTTATTACCACGAAAGATAACAAAATCAAATCAAACCAATGAAGAAAAACAAGAATTCAAAGATGCTACAAAATTAGGAAGTTGGAAACAATCATTGAAAGGAAATGGTAATAAAAATTGTTCCAATGAAGTCAAAGAGTATTTGGATGGAAAGTTAATTGGATGGAGAGATGAACGGGATGCAAAAGCAATGGAAGATGCCGCCAATTTGGTAGATAGAGCACAACAACGTTTTGAAAATGGCGGAAAATTATTACCACGAGAAATTTCCAAAAAAAATAGAACCAATGAAGAAAAACAAGAATACAAAGATGCTATAAAATTAGGAAAATGGAAACAATCATTGAAAGGAAATGGTAAATATAATTGTTCCAATGAAGTCAAAGAGTATTTGGATGGAAAGTTAATTGGATGGAGAGATGAACTGGATTTGGATGCAAAAGCAATGGAATATGCCGTCAATTTGGTAGATAGAGCAAAATTACGTTTTGAAAATGGCGGAAACTTATTACCACGAGAAATTAGAAAAACAAATAAAACCAATGAAGAAAAACAAGAATACAAAGATGCTCAAAAATTAGGAAGTTGGAAAAAGGCTTTGAAAGGAAAAGGTAATTCTAATTGTTCCAATGAAGTCAAAGAGTATTTGGATAGTGAGTTAATTGGATGGAGGGATGAGAAGCGAATTGCACCAAAGAAAAAATCAATGAAACTACAAACTGTAGTTCAATCTGAAGATAAATGTGAAGAACAAAAAGAGGGACAAATTGAAAAAAGGGAATGTGTCAAATCTAAGATGTCAATTTTGCAACGAGAGTACAATGTTTTAAGATCGGACAATCTACATCAGCTTTTCAACGAGGTTCCTCAATTATGGTATGAGTATCATGGAATATCAGAAGAGAATGAGAAATCGTTTCCGTCAGAAGCAATCCCAAGAAACCAAATCATAATGGAACTTGAAAAAATCAAGACCAAGCGTACCAAAAAAGTAGTAGATATGGGTTGTGGTCCTGCACATATTGCGCGACATTTCAAAAACACACAAGATACAAGATTTAGTATAACAAATTATGATCATTATGCGAGTAATGAGATGGTTGAAAGGTGTGATATATCTCAACTACCATTAGAGGACGATTCAGTCGAAATATGCATATTATCATTGGCCATGATGGGGTCAAATAATAAAGAATATATCCAAGAAGCACATCGTGTATTGGAAACGAATGGTATATTGTACATAGCCGAGCCAACGAAACGGTGGTCTGAAAAGAATGAACGAGGAATAGTAATAGAAGGAAAAGAGGCTTGTGAATTAATATCAGAATTAGAAAAAAACTTTGATATAAAGAGTCGAAAAGTTACGAAGTTTGCGTTGTTTGTGTGTGTAAATAAATAAAAAACTAAAATTAACTAAAAATATCAAGTTCATATTGACACGTGCTATTTGGAGATTTAATAAAAATACACACAATACACATAATAATAATAATTAAGATGGCTCAGTTAATCGAACAAAAAATGACGTAGCATTTGTTTTTGAAAACTTTAACAGTGAACGGTCCTTCAAGTAATCCTTCACAATTCCTTTCACGTTATCTTTATATTCTCCCAAGTGAGAGTATATAATAGATTTATTGGATTCATCTTTAAGTTTATGCAGAAGACCCCACTCTCTTGCACATCCTACGTCACCTCCAGTATCAACTTTGTCGCAATATGTGGAGGATGATACAATAACCGCATAATGATTGTTTTTCCCAACATTTTCGATTTGTTCTCTTTCCCATACTGTTAGAGATTTAACAGATGACATATGGGCACCCGTCTCATAGTCACTTGAGCAAACAACAACTGCAATTTCCTTTAACATTTCAACCATCTCCAACACACTTTCTTTGTCACTTTCAGCATGCGAGATAAAAACACTCACTTCACGACTACACGTGAGATACACAGCAGGAGAAGATAATGTAACAACTTCGTTGCGAACATAACTCAATAGTTTTTTTTGAACAAGCTCATATGCAACAGATTGAGATAGTTTACCAGGTCCCTCTCCAACGGCCAGTCTGGGAAGAGAAAATGGATCAAATGACCCCCTTTGTTGAATGGTTTCAAAAAATGGTTTTAAGTATGAAATATCAGTCTTTGAAACTGAATCAATGTCGAAGTCCATTAGTTCTGAGTATTCCGCTCCACCCTGCCGAAGAGCATGCATTGATCTCATCCGTCCAGCTGTCAGTGAGTGTAAGCTTTTAATTTCATCGCGCACTTTATCATTGTTAACAGACAATTTCATATCAGCAATGGATGGGCAAAGCGTCTTCAACATGTTTCTTCGATCTTCAAAATACCGCAAATACATCTCCAATGTAGAAAATCCTCTTAACGATATTTGAGTCAACTTCGTAGAATTTAAAGATTCGTGGTTAAATTTTCCTAAATTTATATCAAGAAATTTACGATCTGTTGGTCGAAGTTTAACACACGGAACCAATAGGTTATCACTGCCGCTCAGAAAAACAGCACTGCGAAACCCAGAAACACACGCCAATATATCAGGCCAGTCTGTATTATTCTTGTAGCACACGTGAGCTTCGTCAATAAAAATTGCTAAGGTACATTTCAATTCAGCGGATCGGGCTAAAATGTCACCAAGTTCAGAATCAAGTGAAAGTTTCTCAAATACAGAAGAAGATGTAAGTCTTTCGTTCAACAAATGAACCAGGCTAAAACGCAGTGAGCGATTGTGATAAACTGAAGCATCAATATAAATTGTCGCAATCTCGGGCAAGAGTTGACCCACAACAAGACAACACGTTTGCATCATTACTGATTTACCAATTCCTCTTGGGCCCACAAAGTAATGACCACTGTAATTTGAACTGGGAGATGACTTGGGGCTTAATGTACTTATCATTTTCAACAAGCACATTTTAAAAATGCTGCGATAAGAAGTATGTAAATATGAAAACTCTCCATTGAACATGAAATCTGAATTTAACCATAGAGGATGGTCACAATTTTGTTTTTCCAAATGACGAATCATGTCAAACGATGTTTTTATAAACATCTCATGGTCAACATTATTAATAGATTCAGTAACACCTTTTCTTATATCAACTGGGAGTTCAAAAGAATCTGTCAAAGTTTTTCCACTGAATAACAACGATTGGGACCGTCTGGGAGCGGTTGCCATTGGAAAATACGACATTGAACGCACAATCTGAAACCACTTTGTTTTATGTACATTTCGGCAAAATTTAAGCATTGGATATCTTTGTATTATGTATACTAAATGTTTTTAATATTTTTATTAACAAACAACAAACAATTTGGAAATCATTTTTAGCATCCGTTCACATCCTTTTACATTTTTACATAATATATATTAAAAAAACAAAAAAAATCTTTTTTAATTTACCTCCGTCATCGCCACACAAATAATATTTGAGTTAAACCGCCAAATGGCGTGAAAATTAGCACCGAAAAATATGCCTGATTCATTTTGGAGTTTGTGAATCTGATTTCAACTGGATTTGCAATTTATTTATTTTATTTTGCATTTGTCTATTACTGAAAGCAATTTGGTCGTCGATAGTTCCCCACAATTTTCCCATTCATCTTTTCTTAATAAAATCGGATAATAATTATTTGATAACGTGTTCATTTGATTGCAATCATCAATCTCGATGGAGCATTTATATGTGACTGCTAAAGTTATTCACACATTTTTTCAATGCATAACAGACACAACGTGGGTTTGGAACGTTGTTTGTAAAAAAGCATTTAAAACTATATTGCAATGTATTTACTATATGGGAACAGAAAGTTTTACAACCGATCAAGAACACATTATATCATTGTCTTCGATGTTTGAATGGTTTGACAAGTCATATTTGATTGATATCGACCACATACTTGACAGTTGGACCAATAACACTGAACCAGACTTTTTGTTGATGCAACAAGTTATACAAAGATTTTTCGACTGCTGTGCAAACAGGAATTCGTCAAAGTCATTGATGAATCGGTATCGCAAAGTTGTTTTGAAATATCTTAGAACCACATCGCCAATCTCTGTTGACTTATTTTTAGATTGCTTTAGTAAATTAACTGAAGAAGAGGGCAAACTTCGAATCTCAATTGCGTGGGAAAAAGGAAGCAATGAAATATTTACTAAAATTATATATCGGATTATGTGTATAGTTGATTCGAGAGAGGATTGGAAAGTTTTGCAGAACATTCTGAGCGTACACTCTTACCCCGAAAGAATATTGGCACTAATTGACGAAACAATTAACGACATAACTGCATCCAATATTGAAATGGAGGGGATGAATCACTTGGTTACGTTTTTGAAAGAATTGGAACTTGAAAATGGAGGCACTTCTCTAAAGATTCCGCAACACGTTAAAAAATTTCGAGATGTTGTTTATAATATTTGTCATAAAGTGGATACCTTGTTGACAAATAGTATTGCTAACAATATAACTGACGATTCATACCTTCCTCAGATTTTGCAGTTCACTGTCGATACTCATTGTGACAATGTGGAATGGCTTGTGTTATTTTATCAGCATTTAGATACTTCCAGGGTATGTCAAATGGTAGGCCCCAAAACGAAAGATATATTGCAATTCATTTTAGCGATTTTAAAACGTGACGAATATTTTACAAGCGAAAGTTTTAAGAGTATGTCATTTTTATTGAATACTTGGTGCGATTACAAGTTTGAAGACCATATGTGCAATTTTGTGTCGAATATGATTCGTATAGATGATGGACGGTCCAAATGGAAGCTGTCAATATCAGATTGTTTTGTAAGACTTTTTGATTGGATTATTATGGAAAATAATTCACAAATTCGAAGAAATGAAAGTGAATTTGAAGCGTTTTGTCATGTTGCAATGTTTTTGCTTACTGTGACAATTCAAACGACGGAATTTGAGCAGTGTCATGGAATGAATATATTTTCTTTGGATCGTAATTGTTCTGATGGTAATCAGGCAAATCTTCTAAGATCACGGTTAAAGCTTATCACTAATAAAAAAAATGTAAAAAACTACTAACTAAATCTAAATAATATAAATGATTATTTATTCCTTCTAGATTTATTATTCTTTACAACAGATTTTCGTTTTCTTCTTGTAAATTTTGTTTTATTTTTTAGTCCTTTTTGAATAAAGGATTTTATTTGTTTTTGTTCGTTATAAAGTAAATCAACCATAAAACGATAAAAATGCCGAAATTTATGCCGCATTTTCTTCAAATCGTCTGCTTTTATCCATCTTATTTCTTCCTTTTCAAAAATGCGTGTGGTTTTGAATACTTTGTCTGGCAATTTGCGCTGTAAATATTTTTGATTATTGTTATAATATTTAATCAATTGAGGGTCATATTGAAGCGGAAATATGAAACTGGTATAATTTTCTATTTCTACTTTATATGTTCCGTGTTTTTCCATTAATGATTTTACTTCTTTTTCATTTCCTAAAAACCCCGTCATTTCCTCACATGCTTCCCTGATAGCTGCTTCATATGTTTTTTCTCCTTTTTCCATTCCTCCTCCAAAATCGGAAAACCCTGGTGCCGATTTTTCAAACTTATTTTCTTTGCCAAATAAAAAATATAATTTACCATTAATTATTGTTGCTGGTAATATCGCAGAACCCGGCATATATATAAAGGTAAGATTATTAAATACTTATTGAATAATTTACCCTTTTATTATTTTGTAAATAGATGAATACAAAACACTCACAACATAACAAAATTGGATAAAAAATATCTGATTACTTATTATGTATTCTAGAATGATATTTTAACAAGTAATGATTTTCAAATTTCTTGTTGCATATTTCACACGTATATGCCATACCAAAATGAACATACTTTATATGAGATTCCATTTGAACTTTTTGATGAAATTTCTTGTCGCAGTAGTTACAACTGTATTGCTTCTCTTCGTGAATTTTCATATGAGTTCTTAAAGCCCATCTTACCGCGAATGATTTTTTACAACCTGGGTGATTGCAATGGTACGGTTTCGCATTTATGTGCTTTAATTTAATATGGGTATCTAAATGCCCCGATTGCTTAAATTCTTTATTACATGAACCGCAAATATGCTTTCCATTCCTACGAATTTTCAGAGACTTATTTGCTATTCCAGTGTATGGTTGAATGAAATATGGTGCGTCAGAGATATTAATATTTTCCATAATAATATATTAAATTGTGACCATTTAATAACCAAATAAAAATGAAAACCAAATTAACAAATATAAAATATTTTCAAATAAAAATGAAGATTTTTTATAAAATTTATTTTTTGTTAGCATCACAATTTGAAGATGAGTAATAAAATTAAGGATTTATTTGGAAATCGTGTATATAATTTAATTCTTGAATATTGTAAAAATGAACTTAATATTGAATCAAATATAGAGACATTTGAAAACTATTATAAAAAATTATCAGTTGAAGATAAGCATATTTTAATTTCAAATATGAAACTATATCAACTACAAATGTATTCAATCCAAAATGATATTTGGAAGGATTTATCAGAGTATATACTAGGCAAAAAGAGAAGACGCAAAATAGAATTTCGAGACATGAATTTACCCAAGAAAGTTCAACGATTTACGTATAATAGTAAATTGTATAAGATTACTGAATTCCGTCTCATTTTACAAGAATATTTAATAAAAAGGAAATTAAATATAAATTTGGAAATTGAAGAAAAGACAAAGACATATCAGTCACTAGAAACAAAAATCTGCGAAATTTCAAATATTTACAAAGAAAGAAAGAGACTAAATCCTGATAGTTTTGATGACGTTATTGCTCCCGATATAATGAAAATATTGACTCCTGGAGAACAATATAAAATTGTAGAAATGTTGAATAATAAATGAAAATAGTCAGTAGGTCTAAGGTGGAGAAATCAACCTTAGGGATAGATGGTTGAGTAGAAGGCCTTTATTTTGTAGTAAGTAAAAATAGGCCTCAAGTTGCGAGCGATAATAGTCACAAAACAATTTTTCCTTTCCTTTACACATATTTCCTTTCCGTTCGTGTCAAATTTACCGCTGGGTATGTTTCATAGTTGAACGGAATGTGTGTAATGGAAATAGTAAGATTATATTTTTTATCGATAGTACGAAAATTTTACATTACATCATCTTGCTTATTTGTTTTTAAGCTCTTAAAGTATACAATATAGAAATAATTTTACATATTGTAATATAATGAGTATTAAAGATATGAGTGAGGAAACCAAAGCCTTTTTTATTGGCCTTCTTCAGCAAATTGAGACGAAGATTGAGACGAAGATTGAACAGATTGAGACGAAAGTTGATAAATTTGAAACTACAATGTCTGACCGTGTTAAGAAGGTTGAAAAAGATGTTTCTAGAGTTTTGAATAAGTTGGAAAATCAAGAACCTCATTTACTGAAGTCGGGTATGATGTATGAAATGATGTTGAGACAAGAATTAAGAACAACTCGTGGTGATTTGTACGCTAGACCATTTGTTGTAAATGACTTGTTTGGTTTAGCAAGATTAGTTGCTCCCAAAAACATAAGGTTCAACGAGGATGGTGCTTGTGAAGCTTGTTCAGAGGGGGAATCTGCTGTATTACTTTCTACAAGAGTGAATGTCCTTACTGAACTAGCATACAATAATGTTCCAAAATTGAGATCATGGATCAAAAGAGAACGTAAAAAGAAAAATGGCAAGGATATAGGAAAATTGAACTCATTGACGGCATATATTGTGAAGTATGACAGTGATGAGGTCAAAGGGAAAGCAGGGAAATTGCAATATTTGCAAACGTCAAAACTTGGACTGTGGGCTTTGACAGTAGATATGTATGAAAAAGGTTAGTTAGAACCTAAATCATATTTATTAATAAGTATAATCGTGTATATGTGTTGTCAATTTTACACAGGAACAAATTTTGCATATGACCTTCAATTCGACGTAAGAGGTTCAGTTGAACTTTTTGGCAATCGACTTCATATTTGTTGTGCAGAAGTAAAAAGCGGACAAGGAAAACAAGTTGCAATAGATCAACTTTGCAAACGCGTTTGTGCAATAAATATAGCGTGTAGATTAATTTTACCTCCCTGTATTGAGGTGTCATTTCATGGTGATATCTTTACCCCATTTAAAAATTGGTTAAAAGACCGACAACTAAATGCAGACTATATACGAGAACGTATGAATTGCATGAAATTAATTTACGTGAAAAATGTTTCAATGTCAATTAATGTGGTGTGTTAAACTCATGTATTCATACGCGCAATAATTTGTCGACAAGTATCAGGACAAGTATTATGTAATAGATATTTTATTTCAAAATGAAATTGTGGTGACTATACTGTATAATAGAATAAAACAAAAAACTTCAATGCATCACAATAATTTTAAACACACTCGTAGAACACACAAATAATATACTTCTAACAAGACTGTTGAACGCAGACAAAGATAACTTAATAATAAAAACAGTTTACGTGCATTTATTCCGTTACTTATTACTTAACGGGGAGTGTAAATCATTGTACTATTTTTTAGATATACATATGATCCATCTATGCTCCATATAAACTGGACTTAATAAAATGGTTAATTGGGAACACAGTCAGAAGAGTAAACACTACTATTCACGATACACAAAATAGCATTCATTTTCACAAAACCATCTATCACATTCTTGCACATTGTCATCACACGCAATACCAAAAGAACCATACCAAACTTTTTCTCCTGATTCAATTGTTTCAACCAATTCATTCGTAAAAATATCTCCAAGAATAGAACATAACTGTGCTTTACCAAAAGAAGATTGCAAAGTATAAACGTGTCCATCACTTTCTTTATAAATTACAAATGAATGACCATCTCCATTGTCAGTAGTTTTAACCAAACGGATTAATATTGCACTTCGATGTTGATTTTGTTCAAATAGTTCTTGCTTCTTTAATAAACCTTCACGAAGAGACATTTTTTCTGTTACTACAAAATTATTTGCAGACATATTATTCATGTTTATGGTGTTGTTTTGAACCCATTCTTCAGCAACGTTTCCACAAATACTTGCAAATACAACTCTTGCGTGTCGATCACAATTATGGAAACGAAATTCTTCTAATCGGTTCACTTCCATCCATTTTCGTGTGTAATCAATTATTTTATCCACTTCAAAGTGATGTCGAAGTACTTTTCCCGATGATAAAACATCAGATGCCTGTTTATCATATACAATTCCATTAACCACAAACAGCAACTCATTTAGAACATGTTTTTTAAGTACCTTATACGCAATAAGTCGGTCAATAGTTTCTTTCAATTTTTCGTTTTCCTTTTCCAAATCATTCACTCTCACCAAGAGTTTATTGACTGTTTCAGTCAAAGTTGTCACTTCTGACATATATAAAGGTTATTACAAAGTTCCTTTTAAGTAAAAACAACTGAAAATAAATGCTAATTGTGATAGCAAGGAATTGACCCAGAGAGCAGGTAAATTAAATTCAGTCAGAATGGGTTGTGGAAAATATTTTAGGGAATATCTCTTATTTATATGACCGTTATCTTATTTTTATACTGGTATTATTTGCCTTTCTTTTACCCTACTGTTTTTTTAATGTAAAACGGAACAGGTAGTCATTCTTATAATTTTAACATATATTTTATTACCATAACTATTGTAATTTGGCTGAAAACAATACAAAATTATAATCAGCATTTATAACGGAAATCAATAATGTGGGTATTTTACGAAAATCAATAAGGTCCCGATATTTTCTCTACCCGCTCCATACATCAATCATCTCATATTACAATAGCAATCAACTACAATAAATTTTGTAAAAACTAAACTAAATAAATCCAGAAACAATTCTCAACAAATCATTACACTCAAACACTTGAATGACAGAAGATTGTAAGAAACGGGGTCGTACTTCATTTTCTTTCGCTTTTAAGAAGTTAGAAGAAGCCAAACAGAGCAAAAATGCCTTTCTTCTATTGAAATTTGCGTCAATAAATAATTTTTCAATAACTTCCTGTGAAACATCATTTTCATCGACACCGTAAATTTTCACATCGGAAATGTTTTCGAAAAACCGCATCAAATAATATTCGACAAATCTGACTTCATCATTCACAACAATGGGACTTGTAATATTTTCCCCATTGCAAGAAAATGTGGTGTTTGCAATTACTCCATTCGAAATTACTCCATTTAACCAATTAGTCAAATAAAACTCGTCAATAATATCTGGACAGATATCAATATTAAAATTCTTTAAGCGCGGAAATCTTTTCTGGTTTGCGACAAAATAGTTGTACCATTTGTGGGGGTAAAAGTCGCAATCAATATTGACCCATTCAAGATTATTTGACGCTTCTGCTAGCAATTCAAAAAATCCTAAAAAAATGTTTTGAAACCAATCACTATTGAAAACTAACAACAACCCAGTAATCTTAGGTCCAAATTTTTCAATATCACAAAACCCTTGGAAGTCTTCTCTTGTCTCACATTCCTCGGCGTTAATAGTGAGAATAATTTGTTCATCTGCTTTTACATCATCAAAAATTTCAAAATTTTCCAAATAAATTGTTTTGGTTTCTTTAGGATCCATATAGTTTTCAATGGATTCAAATATCCATTCGCCATTACAAAATACAATATCAATAAAGACTGTCTTTGAATTTGCCATTTTATAATTAATTGTAATTAATTGTGAATTATAATTAATTGTGAATTATAATTAATTGTGATTTTTTTCACTTTTCTTTGAATTATAAACCGTTACACCTTTTGAATTGTAAATAATTATGTGGAGTTGATTAAATAATATTCATCTAGTTGTATGTCTTACTCCTGCTTCATTAAAACGATATCTTGGTTCGCCTGGTAGGTTTCCTTCGTTATAGTTTATAAATAATTCTCTACCATTTCGTATATCTTTAGTTGCTTTAATTTGCAGACCACCATCACGTGGGAAACTAAATCTACAATTTTTTCTAGCTTGAGGAGCGTGATTTATTAAACTGCCTACTCCTCTCAAACAAGAACTATCTATGATATTATTGTTGTTTACTTTGGCAGCATATGGTGCAGTATATTGTCCATAACGTTGTTCGACCTCATCTGTTGTTAGCACTTCACCTTCATATTTAACTATAGTCTGTCCAGTCCTAAATATTACAGCATTTGGTTCCTTTGTAGGGTCTAAAGCAAATAATCCTTTATCATATTGACTATTCATTATTCTAACCTTTTTGTTCTTTAATAAATGTCTCCAACACATTGATGTGCCAATTACTGAATTATTTTTGCATCTATTTCCATTATTACTATCTGCTTTACATCTAACAGATTGTAATCTACATTGAAACATTATATCATTATTCACGTAAAACTTGAATTGTTTTGGCATAATGTATGTATATAATATGAATATAATATAATATGAGTCAAAGTTTTCCTTTATTTGCATGCAGTAAATATTATACCTTTACAAGACCCATATATTATATAACTATTTATAGCGTAACGTTCTTGTTGTGTCAAATTAGCAACTTATAATTTTGGAACTACATTATTTATATACAATGAATGTCATAAATATAAATATAAATATAAATATATAACAAAAACTATAATTTAGTGTTTGTATACATACATGCTCTTCATTACACAAATTTTGAAGTCATGGTAATAATATCTAGAAACGTACACAAAGTATTTTTCATACTTAAAGTAGGTTTTTTGAAATATGGTAACCGTAATATATTCTCCACTGTTTGATTGTATTGGTCGAAACAATTCAAATAATTATCTCCACACTCAGCATCAATCAGTATTTGACACCATCGGTTCAATTCAATTTTGTTATTGTTCTCATTGACAAATGGTAATATCAAACTTTCACAAAACTGTTGATGAATTTGTTTATGAAATGACACCAAATACTGATTTTTATTCAGAAATAATTTCAGACTTGGCTTATAAAATTGTCTCATAAGATGCATTGTGTCCATGAAACAGAATACTTTTTTATAATAAACATCATCTGTCAAATCACTAATTGAAACAACTCTTTCAAGGTCAACCATTACATACTTACCTGGGTTAGTCGATGAAACAACAAGATTGCCAATATGACAATCACCATGTATACAATTTGTTTCGTTGTGAAATACATGTATGGTGTTCAGTAATAATTGAAACTCATTATTATCCGCGAACAATATCAATGTGTTTTCATTCCATGATCGAAGTCCTTCTCCTTCCAAACTCATTCCAATAATATAAAAGTTGTTGCCATAAACAGAAGTGCTACCTATGTTCCCATATACGTTAGTAACAAATACATAACATATAATATGTTACAACACAAAATGAAACAAAATGTTTTATATTATTTATACACCAATTAATTAACATACACATTGGTTACCTTTGTACTTTGGAGTGAATGAATATTCATTTAACAATTTCAAATTGGATACTTCTTTCAAAAAACGCCAACATTTGTTAGAATTGATGTTTTTATTGTGGACCGCAATTCCTGTGTCGCTTTCAATGAAAACTTGGAATGATTTACTCTCTGTGTCATTAATAATGACAAATTTATGCAACAACTTCATTTCAATGTTGGTCAATACAACTCCGAACCCTCCTACACACGACACGATAAAACATTAGTATAAGACATCAATTAACATACATGTTATTAATTATTACCGTCTTTAGAATGCAATGTCCATCCCCTATTCAATTTCAATGTGTACTCATTTCGTTTTTTATGAATGCTTGCCGCAGGTGTAAGCACAACATTTTTTACTACTTTCACATCTATTTCATAAATAGGTTCTTTGATTGTTTGGACACCAATGTCTTCCGTTATCATCGTGGTTTGACAGCCAAAATCTTTAAGATGAATATTATTAGTCATTGGTTCAGGTTCAATCTGTTCCATCTTTCTTTTTTTAGGTGCTTTTGTTTTGGTTGTTCTTGTATTTGTAAAATCTCTTTCAGTTTTGTTCGAAACGAATGAACCAGAACCAAACCCATTATCCACACAATAACCAATGTTGTTCAAAATAGCTTTTCTCTTAAAGACGTCACCAACATTCTCTAAATAGAAACAAATATTGTCTTCTCTAAACACATGATGTATAATTTTAAAGATCCCATCTCGTGGAGCGTTGTCTCCATATTGAGCCAACAGAGGTAACATTTTTTCGTGTAAGCAATTACTTCTTTCACCTCGAAGAGGGAATAATGTGGAACAATATATCATCTTATCTGTTGAGGCATCCCATAAAGATGACGAACCTTCAGAGAAAGAGTAACACGAATAAGACATTATTGATACTTGAAATGTACAAATGAATTGATTGAATTGAAATTAAATGAAAATTAAATGAATTGAAAATTAAATGAATTGAAAATTGAATGAATTGATTGGATTGCAAATAATTTTTTTATAAACCGATTAACCATGATATCCCGTCTGAATGCGCACCATATTTCATTAGGGAATTCCCGTCTGAATGCGCACCATATTTCATTAGGGAATTCCCGTCTGAATGCGCACCATATTTCATTAGGGAATTCCCGTCTGAATGCGCACCATATTTCATTAGGGAATTCCCGTCTGAATGCGCACC